>Ga0129301_1000662_pt1 | contig 18774 bp, 16 predicted proteins | sample ConPoolayeHmetaG_FD_94489 | JGI IMG/M metagenome (GOLD analysis project Ga0129301, IMG submission 94489) | Hot spring microbial mat communities from California, USA to study Microbial Dark Matter (Phase II) - Cone Pool mat layer H metaG ...
ACTTTTACCATGACGTAGCTCAACCGCCCAGGCAATGATGACGATGGTAACGATTATTGCCAGCGATGCATTGAGAATAAGCGTCATTGGTGCTCCCATAAGGCTGGCACCGGCGCCGGCAAACAGATTTCCCAGCAGTAGCGGACCGATGGCAAAACCCCGCGCTCCTGAGACCCTGCCGCGCATATCTTCCGCCGACCAGATGAGGATAAGCGCCTGTATCATGGTCATGGCTAGTCCCTGTGCCGCCCCGGCGAAAAGCAGAAGAATGAATGACAGTGGGAAAAGACGCGATACGGCGAACAAAAGCAGCACCAGGGGCCAGGCCAGAATGGAGATAACCACCAGCCTGCCGCCTTCACCGCCTTTTGAAACCCGCCCGGCAGCCAGTGAGCCCACTGCTGAGCCCAGTCCCACTGCCGCCATGAGCAGACCGTAACCGGTGGCGTCAGTCATCAGGATGTCGCGGGCAAAGATAGGAATGAGGGTGAACCAGTAAGAGAAAATGAAGAGATTAGCCATTGCCGCCAGCAGGATGAGCGCCAGCACTGCCCGGTGGTTTTTGATATAGATGAAGCCGTCAACAATATTTTTCCAGAAGGGCGCTTCTGTTTTCAATCTTGCTTTGAGAGGAGTTTTCATGCAGAAAAGAGAAAAGTATGAGACCAGAAAGCTCACTGCAATTAGCGCAAAGCAGCCCTCTGTACCGATAATTTCCAGCAGGCTCCCACCCATGAGCGGACCGAGCACAGCCGTGCCGCTGTTGACGACAATAACGAGCGAAATTGCCGAGATAAGGTGCTCACCTTTCACCAGGTCTGCGGCGACAACGTACCTTGTGCTGTAGTCAAAGCTATAACATATCCCACCGATGATGGTGAAGAGAAAAAGGTGCCAGGCATCAAGCTGTCTGAAAACAAAGAGGGTCAGGATGATAAGCGCGGATATAGCATAAGTCATCTGCACGGTGAGCAAAAGCCGCCGGCGGTCAACGCGGTCGGCAACGGCGCCGCAGAGCGGTCCCAGCGCCATGCCGGCAAAGCGGCAGACGCCAAGCAAACCGACCATGAAGGAAGAGCCAGTCAGCTCCAGAATGAGCCACGTGCCCACCACAGTCTCTATCCAGCGCCCGATGAACGTGCCGAGCGATGAGACGAGCAAGAGCCTGAGCTGGGGATATTGCCATGCGGCTAGGGTCCCCTGCTTCCCGGAGCGTATCTGGCCATCATTCACGAATTTTCCTCAGGATTAGAGACGGGCTAATCTCCTTTTGATTTCAGGGAGTGCGTCCTGTGCTGCAATTTCACCGAGGTAGACGAGATCCGAGGCGCGGTGAAACTCCGCAACACCAATGTGCCCCACGTGGGGCTCAATCCCCACATCCGCCATCTTCAGACTATTCTTGGTTAAGGCAAATGTGGTGATGTAGATAGAGCGCAGGACAGTCTCCAGCAGATTAGGCTCTTTTATCTTTTTCATCTGCTCTTCGGTTGGCTGGTGACGGCGGTCAGACGGGTCCGGAATGACATTGACGGCGATGATGAAATCTGCTCCCATCTTTCTTACCACGCTGACCGGCACCGGGTTGACCAAGCCACCGTCGGCGAGGTAGCGGTTTTTCCACTTCGCTACTGTGAATACCGCGGGGATTGAGATGCTGGCGCGGACTGCCTCCAGCACCTTGCCATCGTTGATAACAATTTCATCGCCGGTGAAGATATCAGTTGCCACGCAGGCGAAGGGGATATTCAAACCTTTGAAATCAATATCGCCGCCAAGGTGAGCCTTGAGCAAATTAATAATTCTTTTACCCTTGATGAGACCGCGATGAGGCAGTGCCGGGTCCACCAGATGCGCCCACTGCCGCAGGTCCATGTTTACCACCGCTGTTTTCAGATAGTCAGCGCTTTTAAGACGGGCGTAGAGCGAACCCACCACTGAGCCGATACTGGTGCCGGCGATAAGGTCCACCGGGACGTCTTCTTTTTCCAGCACACTCAGCACGCCGATGTGCGCCAGTCCCCGCGCCGCCCCTCCCCCCAGCGCTAAGCCTATCTTTTTTCTGCCTGATATCGCGCTCATTAATGCTAACCCCACAGGTCTTCAAGCTCTTTGCCTGTTTTGTCTTTTGCTTCAGGGCGCTCGCCGCTCATGAATTCGCGGTAGGACTGCGGCGAGCCGTATTCCCGTGTGCGGACGACGATGGGCATGGGCACGGCATGACCAAAGATGAGAGCTTGCTGTCTGGACTCAAGCCGGGCAAGCACTCCCCTCAGCTCATTTTTGCCGGAGACGCCGGCGAGGACGCTGTCAATGTCTCGCTCATTGTCTAGGAGGCAGGTGATTTTAGTGCCGAGCTGGGACATGACCTCGGAATCTATGCCGCTGGGACGCTGGTCTATGACGAGGAGGGTGCAGTTGTACTTGCGCATCTCGCGGGCAATGGTGCCGAAGATGGTCTGGCTGGCGACCTCCGGATTTAGGAACTTGTGTGCTTCCTCAATGGTGATGACCAGCGGCGTGGGCTTGGCGGTATCTTCGCCCATCGCTTTTTCAGTGCGGTCACGGTAGCGGGCGTAGATGCGGCGGGTGAGCAGGTTGGCGACGAGGATATAGGCGGTGATGTCCGTATACCTGCCGAACTCCAGCACCACGTTGATGCCCCGGTCAAGGTAGCCCAGAATGCGGTCGCAGGTGTTCTCCGGCGCCTGCGGCACAAGGAACGGCAGGCGGGCGATGGTCGCCAGACTGCGCTGTAAGCTCTGGAAGGTGCTCTCATGGATTTTGGTCTCTTCAAGCAGTGCTTTTATTTGTTCCTCGTCTTTCAAATCAATAGTTTTCTGAATCCAGTTTTTGCCATAGATGCGCCTCAACTGGTAGGTGGCTTCGGTCGCCAGCTCGGTGAGGTTGAGCGTCTGGCGCAGGAGCGCCATGTCCTCCGGCTCAATCTCATCGTAGCCGATGCGGACGACGAAGTCTGTGCTCACCTTGCGCCGCTTTGAGCTTTCCTCATCAAGGGTGAAGACGGCGACCTTTGACGGGAAGAGCTGTTTCAGCGCCTTGACCGATTTGCCCCCCTCGCTTGTACCCGCCCAGCCGTACTCGCTGTGCATGTCAAAAATCAGGTTGACCGCGGCGCTCTTCTGCAACATGCCGATGAGCAGGATACGGGTAAGGAAAGTCTTGCCCGTGCCGCTTTTGCCGAAGATGCCATTACTGCGCTTGACAAACTCAGGCAGGTCAAGGCAGATTTTGGTCTCCATGTCCAGCGGCGTGCCGATGTAGAACCGCCTCTCATCCTCTTTGCCGAAGACCAGCTCAACATCTGCCTGCGAGGCTAAATAGACCGCTGAATAATGCGATGGCACCGTCTTGACCGGCTTGATTTCCTCCCCGGAGCCAGCCACCCCGCCGATGGTAAGATAGGGAGACACATGAAGCGTGCCGTAGGTGCTGGTGCCCGCGAGAACCTGAGCCATGAAGGGGTCGCTCACGTCAGGCGGTGTGAGGGTGAGGGAGGGGTCCGTCACCCCCAGGCTGACATCGGTAATCATGGCGAAGAAGCGCTGTTTCTGTCCTTCAATGGTGACATAGCGCCCCACCGCCATGTCCTCCACGGAGACGCCTCCATCCAGCCTGACGTCAATTCCCTCTTCCAGCGACCCCGCGACGACTATGCCCAGCCTCTGTCTGTTTTGCTCGTTCACTTTAGCCTCCCGAGGATTGATTTCACCACTGGAAACTGCCCGCTGAGCAGGACAGCAAGCTCTTTCCCTGCCCGGACCAGGAACGCCTGCGCATCATCATGAGCCTGTGCCATCTGGCGCAGGGCGGCGGCAATAAGCTCGTCCGGGGCGATGGGCAAGCGGGCGGTGGTGAGGATGCTCAGGAAGCCCAGCGACTCACTGAAAACCTTCACCTCCTCTGGTGCGCAGGCATAGACAAAGCTGTGGATGCGGGCAGGGGTGGGGGGAAGATAGTGATAGAGCTTATCTCCTGTCTTATGTCCCACCACCAGCGCCGAGAACTCACTGCGGAGGAGCTTGGTAAGCTGAGGGTTTGATTTATAGATAGCTTCCTCAGTCGCCTCATCTTTGCCGCGGGCGATTGGCTTTCTGCCCGGCTCAAGGCTGGCAGTGCAGGCGTGATAGACGATGCCGTAAAGCTCCGCAGACTTGTCCTGCGTCTTTACCAGACTGCCCAGCGGCGGCAGTCCGTACAGCTCGTAGCACTGGGCGGTGAAGGAGGGAGTGGAGGTTTCTATGATTTCACCGATTTTTTGTGGCATAGTTTCTCCTGAGGTTTCAAATTCCTAAATACTAAACTCTAAATCCTAAACAATTATCCAAATTCAAAATTCAAATGACCGAAATCATTTATTTAATCTTTTCAATGATGGCACCGAAGATTTTCATAAGTTCGGTGGCTTCATTAGGGCTTCATTCGCTTCAATATAGTTTGCTACAATTGAACTTGAAGACCGAATAACCTGTTTTATTGTTTCAATGTTTGTCAAAGTTTTGGGTAGAGTGTTTGTGAATACTATCACCTCTCTGGCGAACTTCAAAGTCCGTTCTTCTAGGTCATAGCGTTTTGAATTTCTATATTCGTTCATTTGAATTTGTTTAGTATTTCGTATTTAGGATTTAGAGTTTGTCCGTTACACCCACCTCGTCCTTTTACTAATGCTCTTGGCAGAGGTTACGTTCGGCATTTTCTCTGCCACGCACATTGATTCTACTAACTGCCAGAAGTTTTCCCGGTCCGCCCCGGTCACCACCGCCTGCTCATGGGCTTCACTGAGCGCCACCGGGTAGCCGTGCCCGCGCCGGCACTGGTCCAGAATGAGAGAATGGGTCAGCTCCAGCAGTCTCTTGTCTAATGCCACCCACTGCGGTATTTCCACCCGCGCCACCTCGTCATCCGCCTTGAGATAAAAGAAGAACACATCGTGTCCTTGATAGTGCTCCTGCACCACGGACGACTGGCTGATGAACAGCGCTGAGCGCTCCCCCTCCTCAAGCAGGCTGGCGAACAGCTCCCGGTCCTGCACCCCGGCGACCTCCCCACAGTCTTTTTCCTTTTTCTCGGCACAGTGGCGGTCGCAGTCGGCGGGCTCGTAGGGGCAGATTGCCACGCGCAGGGCATTGACCACATCGGTACTGCGCGGGAAGCTGATATAGCTGGCGAGGGCTAGGGTGCGGTCGGCACTGAGCTTTTTCAGGTCGTCAAGGCAAAGAATGAGACCTTTGTCCAGCATCGCTTTGGCAACGAAGTCCGGGTAGGCTTCCAGCCCCCACAGGATAAGCGTGCCGTCAAGCAGAGCGAGGCTGGTGCTTCCTGCAGGCAATTCCGAGGCAAGGCAGGCAAGCCGTTTACATTCCTCCACCGCCCTCCTGGCGCCAAGCAAATTGCCTTCAATCATCTGCTCGCGGTCTCTCGCGTCCGGCGAGGTGATGACCAAATCTTCATCATTTGCGTAGAGGGTGGGGAAGCTGGCGAGGAGGGCGTCAGGCTTGGCGCCGTAGCTGAGCACTGCCGCGCCGATATTGATGAGGTAACAGCGCGTACTGCGGTGGCGGTCAACGTCAATGTGCGAGCCGTCCGTGGCTAACACAGTGAAGTCCGGGGGAGCGGGTGGAGCAGGGTGGCGGTCAGCGATGCCCTCCACCAGCGCGGCGACAAGCCACGTGGTCTTGCTGGCGGCAATCTTGCGCTTCAGCTTGTCCAGGTCAATGGCTTTATCGCCTGCCACACTGAGGGCGCGGCGGAGGCGCTTTTCACGGTCGGTGCGGGCTTCCTTGAGCCGGGACACCATGCTGTCCACCTGAGGCGCCACTTTGTTCAGGTCCAATGACACGGCTCTCTCCTTTAGCCAAAGTATAATGCAACACCACTCTTAAGACAAGACAGAAATAAGGTGACCATATTCCTTCTTTACGGGCATTGTGCTAAACTTGAGGTTGGAGAGCAGGCGGATGAAAGTCATTGAAACGCCGGGCGCACCCAAGCCCGCCGGTCATTACTCTCAGGCGGTTGTCCATAATGGTATTGTCTATGTCGCCGGGCAATTGCCCATAGACCCTGAGACCGGGGAGAAGAAGCTCGGCTCAATTGAGGAGCAGACGGAGCAGGTGCTCAACAATATCTCGGCAATCCTCAAGGCGGCTGGTTCCGACCTGAGCCGGGTCCTAAAGACGACGGTGTACATATCTGATATTGAGCTGTGGGGTAGAGTCAATGCGGTCTATGCCCGCTTCTTCGGTGACCACAAGCCGGCGCGGGCGGTTGTGCCCACGAAGAAACTGCACCACGGCTTTCAAATTGAGATGGAAGCTACCGCCGCAGTCAAAAAAGAGCCATGAACCAGCTAGTCTGCCCCTGCTGTCTTGCTGGCTATTCCCTTAATGAGCCGAGATGGCGCTGTGAATGCGGCTCATACCTTGATATTGAATTTGAGCCGGAGTTCAATTGCAAAGTCATCTCACAGAGAAAGCCCACCATGTGGCGCTACCGGGAAGCCATTCCCATCGCTGATGATGCGCACATCGTATCGTTTGAAGAGGGATTTACTCCGCTACTTGAAATCAGTTTTGACGGCAGACCGGTGCTGGTGAAGCAGGACCACCTGTTCCCCACCGGCTCATATAAGGACCGCGGCGCAACTGTTCTCATCAGCAAGGTGAAAGAGCTCGGCATTGCAGAGGTGGTGGAAGACTCATCCGGGAATGCCGGTGCGGCAATCGCGGGCTACTGCGCCAGAGCCGGCATACGGTGTCAGATTTTCTTACCTTCAGATACCTCCGCTGGCAAAGTTGCCCAGGTTAAACTGTATGGCGCTGACCTGGTAAAAGTGCCGGGCAATCGTGAAGATACGGCAAGGGCTGTCCTGAAGGCGGCAGAAACCATTTATTACGCCAGCCACTCCTGGAACCCGTTCTTCTTTCAGGGGACGAAGACGTTTGCCTTTGAGGTGTGCGAACAGCTCGGCTGGCAGGCGCCGGACGCTGTTATCCTGCCGGTGGGCAATGGCACCCTCTTGTTGGGGGCATATATCGGCTTTCAGGAACTGCAGAAAGCACGCATTATCCACCAGATGCCGAGGTTGATTGCCGTTCAGGCAGAGAACTGCGCTCCCCTCTACCGGGCGTTCATGGATAAGTCCGCTTTAATTCCGAAAATAGAAAAAAAAGACACGCTTGCTGAAGGCATCGCCATCGCCGAGCCGGTACGCGGCAGGCAGATTGTGGATGCGGTGCAGGAGAGCGGGGGGAGTTTTATTGCCGTCAGCGAGGCGGAAATCAAGGAAGCCTGGCGCGATATGGGCAAGAGGGGGTATTATATTGAACCGACCTCCGCCGCCACCATCGCCGGGGTCAAAAAATATCTGTCACCGGCTGAGCGGGAAGAAATTATTGTCTCGGTATTTACGGGGCATGGATTGAAATCTACCGAAAAAATAGCGAAGATAGTAAAGTAAAGCGATAAAGAGGGACAGTTATGACGGCAGTATTGGTTCAGGCGAAAACAATGGCCCTGCCGCTCTTATTGCAGTTCACTGACATACGTAGCTATGTCAGTGCGGCGGTATTTATTGCGCTGGATGTGCTCTTCCCGAGCTTATTCTGCATGTTCCACCCCGCTGGTCCAACTTACCTGCCCATGCATATCGTTTTACTGCGCGTCGGGTTGCTGAGGTAAAAGCGGTATTATGGTAAGAAATAGGCGGTGGAGGTGTTATCCTGCAAATCAAAATTGCTTTTCTGGGCGCGGCGGGAAACGTCACTGGCTCGCGGTATCTTCTTGAAGCAAATGAAACCCGTGTGCTGATAGAATGCGGGCTGTACCAGGAAAGGCAGCTCCGCGGCCGGAACTGGGAGCCTTTCCCTGTCCCGCCGCAGACCATACGCGCCGTTCTCCTCTCCCATGCCCATGTTGACCACTGCGGCCTCATTCCTAAACTGGTGCGCGATGGCTTCCGGGGTAAAATCTACTGCACTGAGGCGACTGCCGACCTCGCGCCGATAATGCTTCTGGACACGGCACGCCTGCAGGAAGAAGACGCTGAGTTTAAGAAGAAGCGCCACGAGCGCGAGAAAAGAAAAGGTCCTTACCCGGAAGTGCCTCTTTATACCTTGGAGGATGCCAGGGCGTCAATCCCATTTTTTGCGCCGGTCAGATATAGAGAAACAGTTAACCTCGGCGATGGAATAAGCGCCACGTTCTACGATGCCGGGCATGTCCTCGGCTCCGCGACGATAAAGGTCGCTGTCAGGCAGAATGGCGAAGTGAGGACCATCACGTTCTCTGGCGACCTCGGGCGGTGGAACCGTCCCATTATCCGCGACCCTGATATCTTCCGCACGACCGATTACGTCATCATAGAGTCCACCTACGGCGACCGCGAGCATCCTGATGATGAGAACATTGAGGACAGCCTTGCGGAGATTGTGAACACCACCTGGAAAAAGCGGGGCAATATCATCGTCCCCAGCTTTGCCCTGGAGCGCAGTCAGGAGATTCTCTATTATATGAACAAACTTCTGCTTGCCGACCGCATCCCGCACATCATGGTGTTTCTGGACAGCCCCATGGCGGTCAGCATCACTGAGGTGTTCAAGCGCCACGCTGAGTTGTTTGACGAAGAAATGAGGCGCCTGCTGAAGGAGAAGAAGTCTCCGTTTGATTTCCCCGGTCTGAAAATGGTTGAGTCAGTTGATGAATCAAAAGCAATCAACCACATCAAGGGCACGGTGATGATTATCGCCGGGTCAGGGATGGTCACCGGCGGCAGAATCAAGCACCACCTCGTCACCAATATCAGCCGTCCCGCCAGCACGGTTCTCTTTGTCGGCTACCAGGCGGTGGGGACGCTGGGCAGAGAAATTGTGGATGGCGCCAGAAAGGTGAGAATACTGGGCAAGTATTACCGCGTGCGCGCCCGCATCGCCCGCCTGGAAGGGCTTTCCGCCCATGCCGATAGAAACGACCTGCTCCGCTGGCTTTCTTCACTCACACAGCCGCCGCGCCGCGTTATCATCGTCCACGGCGAGCCGGAATCATCGCGCAACTTTGCTGAGCTGGTGCAACAAAAGACGGGCTGGCAGGTGGCGGTGCCCCATTACGGGGAGGTCATGGAGCTTGATTAGCCAGGAAATCAGCTTTTCCCCGTTCTCCCGTAGTCATCTTCAAGTCTAACCACGTCTTCCAGCTCCGGAGTAGAGACTTCCAGGAATGTGGAATCCTCCAGCGCTTTGAGGCGGTGGGTGGTGTGAGGAGTAACGTGGATGCACTGACCCGGCTCAAGAGTGGATGATTTAAGCGGTTTCCCCTTTTCGCCGATTTCTAGAAGGGCTTTCCCGGCGTGGAGATAGATAACCTCATCTTTCTGCCGGTGATATTGCAGGCTGAGGCGGTGGCCCTTTTTCACTGAGATGATTTTGCCGGCATACTTCGGCGTGCAGGCAAATAAAAGCTCATATCCCCACGGTTTTTCTATTCTGCGCGGTAACTTATCGTTCATTGCGTTTCTGAGTATACGTATGTTAAGCCACCACATTGCCCGCTGTCAAGGAAGTAAATTGACACAGCTATCGGTCTGGGCTAAAGTTAAAAAGGTATGAAAGCGGTCATTCTTGTTGGCGGGGAGGGGACAAGGCTCCAGCCCCTCACCTGCAATACGCCGAAGGCAATCGTCCCCATCCTCAACCGCCCGTTCCTGGAACATCTTCTCTTATATCTCAAGAAGCATGGCATTGATGATGTTATCCTCGCCATGGGATATCTGCCTGCGCCCATTCATCAGTGCCTCGGCGATGGGCGCCAGTACGGCGTGAAGCTGACATTCCTGGTGGAAGATAAACCTCTGGGCACGGCAGGGGCGGTGAAAAATGCTGAGCCATATCTTGACGGGCAGACATTCCTAGTCTTTAACGGCGATGTTCTCACGGAAATAGACCTCACCGGCATGATTGAGAAACATAAGGCTATGAAACCCAGAGTGAGTATCGCTCTCACGCCGGTGGAAAACCCCACTATCTACGGCGTGGTGGAAACAGAAGCTGATGGCAGGGTGCGGCGTTTTGTGGAAAAGCCTGCCTGGGACAAAGTAACCACCAATATGATTAACGCTGGCATCTATATTATTGAACCTGAGGTACTACACGATATCCCTCCCGCCACCCGCGTCATGTTTGAGCACCACGTGTTCCCGAAGTTGCTTGAATCGGGCGAATTCATGCTTGCTTATCCTTCTCATGCCTACTGGATTGACATCGGCACGCCTGAGAAGTATCTAAAGGCAAATCATGACCTGCTCTCACGTCTGGGCAAAGATGTGAGGGTTGAAAGAGATTGCCGCATCCATTCCTCTGCTCAAATCCATGGTCCGGTGCTCATCGGAAATAGCTGTGAGATTGCGGCAGACACGCGAATCATCGGTCCCGCAGTGCTCGGCCCGCATTGCCAGGTTGGGCAGGGGGTGATTATTGAAAGGGCAGTGGTCTGGGCAAGCTCGCAGGTGGCGGAAAGGAGCGTCCTGAGAGATTGCGTTGTCGGTGCGGCGACCTGTGTGGAACGCGATTGTCAGATACTTGAAAACTGCGTGCTGGGCGATAGGGTCACTGTGGAAAACGGGAGCACGCTGACGCCAGGCGCCCGGATAATGCCCGGTAGCCGTGTTAAGCTGGATAAACCGGGGGGGTAGCCTGATTTTACTTGTGCATTAAGATTGCGCCTGTTATAATTTAAGACAGTGAACAAAAAAGAGATTGTCAAGCTTCTAAGCAAGGCGGTGGGCTCCCGGAATGTATTGTCCTCACCGCCTGATTTAGTGGCTTATTCCTATGATGCCACCGGCAAGCAGGCATTGCCAGACATTGTGGTCATTGCGGAGAATACGGCACAGGTCTCCGAGGTAATGCAGATAGCCTCCCGCTATAAAATACCGGTGGTCGTCCGCGGTGCCGGCACCAACCTTTCTGGCGGCACGGTGCCTCACAATGGTGGCATCGTCCTTGAGTTGAGCCGTATGAACCGCATCCTGGAAGTGGACCCGGCTCGCCAGCGGGCTGTGGTTGAACCCGGCGTGGTGAACCTTGACCTCCAGAATGCCCTCCTGCCTCTGGGCTATATGTATGCCCCTGACCCCGCCAGCCAGAAGAACAGCACTGTGGGCGGCAATCTGGGTGAAGATGCCGGCGGTCCGCACTGTCTGAAGTACGGCGTTACCTCCAACCACATCATGGCGCTGGAGTGGGTGCTCCCTGACGGCCGCATTGTCCAGCTTGGCTCTCCGGTTGATGATAGCTATGGCTATGACCTGCTCGGTCCTGTCGTTGGCTCGGAGGGGACGATGGGCATCGCCACGAAAATCACCGTGCGCATCATGCGCCTGCCGGAAGCTTACCAGACTCTCATGGCTATTTTTAATACTCTGGAAGATGCCGGTCAGGCAGTGTCAGATATTATTGCCGCAGGCATTGTCCCCGCCGCTCTTGAGCTCCTTGACAATACCGTGGTCAAAGCGATTGAGGACAGCTTTCATGTGGGCTACCCGCTGGATGCTGAGGCGCTCCTGCTGATTGAAGTTGATGGCGTGAAAGAAGGGCTTTCCCGTGAGGCGGAGCGCATCATGGAAATCTGCCGCGCCAGCAAGGCGCGCGAGGTAAAGCTGGCGCGCACCGCGGCGGAACGGGACGGACTGTGGCGCGGGAGAAGAGGCGCCTTCGGGGCAATCGCCCGGCTGAAGTCAGCCTATTCCGTGCAGGATGCCACTGTGCCGCGTAATAAGATGGTGCCCATGCTCAGAGAAGTGAGCAAAATCGGGCAGAAATACCGGGTGCTCATCGGCAATGTTGCCCATGCCGGGGACGGCAATCTCCATCCCCTGCTGATATATGATGTCAGAGACCAGGATGAGACCCATCGGGTAGAAAAAGCGGGCAAAGAAATCCTCGCCGCCTGCGTCAAGCTTGACGGTTCCATATCCGGAGAGCATGGCATAGGCGTTGAAAAGCTGAGCAGTATGCCGCTCATGTTCACCCAGCCTGAGATGGATTTGATGAGCCGCGTGAAACGCGTCTTTGACCCCCTGAACCTGCTCAATCCGGGCAAAGTGATTCCGGTTGGTGCGGTGAAGGTAGCTGAAATTGAGACCAGCCAGGTCAAACCGTCAGCCGGCAAAAGCTTTTACAGCGATGTCATTGCCATCGTGGGAGGGAACAATGTCCCGGCGGAACAGCAGGGATTAACCTCATATGTCATTGATGGCAAGAAACCGCTTATGGTGGTGTTCCCGGCGAACCATGAGCAGGTCTGCGGCGTGGTGAAAATTGCCGAGCGGGAAAGGATTCCGGTCATACCTTATGGCAATGGCTCCAAGCAGAGCCTGGGTATGCCCTTGAAAAATAGTGGTATCGTGCTGTCTCTGAAGCACCTGAACAATATCATTGAGGTTGATGCGCCTAATCTGACAGTTGAAGTGGAGGCAGGCATGAGCCATGCTAAACTGCAGATGGAGCTGGCGAAGCAGGGGCTCTATTTCCCGCTTGAGCCAGAGGATAGTGCCCAGGCAACCATCGGTGGCAGTTTGGCGACGAACAGCAGCGGTCCCGGGCGGTTGCTCTATGGCACGGCGCGCGACCTCGTGCTCCGGATTACCATGGTGACGCCGCAGGGTGAAATCGTCCGTGCGGGCAGTAAGACGATGAAAAACGTCGCCGGATTTGATTTGCGTAAGCTGATGCTTGGCTCATGGGGTACGCTGGGCATCATCACCAGCGCTGTTCTGAGGCTGGTCTATCTGCCAGAAGACCACCGGACGGTAATGGTCAAGCTGGCGAGCATTGCTGACGTCTCCCGGGTGACGAGTAGCATACTTTCTTCCTTCCTCAGACCCGAATCAATGGAGCTGATTGATAGCGGGGCTACCCGCTTTCTCAGCCCGGGTAGCAATTTCAGGCTCAATGAAGGCGAGCTCGCGCTCCTCATCGGTGCCAGCGGGAACAGAGAGGTGGTTGAACGCCATGCCGCTGAAGTCCGCGCCATCGCCTTGGCGAGCGGAGCACAATCAGTGGTGGTGCTGGATGGTGATGATGAGCGGGAGGCCTGGGAAGCCCAGCGGGGAGTTCGCCTGTATCAATCGCCTGAGCTGGTCAAAGGGAAGGCGGTGGTACCGTACAATAAACTTGCTGAGATGTATCAGGAGATTAAAGAAATCGCCGCCCAGCACAAATGGCAGGTGGGTGTCAGCGGGCGCGCCGGCAACGGCATACTCTATCCCGCTTTCTTTTGCGGAGACGGTCAGCCTGATAAGCTGGAGACCGTTATTGCGGAGCTTTCTCAGCGCGCCGCCAGGATAGGCGGGTTCTTCCTTATGGAGAGCGGTCCGGTGGCTATAAGAGAAAAAGCAGACATCATCCGCGGGCGGAGCGATTACGAGCTGATGCGGAGGCTGAAGCAAGCTTTTGACCCTCTGGAACTGTTCAATCCGGGGAAGGTAATCAGGGACCTATGACCGATAGCAAACAGGCGATGTATGAGGCGCTTCTGCGCTGTAATAAATGCGGGTTTTGCCTCGCGGGATGCCCGGTGTATAAAGCCACCGGCATTGAGTGGACGGTCGCCAGGGGCAGGCTGGCACTCCTGCGCGGCATCTATGATAACAACCTGAAAGTAACTGAGCTCACTGAGCCTCTCTTTAACTGCCTGACCTGCAACGGGTGTGTTGACCACTGCCCGCCGGGAGTATTGACTGACGAGCTTATTCTCCAGGCGCGCGCCGAGTTCATGAAAGAGAAAGGACAGCCCTGGATACAGAAATTTCTTTTCCGGGATGTCCTGCAGAAGCCATCATTGCTTAATAAATCAGCGCGGGCGCTGAGCTGGCTCCAGGCGAGCGGTTTGCCCATGGTAGGGAGGAAGCTTGGCGTCACCAAACTTATGGGGAATATCGGCAGGGCTGAGCCAATATTGCCGCGGATACGCTATAAGAAAAACATCAAGAACGCCGCTAAGAAGCTGGAAAATCCCAGATATAAAGTGGCTTACTTTATCGGCTGTGCCGCGGCAAACTTCACGCCACAGGTGGCTGAGGCGGCGCTCCGGGTGCTCAACCGTCACAATGTTGAAGTGTCTATTCCTGATTTCGTCTGCTGTGGCCTGCCGGCATACGGCTACGGCGACCAGGACTCAATGCGGTCAATGATGAGAAAAAACCTGGAGCTGGCGCGCGGCCTGAATGTGGACGCCATCATCGCCACGTGCGCCTCATGCGGCTCAATGCTAAAAAAATATGCCGCGCTTCTCAAAGATGATGCTGAGCTGGCAGGTGAAGCGAAAGCCTTTTCCGGGAAAGTTAAGGATATGAGTGAGTTCCTGGTGAGCATCGGGCTGAGGACTGAGATGGGCACCCTCAAGCATGTGGTAACTTACCATGACCCTTGCCATCTGGGCAGGTTCCAGAAGGTAAGCGCCCAGCCGCGCCAGATTATCAGGAGCATCCCCGGCGTGGAATACCGGGAGATGGTGGAAGCCAATACCTGCTGTGGCGCCGCCGGCTCATATAACCTGACTCACTATGACATCTCCATGAAGGTGCTGGACCGCAAGATGGAAAACGTCTCCCGCACCAGCGCTGACCTGCTCGTTACCTGCTGTCCCGGATGCTCTATGCAGTTAGCCTACGGCATCAAATCGCATAAGCTCGGGATGAAAAGCCTGGAGCTGGTTGAGCTTTTAGACCGGGCATATCAGTCAGCGGAAAAGAAATCGTAGGCGCTAGAGACGCGCTTAATCCATGTGTTCCAGCACTGTCTTGGCGGGCGGTTTTCCCAGCAATACCATGGCAAAATTGTCCAGCTTTTCCTAGTTCTGGGGTCTAAATCTTTTGCCCGGCGGTGGCTATCATGTTTTGCACCGGGACGCTCTGTTTGCTCACCTTCAGGTCTTTCATCAGTTCATCTTCGCGCACATCCACGCCATAGTACGCCATATCACGCTCTGCAGGGCTTCCACGCGCAGTCAAAGTCAAACGTCTGTCTGCCAAATCGGCAGGTAAATTATCGCCGCTGTCTCCTGCGGCGGAGGATAGAGTGAAGGCTGGACTTCAGCCTACTTCTTCTGCAACGATTGAATGGCGGCGGCTACCCCTGCGCCGGCTGACATTTTATAACCTGAATCGGTGAGCAGTTGCTCCAGCGCGGAGAGGAAAAGGAGCACGTTCTCCTGACTTGAGGAGTAACCCATCAGACCGATGCGCCACACCTGTCCCTTTAGCTGTCCCAGACCTCCGCCAATCTCTATGCCGAACTCATTGAGCAGTCTCTGCCTTATTTTCAGCTCGTCAATCCCCGCCGGGACACGGACGGAGGTGAGACTGCTGAGGCGGTGCCCTTTCTGCGCGAAGAGCTGAAGCCCCATGGCTTCCAGACCCGCCTGGAGGGCGGCACCGTGCCGCAGGTGGCGCTGATAGCGCGCCTCAAGCCCTTCTTCAGCAATAAGGACCAGCGCCTCATGAAAAGCGTAAATCATGAGCGCCGGGGCAGTATGATGATAGAGCCGGTTGGTCGCTGACCAGTAGCTGGCGAGGAGAGAGAGGTCCAGATACCACGTGTTCACCTTGCGGGTGCGGGCTTGCAGGATGGATATAGCCTTGTCACTGGCGGTGATGGGCGCCAGCCCGGGGGGACAGCTGATGCACTTCTGTGAAGCGCTGTAACAGATGTCAATGCCCCAATCATCAATGGCGACCTCATGTCCCCCCAGGGACGTTACCGCATCAACCAGAAAGAGAGCATCGTATCGTTTAGCCAGTTTGGAGATATCGGTCAGGGGCTGGAGCACGCCGGTGGATGTCTCTGCATGGACCACTGCCACCAGCTTGACCTTTTTCTGGGCTTTCAGCGCGGCTTCAATTGCCTCAGGTGCCAGCGGTTTGCCCCACTCAGCATCCACCCGCACCACATGGGCGCCGGCGCGCTGAGTCAGCTCCACCATTCTTTCACCGAAGAAACCATTGACACCGATTACCGCCGTATCGCCGGGTTCAAGGAAGTTAGAGAGCCCCGCTTCCATCCCCGCCCCTCCGGTGCCGGAGAGGGGGAAGGTTACTTTATTCTTGGTGCGAAAGAGCGTGCGCAGGAGGTTTGCGGTGCTTTCCATGATGGTGAAGAAATACGGGTCAAAGTAGCCCAGGATGGGTGCCTGCATCGCCATCTGGACACGGGGGTGGACATTGCTCGGACCGGGACCCAGCAGGATGCGGTAGGGAGGGTTGATACGGGTAACAGTACTATCAGCCATTGCTCACAGCCTTTCTATCGTGTTTTGAAGATGCTTAACATTGTATATCATGGCTGGTTGCACTTGTCAAACAAAAAGGCAAAAGAGAAAGTTTCCCGGGTTTTTTGCTGATTGTTTCTTTGCGGGTCCCGATGAAAGGGGGCGTGGCAATTTCAGTAAATTTACAGAGATTGCGTCGTCGCGGCGCTCCGCGCGATGGCAAAACACTCACTCTTGACAAATAAAGGAGAAGAAAAGTATACTAATGTCATAGTATTAGTTAGAAAAGTGCGACCATGAAACTGTCAACCAAAGGTAGATACGCCACCCGCGCACTTCTGGACCTGGCTCTGCACCAGAATGGTGAACCTGTGGCATTGAAGGAAATTGCGCAGAGGCAGCAGATTTCCGTGCGCTATCTGGAGCATCTCATGGCTCCACTTATTGCGGCAGGCATCGCCAGAAGCGTCCGCGGTGCTAAAGGCGGCGTCCTCCTCGTGAAGGCGCCTGAGGAAATAAAGCTGAGCGAGGTTATTAACCTCCTTGAAGGCTCTATCGCGCCTGTGGAATGTATTGACAAGCCGGAACTGTGTGCTCGTTCCTCCTCCTGTGTTACCCGCGATGTGTGGAGCTCCCTTAAAAAGGCAATGGACGCTGTCCTGGACTCCGTGACCTTGCGGGATCTTATTGAGCGTGAACGCCAGCGCCAGCGAGAAACGCTCGTCCCCCTGATGTACACCATCTAATTTCCTCTTTTCATCTCCCCCTTGGGTTACGGTTACTTTTTCTTTTTGAGGAGGTGTACATTGAAATTTGAGACTATTGCTATCCATGCCGGACAGCGCCCGGATAAAGCCTATGGCGCAGTTACGGTACCCATTTACCAGACATCCACCTTTGCCTTTGAGGACATCGGCAGGACACGGGGCTATGATTACTCCCGCACTGCCAATCCCACGCGCAAAGTCCTTGAGGAGACCATCGCTCAGCTTGAGGGCGGCAAGGCGGGCTTTGCCTTTGCCACTGGCATGGCGGCGGAAACGACGGTGATTCACCTGCTCAAGGCGGGCGACCATGTTGTCTCCGGTGATGATATCTATGGCGGGACGTACCGCCTGTTCCAGAACGTGATGCAGGACAAAGGCTTGGAGTTTACTTATGTCCGCATGGACAAAAGTGAGAACATTGAAAAGGCAATCAAGCCGAATACGAAAATGTTCTGGATTGAGACTCCCTCAAACCCTTTGCTCAATCTCGTTGACATTGAGATGGTGGCGGATATCGCCAGGAAACGCAACATCCTTACCGTCATTGATAACACCTTTGCCACTCCCTACCTGCTGAAGCCGATTGACTATGGCATAGACATCGTCGTCCATTCCACCACGAAATATCTCAACGGGCACTGCGATGTGGTGGGCGGAGCCGTTGTCACTGCCACTGCGGAGCTGGGTGAGAAGGTGCAGTTCCTGCTCAACGCCATGGGCACTCCCGCCGGACCTTTTGACTGCTGGCTGGTCCTGCGCGGCATTGAGACGCTCTCCGTGCGGATGAAACAGCATGAAGAAAATGCCCGCGTGGTGGCTGAATACCTGAACAAGCATCCCGGCGTGAAGCGGGTCTATTATCCTGGGCTTCCCACCCATCCCGGGCATGACATTGCCCGAAGGCAGATGAAGGGCTTCGGCGGGATGGTATCTTTTGAGGTCAGAGGCGGGCTGGAGGAAGCTAACCGCTGCCTGCGAAAACTTAAAATTTTTGCCCTCGCTGAATCACTGGGCGGTGCCGCTTCCCTGGCGGAGCACCCTGGCACCATGAGCCATGCCTCAATGCCGCAGGAAATCAGAGAGAAGGTGGGCATTACTGATGGGCTTATCCGACTTTCCATCGGTCTGGAGCATAAGGACGACCTTGTGGCAGACCTGCGCCAGGCGCTGGAGCCTGATTAGGGGGTGGAGAAATGTCATACGCGACCGTTTTACGCTGTAGGAAATGTGGGCGGGAGTATCCCCTGGAGCCGATGAACCTGTGCGATTTCTGCTTCAGCCCGCTTGAGGTCATCTATGACTATAAGTCCATGGCTAAGGCGGTGAGCAAGGAGAAGATTGCCGCCGGACCGCGCAGTATGTGGCGCTATCGTGAGATGCTGCCGGTGGAAGGAAATGAGATAGACCTCGGCACCGGGTTCACGCCCCTGGTTCACGCTAAGAATCTTGGCGAGGAGCTGGGGCTTGACCAGCTTTATATCAAGAACGATTGCCTGAACCCTACCTACTCCTTCAAGGACCGCGTGGTATCAGTGGCAGTCACGAAGGCAGTGGAGTTCGGCTTTGATACTGTGTCGTGCGCGTCAACCGGGAACCTGGCGGCGAGCGTCGCCGCTCATGCCGCCAAAGGGAAGCTGAAGGCGTACGTCTTTGTGCCTGCCAGCGTGGAGAAAGGGAAGCTGGTGGGCGCGGCAATCTATAACCCGGTGCTGGTAACCGTTGAAGG
>Ga0129301_1000664_pt1 | contig 18745 bp, 21 predicted proteins | sample ConPoolayeHmetaG_FD_94489 | JGI IMG/M metagenome (GOLD analysis project Ga0129301, IMG submission 94489) | Hot spring microbial mat communities from California, USA to study Microbial Dark Matter (Phase II) - Cone Pool mat layer H metaG ...
GGTTATGACAAGCCCGCTTAAGAAAGAGTCCAACAGGAGCACGTCGTTAAGGTAGAGCAGAACCAGTGAAGTGGAGACTATGAAGCCGAAGTTGAGCACTGCAACAGCCAAAGAGATCAAGACTATATTCCTCGTGAGACCAACCTTCTCTATCTTCAACAGCAGACCTGATGTTTTCTCAATAGAAAAATTTTTGTCAGAACAAAAGAGAAAACATAAAATGGTAGCTAATTATAGCTGCATCGGTAAAGAAGGTATGGATTACCCCCGATTCAGCGTCATAGTGCCTACACTCAACGAGGAGAAGTACCTGCCTCAGACGCTTGCTTCTGTGAAAAGACAGGACTATAAGGGGGAGTTTGAAATTATCGTCGCAGACGGCATGAGCCAAGATCGTACAGTGGATGTGGCCAGAAGGTACACTGACCGGATAGTCTTGGTCAACCGCAAGGGTGTTTCAGCAGGCAGAAACGAGGGCGCGAAGGTGGCCACAGGAGACATACTGGTCTTTCTCGACGCCGACACGATCGCATGCAACAACCTTCTGACCAACATCTACAAGAACTTCAGACACAAGAATGTCTTGGCTGGAACCCCGAGAATCTTGACTACAGAATATGGTAAGACGATGATACTTTACACCATAGCAAACGAGCTTGGCATAAACGCCCTATTCAAGATCAAGAAGCCGATAATGCCAGCAGTCTGTCTGGCCTGCCGAAAAGACGTCTTCTGGAAGATAGGAGGCTTTAATGAAGACCTGAAGGTCGCCGAGGATGTCGAGTTCTCTGCCAAGATAAGAAAGCTGCAAGGCAAGTTCGTCTTCATGCGCAACACTTACGTCTACACTTCGCCTAGAAGGCTCAAGAAGTGGGGTGTTGTGAGGCAGCTGAAGGCGTGGCCTTTCGGATATATTCAAATACGATTCAGGAACAGGCAGCCAAAATATGAGCCTATAAGATAGATGTGGCGGTCAATCAGCCTGCCTTCGATATTGCATTCCATGTGACAGATCGTGTCATGCTTCAGCTGAACCGTTTGACGTCACATTGACTACTTCAGCGAAATAACATACATGGTAGTCTCCTCTCGGATAAAACCTTCTCCTGAAGTCAGGTGGAACATCCTTCGGCCGTATGTTCTTCTTGAAGACGACCTTACATTCTATAGTCGCCAAGCAGTCTGCCAGAGTTGGGCTCTTCACCTTCCTTGACGGCTTAAGCTTCAACCCCAGCTCCCTTATCTTATCAACTTCCCGGCCTGTCTTCGTACCACAATAGTTGACCACCTTTTCGAAGTCCTTTGGAGGAACATTCACTGTGAAGTCGCCTGTCTGCTCGATCAGAGAGTACGTGTACCTTGACCTCCTGATGAAGGCGAGAAAGAAGGGCTTACCCCAAAGCACTCCAATCTTCCCCCAACCTATAGTCATCACATTGGCTCTACCTTCTGAGCCAACGGAGGAAACCAGCAGCCCTTTCCTAGCAAGGGTGGAGTTGAAAAGTGATGAAAGCTTGTAGACTTCAGATTCGTCGAATGACATCTACAGTTGGAGTCCCCGTTGTCTGTAATAACCTTTACCTTGTCCGCTCCATTGGGACAGAGCCAACACTTATAAGTTAGGCTCAGCCTAAGTTAGGCCGTGCCTAGTTTGCCTTATTCGAAGCAGATGATGCTATACCTACATAGACTCTATGAGAAGAACGTTGAAGAAAAGGCTGAGGCAACAAGTGGAACCCTCGCGTCAGAAGCGGGTGTGAGGACATCTTCGGCAATCGACATAATAAGAAGACTGGAAGAGAATGGCTTCGTCAGTAGGAAACCATGGGGTCCAGTCGTCTTGACCGAGAAGGGCCTGAAGGAAGCCAGCAGACTCATATACAGGCACAGAATCGTAGAAACCTACCTCATGAAATTCTTGGACTTGAAGATGGACGAAGCATGCGAGGAGGCGACATCACTTGAATCACAGATCGGTGAGAGGGTGGTCTACGCGATGTGCGATAAGCTAGGGCATCCCTGCAGATGCGTACATGGCAAGAACATTCCTCACATGCACGGTGACTAAGAGGTATGAAAAAAGCGGCTGCATTCGCGGTCCTCATCACAGCAGTGCTCTTGGCCTACACCCCAAATCTTTCACTTCATGCTCAGAGGGGGGTGAAGGTTGCAGTGACGATCTCGTCCATGGCATCGATTATTGGGCCTGTGCTCTCAGGCGATGATGAGCTCACGGTCCTGCTGCCTTCAACCGCTGAACCTCACAGCTTCACTTTGGATCCCGTGACAGTGCAGAAGGCTCTTGAATCAGACATTCTCGTCAGCTCAGGCCACATCGGATGGGAAAGACAGCTTGAAACACAGCTTCTCGAGAATGGGAAGATAGTCTTCGATCCTTTGGCGCAGTTGAACAGCTCACTGATCTTACTCGATTCACCTTCAGGGGGGAGGAACATACACGGCTACTGGCTTCTCCCAGAGAATGTCAAGTTGATCTCTCACAAGTTCTCGGAGACAGTATCTAAACTGAACCCCGAAATGGCAAAGGTATACGGGGCCAACCAAGAGAGATACGCCTCTGAAATAGACAGATTGCAGGCGTACGCCTTGCATTCGATGGCAAAAAAAGGCTTACTCGAGAAAAAGGTGGTCATAGGCTTCTATGAGGAACAGTATGTCGCGGAATCCTTAGGCTTTAAGGTCTACGGTGTGCTGGCAGGAGACGAAGAAAACCTAGAGATATCTCCTCAGAAACTCGACGCAATCAGAAAGAGCCTCTCTGACGGCAGCGTATCAGCAATGCTTGTATCAGACATCGCCCTGCAGCTTCCATTAAACGATTACATAAGGAAGTTGGCTGAAGAGACAGGCAAACCGGTTTACTATGTTAGAACAATGGATCTACCTTCAATATATGACTTCAGAGAACTCTATTCCTTCAATCTCGGCAACCTCTTGAGCTCAGGAAATGTGCCCACCGAGAAGGCCTATGCTCTAGCGCCAGATGTCTACCTTACTGCGATAGCAGCATCTATAATGCTTAATATTGTCTTCGGCTACCTACTGTTTACGAGGGGAAGAAGATGAGCCTAATGGAGCTTGAAGGAGTTGATGTCATCTTTAACGGCAACAAGGTCCTAGATAACATCAGCGTCAGGCTTGATAGCCCTGCGTTCTTGACGATAATGGGGCCTAACGGCTCAGGCAAGACCACTTTGATAAAGCTTCTCTTGGGGATTATTCTGCCTTCTAGGGGGAAGGTTACAGTGTTGGGCTTCGACCCGACGAGAAACCCGCTGGAGGTCAGGAAGAAGGTTGGATATGTGCCACAGAAGGAGAGAATGAGCTTCGAGGTCCCGCTAAGGGTTGAAGACGTGGTCCAGATGGGCATACTTTCAAGGAAGAATGTGCCGAGGTTCCCTTCCAGAGATGACAGGAAGAGGGTGGAAGAAGTCTTGAAGATCGTCGACATGCTCGAGAGAAGGGATGAGCCGTTCATGAACCTGAGTGGAGGACAGCAGCAGAGGGTTCTCATCGCCAGAGCAGTGGCCCAGGAGCCGAGAATCCTATTGCTTGACGAGCCCTTTAACGGAGTGGACGCCAACAACCAAAGCCAGATTCTGCAGTTTCTGAAGAAGATAAAGGACAAAGGAGTATCAGTTATTGTTGTCACCCACGACATAAACCCTCTCGCCGAACTCACAGACTATGTCATGTTACTCAACCGCAGCATAGTATCATTTGGGAAACCTCAAGAAGCCCTCGACTATGTTAGACTCTGCCAGATATATGGCCCATCGGTTCAAGTCATCACCGGCAAAGCATGTCCGATGGTCATCACCGGTGACACACATGCTTGACCTCCTTTCACCATTTCTCGTTAGAGCATATTTTGCGATCCTCTTGACAAGCTTCATGAGCCTCGCCAGCGGCATAGCTCTCCTCAGGGGGGTAGCGTACCTGCCAGCTGAGGCTTCACATGCAGCCTTAGGTGGTGCAGCCATAGGCGTCTTCGCCGCATACGTCCTATCTCTTGAAACCGACCCCTTCTATTTTGCAGTACTCTTCAGCTCGTTCACAGCCATGTTGGTAGCATATGCTGGAAGACATGGTGGAGCGGAAGTCCTAAACTCGGCGCTTGGAGGAGCACTAGCCTTAAGCGTCTCATTCTACGCGCTCATCAGGACACTGGTTCCAGCCGAGCTGAAGGCTATAATCGACAACTACCTCGTGGGCGACATCCTCCTGCTGACCTTGAACGATCTAGTGCGCTTGACAACCATCATCTCACTTGGCGCGGTCCTCCTATACCTGTTCAAGAACGAGATACTCTACATCTGCTTCGACCAAGAGGGGGCGCAGGCGTTGGGCTTGAATGTCCCCCTCTACGACTACATACTATTCTTCTTCATTGGATTAGCAGGAGGGCTTGCGGCCAAGACCATAGGAAGCCTAATGGTCTTCGCCCTCATAATGTTGCCCTCAGTCATAGCAAAAGAATTCTCAAAAAACATAAGACGATACTTTTCACTCACACTTATCTTAACACTGTTCTTCGGATACTCGGGGATGCTCATATCGATATCGGCAAATCTGCCAAGCAGTGGCAGCATAGCTGCCGTCTCAAGCATAGCATACATATCGTCTCTGACGTATAAGGGGTTAAGGAGGGGGAGAAAGCCCGCGTCCTTGAGGCAGTAGCTACCCTAGCTTTCCTGATTGCCTGCCTTCACCCAAGCGGATCTTCTGCATCTTTGCGATCAACGAGATACCATAGTTGGAGTCAAGATACTGATCAAGTTGTCCGATCACATCAAACTCGACCTTCGTCTTCTCAACCGGGCGTCCAACATTATAAGACCTGCCACAGATCTTACATCTTGCTGTCGTAACGAGCATCATGCTATCCTCTTCACCGCTATAGACAACATCAGACCTCGCCAGCTTAAGAGTCGATCCACATACACATTTTTGATTTACTAGAGTCTTGAGAATCCTCTTTCTTTCCCGTGCGCCACGCTCAGCCAACGTCAAGAGCTCACTCCTCAAGAACCTGTATTGGGCGTCATCAGATATGTTTGGATTCGACAGTTCAATGCTGTCCAGCGCCGACATCATGTTGTAGGTTTCATCTTCTGTTATCTTGGGCTTCGTCAGATTCCTCGTCTGAAACTTTTGAATCGCCCACGAGGGGATATCGTAGTCGAGAAACTTCTCAAAGTATGCCAGAAGTTCCCAAACAGCCCTTCCAACACGCTTCCCACTTCTACCCTTCAGACTTGAGGTTGGCGGAAGACTTGAGGCTATCTCTCCAACCACAACATCGTACACGTGGTCTATGAACTCTTCGTTTCCAGCATAGTAGCTGCACCACAATATGCAATACATGTGCTCGATCAGTGCTCCAACCGAGGCCACATACTTCCGCCTGTATACGGATCCACCGACAGAGTTCCTTTTGCAGGCAGAATAGAAGTGGTCGAAGACCGTCGAAGAAGCCCTGTTGAGAAGATGCTTCACACTGAGAAGGTAGTCTTCATAGACGTCTTCATCATAGTCTCTCAATTCACTGAGCCAGCCAACCAAGTAGGTTGAACAATGGCATATCATCTCCACATTAGAGTGGGTGGCCGGAAGGGACAGATAATAGAGTAGGCTATTCTTCCACCTATCACATCTCCTGATCAGTTTCTCTCGCTCAGTCAACATTATTTTTTTATCGCACGGCAACAATCAGATGTTCTTTAATAAACTTTTTGAAAAGCACGCAAGTGAGCTTCCTGCTTTCTCGACTAAAGTCTTGAAAGAGCCCTGTATCTTCTCACGTCATCATCTGAATCCAGCAGCTCCATAAAAGAATGGAAGTCGACGAGGCCAACCAGCATGTCTGGTTCAGGCCTGTTGTAGGTGGCCCTAAGTGCCTCTTGAGTTTCGACGACATTGATGGCGCGTAGAGCTTGGATCGCCTCATTCAGCTCTGAGTCGGTGAAAGTTGACGGCCGTTCCAGGCTTACCCTAAAGGATTCCAGTTCAGCGGACAGCTCGGTGAGCCACAGCCTACCCAATAACAGAGAGAGAACTCTCACTATATCGGCCATAAGAAGCTCTTTCTCGTCCTTGGGTCTACTTATGAAGGAAAAGGACATGCCATCATAGAGACAAAGGTATCGTATAAACTTTAGGCCAGCATGCATTTCACAGACCTCTCATCTTCTTGAGTAGATGCCGAATCTGCAATGGTGCAGCCCTCTTGTTGACTCGATGCCAAGACAGAATAGAACAGTTGAAATCCTGCTGCAAGAGGCGCCAGCGTGTCCCGAGTGCGTCCAAGAAACTGAGCTAAGACCCTAGAAGCCACCCCCCTTGCGGAGTGGATATTTTCCATATCTTCTTCCTTCATCGACCATAGCGTAAACGTTTTCCACTTTAACATTAGCATGCAGGGAGTTACTGGAGGTCAAGATAAATCCGCCACCTTTCCCCGCCATATCTATGCATCGCCTAACGTCCCTGCGAACGTCCTCCACACTTCCAAATGGCAGAACATACCTACAGTCCACATTTCCAGCTAGACAGATCCTACTTCCATATCTTTCCTTGACATCTTTTAGGTCCATCGCACCAGGTTCTATCGGATGCAGTCCCGAGATGCCTGTGTTCACTATGTCATCTAGAATCGGGTAGAGGTTGCCATCAGAGTGCTTCAGCACAGGCACCCCATGCTTTCTCCCTATGTCCACAATCTTCTGCAATTTGGGAAGCTCATATTCTCTGAATATACGAGGGTTCATCATTGGAGCCTTACTGTCAGCGTAATCGTCTGTGACAAACAAGGCGTCAACACCCACCTCTATCAGGGCTTCAGCAAACCTTTGACAGGCAAGAGAGATCTTGTCAAAGAGCTTCCTCGCAAAACTTGGGTTTCTATAGAAATCGATTGAAATCTTGTCAACACCACCTCTAACCTGAAACACCATATGCCAACCACTATGGCATTGAGCCAGTATCACGATGTCTTCATCCTTGATCTTGCCCACGGTCTCGCGCATCATATCCAAGATGTCGGGGTGGAAGGCGTCAGGTGGATCATATCTTTCAAGATCTTCCGGCGTATTCACCGTCCCTCCAACAAAGTATGTGGATTTTGCTTCTTGGCTCGTCTGCATTATGCGCCCCCAATGGTCAACATACCTTTTCTCGTCAATATATTTTGGCCGATAGTCCTTTGTCGTCAGCGAATAGTCTGAGAGAGCCAAGACCGCGTCAAAGTCAAGCTTCTTGCAGGCTTCAAACATTGCAAGCCTATAGTCTATTGAAGACTCCCAACTGCTGCTTCCTCCAGCCATTGTGTAGACGGTCTTGTCAAGCTTCCTCTGTAGGACAGCTTCGACTATTGGGGGATCAAGAGCTAGATCTGTTATCGGAACATAGTCTGGTTCCTTAAGCTCGAGTGCCGCAAAAAACCTGTCTCTATGGTTCATATCTCTCTATCTGACACTATATGATTCCTCTTATAAGCTTTTTTCGCTGAGAGAACTTGGATAGTAGGCTTCCATCCTGCACCAAAAGAGCATAACCTCGTCTATTCCACCTTTATGACAAGATTTTCTGGTGGACGTAAAACTATTATAGGGGGCAATCTTGTCTTGCCTGAAATTTCTTACACAGACTTGAAGATACTTTGTGTATAAAGGATCAAAGCTTTTAAAGGCGGCTAAGCTAAAATTCATCATGCAAGATCTAGTGCATGAGGCTTCAAAGGAGCTTGTGGACGCTTTGGGAGACAAGGTTGTTGCCGTATCATTGTTTGGAAGTTGGGCTAGAAAAGAAGCAGCCTACGACAGCGACCTAGACTTTTTTGTGGTCGTCAAAGACCTTGATGAAAAGGACAGGAGGTTTAAGATATATCATCATCTTCATAAGGTTCTCAAACGTGACGTGACAGTTGTAGACATCGATGAAGATGTTCTCTTCAGGGAAGATTTGACAATAACACCGTTGCTGTTGAACATCTCATGGGATTCTATAATATTATATGATCCTTCGGGAAGACTCGAATCACTGTTCAGGCGTATACTGTAAGAGAAAAACTTGAGAGGTATAAGACGAAGGATGGAAAGTATGGCTGGAAGCCGAAAGACAAGCAGTTTACAACGATAGTGGTGTAAATTGAAGATCGACCCATCATCCGAGGCAGAATATAGACTTAGGCTGTCTTCAGAATACTTGAAGAGGGCAGAAAAATTTCTGGGCACTGGCGACTACAAAGAAAGTGTTGAAGCCTCACAGCTGTCTGTCGAAAATGCGGCTAAAGCGGTGATAGCGTTAAGGAGGATACCAAGCTGGGCTCACGACCCTTCTGACGAGCTGATGGAGATATCACGTGAGCTGCCAGACAGTCAAAAAAGCATGACAGAAGAACTGGCGGGGATATCCCATGAGCTGGCGCCAGAGCATGGCATAACCACATACAGCAAGCCCGCAGAAGGTCTAATACCATGAGAAGTCTACGACGAGGAAAAGGCACGTGAGACTCTAAATAAGGCGAAGAGAGCCAGCGAGCTGACACTCACTCTGTTATCTCAACGGTCAGTTCACTATTGAATACTCCAAGACTATGAGACAGACGACATCGCGTATAATGTCATAGATTCTTTGAGTCTCTCAACAGAGGGGTCCATCAAAATGTCTTATCTCAAACTAATTTCTCTCCATGATAAAGTTTTATAATACATTGTTAAATCGTCCCATTCGTGGCAAAGCGATGCAGAAAAAGACATACAATGTAAAGGTCAAACCAACGGGTATATCGATATCTTCAAGTTCTGAGGAAACACTTCTAGAGGCACTGACGAGAAGTGGGATCCAAATTGAAAGTGTCTGTGGAGGCAAAGGCACGTGTGGAAAATGTGCTTTAAAAATTTTGGAGGGAAAGGTTTCACCTTTAACAGGTTCTGAAGAAAGATGGAGGCAGATTCTGGGCAAAAAGTTCAGGCTCGCCTGCCAAGTCAGGGCGATGTCTGATATAGTCATCGAATTGGAGAATTCGTTCAAGGCCAAGGCAAAGATATTGACTTGGGGCCATGACATAAAATATCATCTGGACCCTCTCGTTCGAGAGGAGATTGTGGAGTTGGATAAGCCCAGCCTTAAAGACCAGGAAGCTGACTTGGACCGGCTGCTAAACAGATTACATATCGAGGGCTTTGATCCACTCATTGTAAGAGAAGTTTCAGAAAGATTGTGGAGTTCAGGCTTTCGTGTGGATGGTATAATCTTTGGCGACGAACTCGTTGACGTACTTCCTGAAGGCTCTGGAGGAATCTATGGCATCGCATTTGACATAGGGACGACGACCGTTGTCGGATACCTTTACGACCTTTCCAGTGGAAGACCTTTGGCTGTTAAGTCACGCTTCAATGAGCAGATAAAGTTTGGAGAGGACGTGATAAGCAGAATTGAATACGCGAGCAGAGACGATGAAGGTTTGGCGAGAATGCATCAAGCAGTCATCTCAACAATGAATGGGATTATAGAAGAACTTTTGGCAGAATCCAGAGTCCGTAGAGAAAACATCTATGATGTCGTATGCGCAGGAAACACCGTCATGACATCATTCCTATTAAGAAGTAGCTGCTATCATTCATCGAAGGCACCATATATTCCGCCATTCAAGGCAGCCATGAAGGTGAAGGCGAGAGACTTGAACATTAAAGTGAGTGGTAGAGGATACGTTAGGACCCTGCCCCTGATAAGCGCATACGTTGGAGGAGACCTTGTAGGAGATATCCTGGTCTCAGAAATCTTCAAGCAGGATACGCCATCTGCACTAATCGACCTTGGAACAAACGGCGAAGTTGTCTTGAAGGCTGGGAAAGAGTTTCTTGCAGCATCCTGTGCAGCAGGTCCAGCACTTGAAGGATACAGCATAAGGAATGGCATGAGGGCGATGTCTGGGGCAATAGAATCTGTGTCAATAGGCGAAGACGGAGAAGTGTACTACAGGACTGTTGGAGGCGAAAAACCGCTGGGAATCTGTGGGTCAGGAATAATCGAGGCAGTAGCCTGGATGAGGATAAGGGGCGTCCTCGACAAGTCTGGAAGAATCTTAGAAGATTCAAGCAAGAGAGTGGTGAGGGAAGGTGGAGAACTGGAGTTTGTAATAGCAGACGAAAGAGCTTCGAGCAGTCGTGTAAGGATCGCTATAACACAATCGGACATCAGAAAGATACAGCTCGCCAAAGCAGCAATATTTTCAACCCTCGTAACCCTATCAAAGATTGCTGGAATAGCGCTCAAAGAAGTAGAGAGACTCTATATTGCTGGAGCCTTTGGAACATACACAGACCCATTCTATGCGACAGTCATAGGATTACTTCCAGAGCTTCCAAGAGAAAAGTACGTTCAAATAGGAAACGGTTCAGGCGCGGGAGCAAGCCTTCTACTTCTCTCAAAGAGGAAGTGGGATGACGCGATAGAGGTTTCGAAAAAGGTTAGAGTGATAGAATTGAACCTTGTAGAGTTTTTCAAGGACGAATTCATAAATGCAACGTACATCCCCCACAGGGATGAGGAACTATTCAAGGCCACCTTCGAATCCATCAAACCATTTGCGAAGACCTAGTTCCAATGCTGTGGAATCGGGGGAATCTAACGACAATGATGGGGCAACAGAACCAGTCAACAAAATGCTTTTAACCGTTCCTGAATCCCCCTAACCTTTGAATCCAATGATACCTGTACTCTTGGTCTCCGGAAAAGGAATAGCGGAAACATGGGAGAAATCCATGGAGGCACTTTACAGAAATGGCATTAGAATAAAGACAGAATACGATAGACCCGGTGATCCACCCAGCATTGATGCGACAATGGTAATGGTAGCCTCCGACCCCCTTTCGGAGCCAAGAATCCATCTTTCAATACCGTCAACCTTTAAGGACCTACAAAAATACGAGAAGGAGGTGGTTGAAGGAGTCCATGACCACTGGATCGACCCAGAAAAGGGGAAATGGACCTACACATACCATCAGAGGCTATTCAAGTATCCGGCTCCCGAAGGCCAAGTCAACCAGATAGACCACATTATAAACAAGCTCGCAGAAGCACCATACACACGCAGGGCTCAGGCGATAACATGGAACCCAAGACTGGATCCGCACACGGACGATCCACCCTGTCTCCAAAGAATCTGGCTTAGATGCACAGAGCAAGATGGGGGAATAAAGTTGAATATGAATACTCACTGGAGGTCGAGAGACGCCTACAAGGCAGCTTTCATGAACATGTATGCGCTGACAGAGCTTCAGAGGAGGATAGCATCAAGCCTATCTGAGAGGCTGAGGAGAGATGTGGAGGCAGGGCAATATGTTGACATATCCGATTCATATCACATATACGGATCGTATCTGGGGGACTTCACATCAAGGTTTCTTAAAGCCCTTGAGCAGAGAAAATTCTATTCTGAGGATATAAGAAGTTCTAGGACGATAGCCAGCACACACCCCATCGTCCAAAAAGAGTTCAGGCAAGCACTTTCGGAGCTAGAGAGTGAGCAGAAGGTTTAGACCTCCAGATAATCTCTTACCTTCAATTTTTCAACCTTCCGCTCATACTCTTTCAGAGCCTCCTCCACCTTCCTCTGAGGGGCGCCATAGATGTCGTCAAGCCTGCCCCTAGCAGCCTCAAGAAAGCGTCTTTCACCCTTTCCAAGCACAAGTTCCTTCTCATCGGCCAGCAGGTTGGCTACCTTGGCGCCAGCAGAAATCGTCCTCGATAGAGTATCCCTTTCTCTTACTATTGTGTCAGCGACCAAGCAGGCTACCTCCGGTGACAGGACATAGGCTTGAGGATCCAAGTATTTGTCGGAGTCGATCAGAATCTCCCTAAAGAGTAGGCTTCTCCCAGACTTTATCGCCCCATTCATAATCTTTGTGTCATAATGGAGAACCTCCAAGAAGACTTCTGGGCCATATCCTCCGAAGAGCTTGATGTTTTCGACCTGCTCATTCGACCAAAGATCACATGCGGCCGCAATCACGTTTCCGACGAGGCTCGAGTGAGCGCAGGCAGAGGTCTTTCCCTCCATAGACATGGGATACCCTGTGATCGCCTTAATGATCACATTTTCATATGCGCAGTCCTTTCCCGGTCCCACCGCACCCTCCTCGTAGGCGACAAGGCTTCTACTTGCAGACATCCCCCTCACTATCGCAGCAAGAGAGTGGGCGATCACGTTATCCCTTAACCCTCCAGCCAACCTCATAGAGGTGTTTCCGAACGCGCATGCGCTGTCCCCTCCAGCGAGAATATTTTTGTTCTTCGCTATGTGTACGATTTCCTTCCAAAGCTTCTTCATGTCGTATGCTGCAAGGTATCCTAGAGAGCAGACTATCCCCAGAAGATCCTGTCTTATTACTGCGTAATTGAAAAGCTCCTTGCCTCCCTCAGACTCGATCGATAGAACATCTGCGCCATTTGAGGAGACATCCTCGAACGTCTGCAGCATCTTAGAGAAGGCTTGCTCGTCATGCTTCGGCTTACCGAAATCTCTCACATCCGCGACAGTCACCCTAAATCCCAGACTCACACCATATTCTTGCGCATACCTTTCCATAAGATCCTTTTGAAGCCTCACTATTTCACCAGCCAAGCCGGGGACCTCCATTTCGACATAGGTCAACTCGGTCTCCAGCTGCAGCCTTTCAACGCCGAGGCCTACAGCCCTCTTAAGAACACCATCTGTTATAGCCTTGTACTCTTCCTTAAGATCTCTGCCAACTCTCGGAAAGTACTTTATCTCTGGCACAACAAAACCCTTTCCCACCTCCAGGTTGAGGCCGTACCTGAGTGGGTGAGAGGCAAATCCGAAGGACAGCTGGTCTGGGCCAAGCTTAACAGAATCAAACTTCATAGAGTAGACTTGTTCTCTCTTACTTTATCCACTGCCTACAGATTCTAACTCCTTCGACAGCGTTTGCACCGTAGCCGTCTGCGCCAATGCTCTTCGCGTATTCGTCTGTGACAGCTGCACCGCCGATGATAACCTTTACAGCATTTCTCACATTTGCCGCCTTAAGCATGTCGATCACGTTCTTCATTTCAACCATCGTCACAGTCAAGAGAGCCGACATCGCGACCACATTTGGCCTCTCCCTCTTCACGGCGTCCACAAACGCTTCTGGAGCGACGTCCGCACCCAAGTCCACTACTTTGAATTCAGAGGCCTCCAACATCATGGCGACAATATTCTTTCCGATGTCATGAAGGTCACCCCTGACAGTTCCTATAACCACCTTACCAGCCTTCTTGACTTCAACACCCTTCAGCTTCGGCTCAAGTATCTTCGTTATCTCCTTCCCTATTTCTCCGGCGACAATAAGCTCTGAGAGAAAGTACTCTGATGCCTCAAACTTTCTGCCGACGATCTCCATCCCCTCGGCAACACTCTTAAGAATGATCTCTTGGGGATCTATGCCAACCTCCAAAGCCTTTTCAGTGTACTCCTTCGACTTGTCGAAATCAAGGTTCACAAGACTATCTCTAATAGCGTTCAATATCTCTTGCTTGTCCATGATTTTCGGAGATGCGAGAACCATATTTAAGTTTTTGCACACTTCTATGATTAATGAGAGTCTGATTCTCATGTTATCGAAATGAAGGAATATGCCCCGTCAACGATTCCAACATAGACATCCATCGATAATTTCAAGAACAACCCTGAAGACGGTTCCTGGATCTATCCACATTCTTCAGATAAGGTGCACAAACACGCTAGAATCCAGCTTAAGATGCACGTAAACTTTAAATATGAAGGGAGGTTAACTCACAGGAAATGCGTACGGAGATTATAATTTCGATAATGGCCATCGCGGTTGCCACGATCTTTTCGATAGCTGAGCCTTCCTTTTTTACCTATGACACACTCGTTCTTGTCGCGATTCTTTCTGCAGAGCTGGGCTTTATTGCTTTGGGCATGTCGTTCCTGATAGCAACAGGGGAAATAGACCTATCTGCAGCAGGGGTTCTCGCGCTATCAGTGTGGGTGTATGATGGTTTCGCCACAGGTTTAGGATTTTCACTTCCCCTCGCTGTGGTAGCGGTCATTGCACTAGCAATATCCATTGGCTTCATCCACGGATACATCTGCTTGAGGATGGGCATACCAGGTTTTATTGTAACCTTTGTAGGAATGATCATATGGAAAGGGATTCTGACAGCAATTACAAAAGGAGAGCATGAAGGGTATCTTGGTGACAAGACCACCTTGTTCACAAACGTCTTGCAAGGTTATGTTGGGATGGTTCCAGCTGTCTTCATATGGTTCATTGTATTCACGGCCATCTTCACGGTTCTGCTTACGAGGACCAGATTTGGCAGCCACGTCCTCGCTGTCGGAGGCAACCTCACGGTCGCCAGAAACATCGGAGTCCGAATAGAAAGAACCAAGATACTCTGCTTTATACTGTCTTCACTCATGGCAGGCGTGGCAGCCATCTTCTTCTTCAACCGCCAATTTTATGTGGCGTCAGATGTGATGGTCGAGGCGCCACTGTTCGCGATATGCGCATGTGTAGTCGGTGGATGTAGGGCGGGACGAGCCAACATTGTGGGGACATCTATAGGGGTGATAACCATCATAATCATTCAAAGAGGACTATATATTGCTGGTGTACCTGCGACCTTGTACATGGCCGCTGTCGGTATAGTTCTCCTTGTATTCGCGACTATTCACATTAAATGGAAAGAAATCCATTGGGTGGGTGTGAGGAGAAAATGAGAGACTTACTGAGATCACCCGAGTTTAGAATAGCCTTGGCCGCGATCGCGATATTTTCGATTTTCGGATTGAAGAGCTCAAGCTTTTTCACAGAAAGAATCTGGAGAGGGATACTAATAGCCGCAGGAGACCTTGGCTTCCTAATACTCGGTGAAACTCTGGTCATAACAGCTGGCGAAATAGACCTTTCAGTTGCCTCAACATGGGCCTTAAGCGCATACGTTTTCTTAACAATTGCAAACGCGGGTGTTGACCCTATGCTGGCCATGATACTGGTTTTGCTTCTAGGATTCTTAATAGGCTATGCCAACGGCTTCTGCAAGGCTAGAACTGGAATCCCCTCTTTCCTTGTAACCTTAGCTACGATGTGGATCATAAGAGGTGTCGTATTCGTCATAAACCCGACTTCATATAGTTATTTGAAAGTTGAGACAGTCTTGAATCAAATCCTGCTTGGCTATATTGGGATGGTTCCAGCTGTCTTCATATGGTTCATCGCACTTACAGCCATCTTCACGGTTCTGCTTACGAGGACCAGATTTGGCAGCCACGTCCTCGCTGTCGGAGGCAACCTCACGGTCGCCAGAAACATCGGAGTCCGAATAGAAAGAACCAAAACATTATGCTTCATACTCTCTTCGCTTATGGCGGCTTTGGGTGGGATAGCTATGATAGTAGAATATAAAGTGATGAACCCTAACTCTGGAATGGCGGCTACCTTCGGAGCAGGATTGGAGTTCGAGGCAATAGCTGTTTGTATGATGAGCGGTATATCGCCCACAGGAGGGCGGGCAAGCTTTCCAGCAGTGTTCATCGCAACCATCGCATACGCATCATTCAAGAGTGGACTGATACTGTTCGGATTACCTGGCTACTGGTATCTTCCATTTACTGGAATCATGACTTTCATCCTCGTCGGCTTGCATCTGGTCGGCAAGAAAAAAACCAGCTCTTAGTCAATTCCATTACAAGAGAAATGATCATCCTCAACGAAGACAAGACAGATTGGAAACAAGGATATTTGACTTAAACCTTATATACTTATACTCTACCATACATTTTGAACGAAGATGAGCCAAGAACCAAAGAGTACGGGTAGAAGAGATCTTCTCAAGTACGCTGCTGCGGTTGTTGGAACAGGTATCGTAGTTGGCGCGGGCACATACCTTTTGGCGCCGTCTAAGACGGAGACTGTTACTTCTACAGTCACTTCCACGGTTGGCACAGGCGGCGTAGTGACTACGACGGTCACCTCAACTATCGGTGGTACAACAATCAAGCCGGAGAAGGAGTACACCTTCTGGATGGCTGACCATGGAAACGTTGGCAGCTCATTCTGGGCGCCTGCCTACAAGGGAGCAGAGGATGCGATAACGATTCTAAGCCAATCTGGATTGGCAAAGATAACCTTGAAGCACACCTTCACCAACGAGGACTATGCGAAACAAGCCGACGACCTAAAGACTGCCGTTGCATCAAAGCCGGATGGAATACTCTTTACTGTTCCAAGCGACCCAATGCTGTTTGATGCAACAGTCAGAGAAGGCGTCAAGAAAGGCATACCATTCATAGCCCTTAACTGCAATGATTCGAGACCCGCTGACGAGATGATGCCATACCTGTTCTATGTGGGCGAGAACGCATATGAAGTCGGTCCTGCACTTGGAAGAGATCTGTCGAGATGGATTAAGGAACATAATAGCTTCACCCCAAAGAACGCCCTCCTATGTAATCCTGTGGCTGGACATTTCATATGGGAGACCAGACTAAGGCTTTTCGGCGACTACTGCCAGAAGACGTTTGGCGCAAACGTCGTTACCCAGATAACAGGCGTAGATTTGACAAAGTATCCAGACATCATTAGGGCACTCTTTACACAATATCCTGACACAGACTTGCTAGTTGGAGCCGGTGGTACACTCGATGCCATGTGGCCGGTCTTTGCTGAACTGGGTAGAAAGCCTGGCGAAGACCTTCTAGTAGTAGGCATCGACCCCACACCAGGTGTAATGGATCTCATAAAGGCAGGCAAGATCACATGCTGCTTCGATCAGCAACAGTACTTGCAAGGCTTCATACCAGTAATCATGATGTACGAGTATCTGAGGCATGCCTTCTCAATCTATGGAACGGTCTCAACAGGGCCTTTCATAATAAACGAGACAAATGTTGATAGGGTCATACAGAGCGGAAAGGAAGGCTTCAGGTAGATCAAGAGATCTACCCCCCTTTTCTTTTTATTTGATAGGAAAGCTAAAGCTCTATTTCTATTGGCACAGATTTTGTGGCAAGGCCTTGGCCGATTGGAGATAGAAATTCAACGACAACGTTGGCTTTGGTAACATGAAACGGCTCAGTGAGTGAGAGGGTTACGTTCGAGGTTCCTGGATTCTGCATGTAAACCATCGTTCTAGCATACTGGCCCAGTTGGCCAGCTTCTCCTGTGGAAACGTATCCTTGGGCTACGGCGATCAGATTGTAGCCATGTGTGCGGAAAACTACTGTCACCTGGAAAGACTGGCCCACTTTGACTTTTGAAGGGCACAATATCTCGATTATCTCAACGGTTCTCGTCAAGCTTTCTTGAGTAAACAGGACGCTACCAAGCACGAAAATCAATGCACACACAAAAGCAAGGTCATATGATCTTCGCTTGATCTTGGCCGACCACATTTTTCAAACACTTTCCGCATTCTTAATGATATCCTTCCCGTAATTTCGCTTTTCTCAGTATGTCCGTAATGTCCTCAGGCCTCAGATCAGGTCTCTCACTCTTGCTTATGGATGCTACGTTAACGCCTCGGTCCAAGATCTCGAATCTGTCAGCAATATCGAATACTTCGTAGACATTGTGGGTGATGTATATGAACGATATGTTACTTTGCTTGAACTTCCTCAAAGTCTCGGTGACCTTATCTCGTTCGACGACCGAAAGGGCTGTTAATGGTTCGTCGAGGAACAAGAGTTTGACACCAAAGTAATTAGCTCTAGCCATAGCGATCGACTGCCTTTCTCCACCAGACATGACACCTATTTCTTCATCCGGCGACCTCAATCTTATACCAAGAGCTCCTATTCTCGACAAAGTTTCTTCTTGCATCGGACGCACATGCAGAAACCTGAATGGCCCAAATCCTCTTGTTATCTCTTTAGCTAAGAAAAAGTTTCTCCATACACTCATCGAATCTATCAGATTTGAGTCTTGATAAACAATATCTATCCCAGCCGCTCTTGCCTCCGCCGGAGAGCTGAAGCGGACCGGCTTCCCTTCGAAGTAGATCTTTCCTTCGTCTATTTGATGTACACCGACAATGCATTTGATAAGTGTCGACTTTCCGGCGCCATTATCGCCAAGCAACGCTACACATTCGTTGTAGCCTAGGCGTAAACTCACGTTCCTCAAGGCCTCAACAGTCCCAAACCTCTTAGTGATCTTTTGCACGTCCAAAAGCCATTTTTCTTGGGACATCAGCTTCGTTTTCGACTGTCCATTATTTAAGTTTTTGCAGCGTTTGCGTAGGAAAGTAACATGCCTGAAACTGTGTATTGAGATTTTATATGTAAAATTTGGTAATATGTGTCTATTTCGTGTTTCCAGTGCCAACCACTACGACAACTGGGGGAGCAGATTGTGAAACTAAGAAAAATAATCACTTATATATTTGGCTTGAAAAATGTAATAGGAAGGTGTGGGAAATGAGAGTGGAAGAAGGGAAGCTCGAAGGCTTCAACATGCGGATAGTATCAATGAACAACCTCACAATAGGTATAGCCACAGATATTGGGCCCAGAATTCTCTACTTGGGGAGCGAGAATAGACCTCAAGAGAACTTGTTTGGCGTATACCCCGGAATTGGGTATGGACACAGTTGAAGGATTCTGGAGGGTATATGGAGGCCACAGGCTCTGGAGTGCGCCCGAAGCCAAGCCCCGCTCATATTCTATGGACGACAAGCCTGTGACAATTGA
>Ga0129301_1000666_pt1 | contig 18691 bp, 19 predicted proteins | sample ConPoolayeHmetaG_FD_94489 | JGI IMG/M metagenome (GOLD analysis project Ga0129301, IMG submission 94489) | Hot spring microbial mat communities from California, USA to study Microbial Dark Matter (Phase II) - Cone Pool mat layer H metaG ...
GGGAACAATAAGGGATACTGCTGAAAGAATTGTCGGTCGGCTCGGCTCTCCGGAGCTGGGAGGTTCATACTTTACATTCTCTGATGAGAATAACTACGTAATCTGGGCGCTTCTGAAAAAGTGCTATGAGAACGGTTGGATATACAAGGGAAGGGATGTGATGCCGTGGTGCCCAAGATGCTCAACTGCACTTTCACAACATGAGATTGTGACAGAGGGGTACCGTGAACTCACCCATCCAGGATTGACTGTGAAGTTTCCTCTTCGGAGTAGACCCAAAGAGTCCTTACTTGTCTGGACAACAACCCCGTGGACCTTAACGTCAAATGTTGCCGCTGCTGTACATCCGGACTTAATCTACGTGAAGGTAAAATTTGAGGATGAATTCTTATACTTAGCGAAGTTTGCACTTGAAACGATGCTTCCTAAAGGAAGTTACGAGATTATAAGCGAACTGAAAGGCAGTGAGATGGAAGGATGGACCTATGATGGACCCTTCGACGAGTTGCCCGCCGAAAGAAAGATGGAAGCCGTCGACGCCCATAAGGTAATACTTTGGAAAGACGTGACTGAGGAGGAAGGTACAGGCATCGTCCATATAGCTCCCGGATGCGGAAAAGAAGATTTGGAGCTTGGAGAGATGTACGGTTTGCCAGCAGTCGCGCCGCTTGACGAGTTTGGAGTCTTTATGGATGGATTCGGCAAGTATACTGGTGTTCATGTCTACGATTCAGCTAAAATCGTGATTGAAGACTTAAGAAAGAAGAAAATACTCTTCAAAGTCGAAGATTACACTCACCGTTATCCAGTCTGCTGGCGTTGCGGAAGCGAGCTCGTCTTCCGCCTAGTTGATGAATGGTTCATAAGTATGGGAGAAAAGTTAAACAAACCCCTTGAGGAAATAACTGAAGAAGAGAAGAAGAGGAATCTGCGTTACCAAATAATAGATGTCGCTAAACAGGTTCGATGGATCCCAGAATTTGGGCTCCAACAAGAGATAGACTGGCTTTTGAATATGGAGGACTGGATGATCTCAAAGAAACGCTACTGGGGCTTGGCGTTGCCAATATGGGAATGTTCAAACTGCAGAAATTTTGAGGTCATAGGGAGCAAAGAAGAACTCAAGGCACGTGCTGTTGAAGGCTGGAAAATATTTGAGGGGCATACGCCGCACCGCCCGTGGATAGATGCTGTGAAAATAAAATGTTCAAGATGCGGCGAACTTATGTCACGTATTCCCGATGTTGGCAACCCTTGGCTGGACGCCGGAATAGTGTCGTTTTCAACACTTGGTTACCGAGATAACCGTGAATATTGGAGGCAATGGTTCCCGGCGGATTTGGTCTGTGAATCTCTTCCCGGACAATTCAGGAATTGGTTTTATTCAATGTTGGCGATGAGCACAATAATGGAGAGGCAAGCACCATTCAAAGTCTGTTTCGGATACGGTTTGGTTCTTGGAGAAGACGGACGGGAGATGCATAAGTCATGGGGTAACGCGATAGAGTTTGATGAAGCAGCTGAGACGATGGGTGCGGATGTGATGAGGTGGTTGTATTGCACAAAACGTCCAGAGACAAACTTACTATTCGGATACCAAAGAGCTGAAGAGGTTAAGAAACGATTCTTGATTCCCTTATGGAATGTTTACAGCTTCTTCGTGACTTACGCAAAATTGGACAACTGGACGCCAAGAAATTCTGTAGACTATAGTTTGTTATCCCTTCTAGACCGCTGGGTTCTCTCAAAGTTAAATGTGCTCATCAGCGATGTCACCCGCTACATGGAAGACTATAACCCATGCGACGCGGCTTTATCTATTGAAAGATTCGTTGAAGATCTTTCTACGTGGTATATTAGACGTTCAAGAAGGCGTTTCTGGAAGAGTGAGAGGGACATGGATAAAAATGCGGCTTATACGACGCTTTATACTTGCTTAACAACCTTAGTGAAACTTCTCGCCCCCTTCATACCGTTCATTACTGAGGAGATCTACCAGAACATAGTTTGCAGCGTTGACCCAGACGCTCCTAAAAGCGTACACCACAACGATTGGCCTGTATCGGATGAGAAGTTTATTGATAAGGATCTTATGGCGGATATGGAGTTAGCTATGAAAGTTTGCAGTCTGGGGCGTTCGGCGCGTACTAAAATGGGCATAAAACTTAGACAACCCCTCCCAACTGTAACGATCGTTGCGGAAAAGCCTCTCCTCGACCGAATCCTAAGAATGAGAGACATTATAATGGACGAGTTAAATGTGAAGGACATATCGTTGACAACAGAGAGGGAGGAGCTCTTCGAATACAAGGTCAAACCTTTGCCCGAAGTCTTAGGAAAGAAGTACGGTAGCCTATACCCACAGGTTCGGGAAAAGATTGTCACGATTAATTCGAGAACCCTCAAGGATTCATTCGAAAAAGGTCTAACTGTAGATGTGGAAGTGAACGGTCAGATTGTGAAGTTGGAGCCAAACGACGTTCAGATTGAACCTTATCCTAAGGAAGGTTACTCCTTGGCAGAGGAAGAAGGTCTACTTGTCGCTGTCGACGCAAGGTTAACCGATATCTTGAAGCTGGAGGGTCTCGCACGTGACATAGTTCGCCGCATACAGAATCAAAGGAAAGAAGCGGGCTTCAACATAGCTGACAATATTGAAACCTATTATGAAGCTGGACCTAAGTTGACACAAGTCTTTGAGGCTTTCCGAAACTATATAGGTTCGGAGACTCTGTCTGTCAATCTGTGCAAAGGTGAACCGCCCAGAGAAGCATATGTGTCAACATACGAGATAGATGGAGAATCATTGAAGATCGGGATTGTAAGATTGAAAAGATGAGTAAAGCATATCATTCTATACGAGAAAGTATAGGCCTTCGCCTCCTATGTGCCACATATATCTAGCGATATTCGCAAGCATTATGTAGATGGAAACAGAAAATTCTTTCATGGATTATGAAGAGAAACCATGCGGATTAGACGTTCTCTACGGCGAGAAAGTGGATTTGGTTTCAAGGCCTCATCCTTTATCGTTTCTCAGATATCACCTCTACGCCGTCAGTCTCATCTTCTTGTCCTTCTTATTAGGATGGTTTTACAACTACTTGAAATCCGACAATGTACTATTAGGGGCATCGTATTTTTTGCAAACCTTATTTGGCACTTCTGAGGCTGAGGCCCTAAATTACGTCTTCCTAATTCTCTTTTGGGTCTCAATTATCCTCAACGGGTTTATTTTCTGCGCCCTAGGGATAAGTAGGCTACCAATCATAGGCCTCAGCCTTGTGGGAGCTTTCGGAACATTTTTAGAGCTTTATCCCATTGTGCCTAGCTATATTCTCCTTGTGGAGAAGCCTCTGGTGAAGGCTCTCCTACTGGGCATAGCTGGAATCGCTGGCGTAATTTTAACTGAGATTTATAGGAGAAAGACCACTTACTTTTTGACTAATTACCGCATAGTCATAAGGAGAGGTCTTCTCGTAAAGGAGGAACTGGAACAGACGTACGAGAAAATAATGGATGTTCACCTAAACCAGAACATAATTGGCAGAATCTTCAACTATGGAGATATAACCCCGCTCTCGTCGTCAATTCTAGGAGTAGAATGGGAACTATCCAAAGCCTTAAACATGGCACATCTGCCGATCGAAAAAGGTTTGAAAAAGATAAGGAGGTATTCGCTTAATGGAATACGGGACCCTAAAAAGGTTAAGGTACTCATAGAAAAAAGAAGACTCGAAACAGAAGAGGCTTCAATCCTAAGCAGAATTGAACCTCTAGAAAAAGACAACAAAAAAGAGAGACGCTACGAAAAGATGCTTTAAGCGTTATTAGACCAGATGTTGGGACAAGACCATTCTCACTTAGCTTTCATTTTGGATAGAAAGATAAGTTAAACACTTTAAAAAAATCTTAACTGGTCAGGCTATTTGAATTTTGAAATGTCAGCGACAATCGCATCGTTTAGTTTGATGACCTCTTCTATTCTAAGTTCGAGAAGCGCGCTTCTTGACCCGCCTCCACAATAGACTGTTTCATACAGAAGTAAGGATATATCGACTACGGCTTTCATCTTAGTCTTATGCCCAACCGAAGGTGTCCCGCCAGGCGGGTATCCGCTTATATCCTCCGCCTCGTCGAATGAGACTAACTGAACATTTCGGGTTGAGAGGACTTTGGCAGCTTCTTCTAAATCCACCTTTCTGTCGCCTGGCACAATGAGGATTACGTACTCTCCATCTTCTGTTTTAGCGACAAGGTTCTTCGTCACTCTGTTAAGCTCAACCCCCACTGCTTTCGCAGCATCAATCGTGTGCACAGTCTCGCTCTTAGCAATGAACCTGTACCAGACACCTTTCTCCTTCAAATATCTTTTAAGTTCGCTTTCGTCCATAGCTTTACTCACTCCAAAGACCCGTGGAGAAGGATAGAAGACCTGTCCTAAAAAAAGTATTTGCGTCCATCAAAACCCCTTTTAAACCTTCCAAGTTCCTTCTTAACTTCTTCCAGCATCTTTTCGTCGAAGATCGGACCATCCTTACAGACTCGATATCTCCCTATCACGCAGCTGCCGCAGATTCCTACGGCGCAACGCATGATACGTTCTAGGCTTGCTTGAAGAGGCGTCTTATGCCTCTGGGCTAAGAAAAAGATTCTTCGAATCATAGCTTCATTACCACATGAATAGATGACATTATATCTACTTGAAGACAGAACCTTCTCAGCGATATCAGTTGCCAGCCCTTTCTCGCCATAGCTTCCATCGTCCGTTGCAAATATGACCTTATTTTCAGCCTTCCTCAAGAGCATGGTTAACTCTTCCACAAATATGAGATCATCCTTTCTTTTTGCGCCTTCAATGAAAGTTATTCTAACGCCATGACTAATGAGCTTCACCGTCAAACTCATTAAGGGCGCAGCCCCAATCCCACCTGCAACTATCAAAGCTTCGCCATTAACCATTCTGAAGTGGTTGCCGAAAGGCCCCCTAATCCCCAGTGAAGCACCTTCCCTTAATCCGCAGAGCGTTCTAGTTGCTTCGCCGACCTCCTTCACCGTCACAGAAGACATCTCATCACTTATAGAAGACAGGCTTAGAGGAATTTCGTCAACGCCTGGGATCCAGACCATAATAAATTGGCCTGGCTCAGCAGACCTACACAGTTCATCCTTGAAATATAACGTCTTGATTTTCGAGGTCTCCGCCTTTATCCTCTGAACTGTGACTATTCTCATCTGGTTATGCTTCATGAGCCAAGCCGACAATCTCTTCCACGTTCCTGTAGCCTTTCCTTTCTAAGTAGGAGTTTAAGCCTTGAGCTATAGCCTTAAAGATGCTTAAGTCTTTAAACGCGACTGCTGAGCCAATCTGTACTGCTGACGCGCCTGCTAGGATTAACTCCACTGCATCCGACCATGTTCTCACGCCTCCACAACCAATTATTGGGATGTTCACAGCCTCGTAGATTTCGTATATGCACCTTACAGCTATAGGCTTTATTGTGCCTCCTGAAAGTCCGCCGATCCTATTTGCAAGTATCGGCTTCATGGTCTCAACGTCTATGGCCATGGCTCGAACAGTGTTGATGGCTGTTATGCCGTCTGCTCCAGCAGAAGCAGCTGCTTCCGCCAGACCTTTTATTTTGGCAACATTAGGCGTTAACTTGGCAAAGACTGGCTTTTCCACAGAGGCTTTAACCTTCTTCACGACGCTCGCCACTTTTTCGGGGTCTTGCCCAATTTCAGCCCCGATGTCCTCAACATGTGGGCATGAAAGGTTAAGTTCTACAGCGTCTGCGCCGGCTTCGATGGCCTTCACAGCAACCTTGGCGTACTCTTCAGGAGAGAAACCATAAATGCTAACAATCATAGGGACATTTAGATTAGATTTCTTTATCTCTTCAGCGAACTCGTCGATGCCGGGGTTCGGCAGTCCAAGAGCATTCAGAAATCCACATTCGACTTGGACGACTGTTGGGTTGGCGTAACCTTCTCTCGGTTTTAAGCCGACCGATTTCGTGGTTACTGCGCCTGCTCCTGCACGTGCCGCCTCTTTCAAGGTTTCAGCAGAGATGCCAAGTATTCCTGAAGCCAGAATAGTTGGGTTCCTCAGGTTCAACCCCGCTAACTCAGTCCTCAACCTCTGAAATTCTTGCATCTTTATCATAGAAAGTTTTCAGCATTACGCTATATTAAATTATTCAATCCTTCAGCCTAAGTGCTCTTTAAGGACGGGTAGACAAGAAGATGCAAAACGGAATGAGTTCTTATTTCATCACCTGTTTGGTCAACGTGAAAACGTTATTCATCATAAACTTAGAATAGGCGAGCCTAACCTTATTGATTAAATATGAGCTGAAAGCGTGCATTTTTACCTCGTAGACGAGCCAAGGCTAATTTCTATCCAAGAAAATAAATACGGTGGGTCTTTATTCGGACGGTTTAATAAAGAAGGCTCTCACATCTTGCCTTGTTAGGTAATAGATGATTGTTGGACATGTGAAGATGCATGATGTACTCATAGGAATCGTTAAAAGTTGATGCCTATGTGCTGTAAAGTTAAACCTGCTCACCAATGCAGCATCAAGGAAACTGAGAATTGCGCCAAAGATTCCGAAGACGGCGACAAGAATGGTTATGTAGAAAGCCCATTTCCTTCCTTTTCGTAGCCCATAAGCCAATACTAAACCTACGGGTTGCGTGATTGCCATAAAAACTATTAAAATGAGAAACGATTGCCAGTAACCGCCTCTAGTTGTGAGAGAATGGAACACGGCTATTAGGAGCGAAGTAAACAGAGGCAATATTCCTATCAATGTTGAAGAGACTTTCACGCCTCTCGGCTTATCAATCGATGCCATGTTCGACTATTTTATCAGCAAGTCATCTTAAATTTTTCCACAAACTTGAAGAGACTTAAAAAATCAAGGTATTATTGGATCCACATGGAAAAGGTTATTCATCTGGTAAGATAATTTATTTTAGGTTCATGGTGGAAGGCTTTTGAAGTCAACCATAATCGTTTCCATTATAGGAGTCTTAGGGTTTAATGAGAATAGAAGAATCATTGCTAAAGCTCTTTTTCCGAAGGATGTATCGAAGACCGTTGAAAAACTTTTGGAAATTGAATCGGGGAAGGCAACGCCGGAGGTCGCATCCGTAGTCAATGATCTCAAAGCGAAGGGGTATTCTCTCTTTGCCGTTGAAAATCAAGAGCTAGCGCAGGCTCTTAAAGGTGATTTAGGGGTGGAAGTCGATGTCGAAACTCCCTCAAGCATAGGCGAGTCATTCCGGGAAAGGATGGAAGAGTTAGCGGTGGAAGTAGGCTTTGCTAAGGACCACTCAGAAGTTAGGGAATGGGTTCACAGAGTCTCCATGGAGATGTCAATGGTGAAGGTTCAAAAAGCGACAGAGAAAAGAGACTTGCTAGTTGTGCAGGCTGTCCAGTTTCTAGATGAATTAGATGAGACCTTGAACCTCTTCATGAGCCGTTTACGTGAATGGTATGGACTCCATTTTCCAGAGTTCAGCCGCCTAGTGGATGACCATGAAACCTACGCAAGACTTGTGCGAAACTTAGGTATTAGAGAGAAATTCACCGTAGACAGCCTCGAAAAGGAGGGGATTACAACTAGCAAGGCTCAGAAGATAGCGAAGGCTGCGAATATGTCGATGGGCACGCGCCTTCTCGATAGAGATATCGAGCAGATTAAGGCTATCTGCGGGCAAGTCTTGCAGTTATATGAGACTAGGTCTGGGCTTGAACGGTATCTTGAAGAGATGATGGAGGAGGTTGCACCCAATACTTCCGCATTAACTGGTGCAACGTTAGGCGCTAGACTTATCGCCGTTGCGGGTGGACTAAACAGTCTTGCCAAGATGCCCGCAAGCACCATTCAAGTTCTGGGAGCTGAGAAAGCTCTTTTCAGATCGTTGACGACTGGCACTCGGCCTCCGAAACACGGTATAATCTTTCAGCACGCTCTCGTTCATGGTTCTAGCCGTTGGCTAAGGGGAAAAATAGCGCGAACCTTTGCAGGTAAGATTGCAATAGCCGCGAGAACAGATGCTTTTAGTGGCAAATATGTTGGCGACAGGTTGAAGGAAGACCTTAATAAGAGGATTGAAGAGATAAGGAAGAAGTATGCTGAACCGAAGCTTCGGCCTAGCACCCCAGAAAAGAGGATAGAAAAAATTAAAGACAAGCAAATACCTAAAAGCAAAAGCAAGGGAAAAAAGAGTCATGGACGTAAAGGTTGAGCCTTACCGGGATTTTATCGGTGTCTACCAGATTACGCTTGAGGATGGATCAAGGAGGATTGCTACTGAGAACCTTTCTCCTGGCAAGAACGTCTATGGGGAAAGGTTAATTAAGTACAGAGAGGCCGAGTACAGGCTCTGGGACCCCTTCAGAAGTAAGCTTGCCGCAGCAATATTGAAAGAGTTAAGGAGACTCCTGTTGAAACCAGGTCATAAGGTCTTGTATTTAGGTGCGGCTTCAGGCACAACTGCAAGTCATGTCTCAGACATTGTTGGAAAAGACGGCCACGTCTATTGTATCGAGTTTGCATACCGTTCAATTCGAGACCTCATTGATAACGTCTGCAGGTACCGTCCAAACATGGCACCAATTCTGGCTGATGCGAGGCAGCCATGGAAATATGCAACAGTTGTAGGTAAGGTTGACGGCGTATACTGCGATGTCGCTCAGCCTGAACAAGCCCGAATCCTTCTGGACAATGCAAAACTATATCTAAAAAGGGGTGGGTGGGCTATGCTTGCGGTGAAGGCGAGAAGCATTGATGTCACAAAGGAGCCGTCAGAGATCTATAAACGTGAGAGCGAAATCCTTGAAAAAGGCGGGTTTCACATATTGGAAACCATCCATCTAGAACCCTATGACAAAGACCACGCCATGATCATTGCTCAGTTTTGATATAAGTGGAATGGTCTTTCCGTTTCGAATTTAACATCGACCCTCTAAAAAATTCAATCTGCCCAACTATTATTTTAACAGAAGAGACTTAGGCAATATCCTTCCCCGTAGTAGTCATCACCAATTTTCCATGCTTTACACCTTTGCAACTAATGAGCCTGTCAGCAATCTGCCTAATCTCTTGAGGCTGCCCCTTGATGGCAAGGATCTCCATGCAGTTGTGCTCGTCAATGTGGACATGCATTGTGGAGATGATGTTGTTGCACATTTCATGCTCAGTTTTGACTAGTTCTTCCAGTAATCCTTTAGCTTCATATTTATATAGAAGTGTAAGTGAGCCCATTACTCCTCTCTCGGACTTCTCCCATTCCCTTTCAACCAAAAAGTCAACGATAACGTCTCTGATGGCCTTAGAACGGTTTTTGTATCTTCTCTCCTTCATAGCTTCGTCAAATCTCTCCAAAAGTTTTGGGTCAATCGAGACGCTGAACCTTATCATTTTAGCCATAATTCTTCCCTCAACCCAATATTTCCTCTTTCAAAAATATAACAAATATTCTTTGCGTCCCTTTGGAAAAGTTTCAAGATGAGTATAAACTGGTTAAAATTTGCCAATAACAGAATTTGCTTTCACTTAAATTTTGAAAGTCAGGAACCCTGTTATCAAATATTATTTGAGCCAAGGCGCAACCTTTTGCCCATCTAAAAGAGTCTTGAAGGTTTCTTTCTCTCTAATGAGGGCGTATCTTCCACGTTTAACAAGAACCTCTGTGCATCTCGGCCGTGAATTGTAGTTGGAGCTCATGACGAAACCATAGGCGCCAGCATTTAATATGGCTAGTATGTCGCCTTCCTCGATTTTCGGAAGCTTACGTTCTTTTGCAAGGATGTCGCCGGATTCGCATAAAGGACCTGCAACATCATATATCTCCTCCTCTGGTTCGTTGAGTTTATTTGCAACGACTATTGGATGGTATGAACCGTACATGGCGGGTCTGATTAAAGTGTTGAAACCAGCATCGACCCCGACAAACTTCTTGAAGGGAGTGGACTTCACAGTATTTACAGAAGTCAACAGGACGCCGGCGTCGCAGACAATGTAACGCCCAGGCTCAACGCAGAAGAATGGTTCCCCAAGGTCATATTCCTTAATTCTTTTCTTGAATATTTCTAGAACCTTCTCTGCAAATAGGGTGATATCCACAGGTTTTTCCTCCGGTTTATAGGGAACTCCGATGCCTCCACCAATATCTACGAACTCAAAGTTGATGCCTAAGGTTTTTCTTGCGCGGTATGCTATCTCTAGAAGTTTCTCTTCCGCCGAGAGGAAAGGCTCAACTGAGAGGATCCCGGAGCCGATGTGCATGTGTATCCCAAACTTTTCTACACCAGCCTCCTTCGCTATCCTATATGCCTCAACAACATCTTCTTCCCATATGCCAAACTTAGAATTCTTACCGGCAGTAATTACATGCTCATGATGCCCAGCTCCAACCTCAGGGTTCACTCTGACAGATATTATGTTTGGAGCTCTAAGCCTTAGGAGCCTCTTTAGCTGAGATAATGAGTCTATGTTGATAGTTACGTCCCAATCTAGAAGGTACTCTAACTCATCATCCCTCACACTTGTGCCAGTAAAGAGAATTCTGTCCGGCGGAAAGCCAGCTTGTGAGGCGAGGAAGACCTCCCCAGTACTTACAGTGTCTACATATGCCTCCTCGCTCTCTAATATCTTTAATACTGAAAGGTTTGTGTTCGCCTTTGCTGAGTAGTATACCCTTACCTTATCGTAACGTACAGATAAGGCGCTGTAAATTCTGCGAAAATTATCCCTGATTCTCTGCTCACACATGATATAGAGCGGTGTATCAAACACTTCAGCCAACGTAGTAGCAGGAACTCCATCTAAATAAAGGGTACCATTCCTGTTCTCAAAGAGTTCATGCGGGAATGAAACCATTTTAATCCGACCTTAAGAGGCATTACAAGCACGTTAAAGAAAGCCTTTCGCAACCATGAGTTCAGCGCTCAGGATGCCCGCTCCAGCAGCACCTCTTATCGTGTTATGCCCTAGGCAGACATATTTTATTGTCATGACAGGGTCATCTCGAATACGCCCAACCACAACGCTCATTCCCTTCCCTTCATCCCTATCTAAGCGAGGTTGTGGTCTATCAACTTCATCCCTAACAACTATGGGTTTTTCAGGCGCCGTTGGAAGTTTGAGCCTTTGTGGTTCACCGGTGAATTTTCTGAAAGCTTCTATGACCTCGTCTTTTGTCGGTTTTGATTGGAGCTCAACAAAGACTGTCTCGAGATGCCCATCCTTAACATTTACACGGTTGCAGCTTGCACTTATGGCGATATTCGCATACTCAACTGAACTGCCCTTCAGTCTTCCGAGAATTTTTTTCGTTTCAATTTCTATCTTTGCCTCTTCCTTCGAAATATAAGGAACTACATTATCGATTATGTCGAGCGAGGCAACGCCTGGATAACCCGCTCCGCTAAGGGCTTGCATTGTTGAGACAACAACCTTCTTAAGACCGAAAGCCATGAGAGGCTTCAAAGTTAATGCTAGTTGGATGGTTGAGCAGTTTGGGTCTGTCGAGATGAAACCTGACCATCCCCTTCTCCTCTTCTGTATTGGGATAAGCTCTAACTGTTCTGGATTAGCCTCAGGTATGAGAAGTGGAACATCATCCTCCAACCTATGTGCTGCCGCCTTGCTTAGCACGGGATACTCGGTGGCAAATTCTTCCTCGATCGGCCCAGCTAAATCCCCTGGAAGAGCTGAGAAGACAAAGTCTATGTCTCCAGCTTCACATACTGATTTTAGATTTGTATTTGCTACAGTCATCTCGCCTATGTCTGAGGGCATATTGCTCTCCATCTTCCATGCGCATGCCTCCCTGTATCTCTTGCCTGCTGAACGTTCGGAAGCCGCAAGTACGCTAATCTCGAACCATGGGTGATTTTTGAGCATCTCGATAAACCTTTGACCCACCGCTCCAGTTGCTCCCAAAATTGCAACCTTACGTCTCAAGCGCATCCCTCACAACCTTGATTGCCTCTTCAATCATCGACTCATCGATAAATATGCTTATCGTAGCCTTACTCGTCGTCACCTCTATAATATTTATGTTCTTAGCTGCTAAGGCAGCTGAAACTCTTGCGATCCACCCCGGAGAGTCTATGAAGATTGGATTGGTCAACTCTATAAGCCCAATATTCCCTCTAGCACTCAAAGCTTTACAAACGTCTAATTCATGAAGACTGTTCAATAGTTTTTCTGAATCTTCAGAAGTCGTGAAAATTGTGATTGACCCTCTACCTGTGCTGACCCCATAGATGGGTCTATCTCTAAACACATTGAAGATCCTCGCCAGCATCTCAGGGGAGATCTCGCAGAGTAGGCTAATAGCCATCAATCCAGTCTTCTTCGTGACCTCGGGTTTTGTGAAGTTGAAGACCCCGGTGACCTCCGTTCCACCTGAAAGTGCGTTATTTGAGAAGCTGACAATCCTTAGCTTCTGTTCAGGAAGCTTATAAATTAAAGCCTCAGCCTTAACTATCTTTGCGCCTCCATGAGCCAATGCAAACATCTCGCGAATATCCAATTTGTTCAAGGGTTTGGCTGTAGGCACAATTTTCGGGTCAGCGGACATAACGCCTTCAGTCTCCTTCACAAGAACAACTTCTTCCGCCTTAAGACAGTTTGCAAGTATCATGGCGGTTGTGTCGCTTCCTCCTCTGCCAAGAGTTGTTACATTTCCATTCTCATCCTGTCCAAGGAAACCGCAAACCACTACGATTTTCTTATTTAAGAGTGGTTCGAGATAACGTTTAACTCTTCGGCAAGTCTCTTTCATATTAGGTTTAGCATCCTTGAAGTTCGAGTCTGTTATAATCGGCCAACCTTCACAGCCTGGTTCAAAGTAAACGGCATCCTTACCTAGCGACCGAAGAGCAGAACAGAAAATTCTAGCACTTGTTCTTTCACCCATCGAAATAATGTCAGCGTAATCTTTGGCGCTTACCTCACCTATCTGTGACATGACATCGATAAGATTGTTTGTCGTCGCTCCCATCGCGGAGACAACAACAACAATTTCTTTATGACCTGAATTAAGTACCATCTGAGCTGCTCTTCTCATCTTTTCGCCCGATGCTAGGTCGGCGCCCCCAAACTTGATTACAACCCTTTTCCCCAAAGACTCTCACTTCACGTTTCTATTTATTCTAGGAAGATGCGGACATCACCCGAGAACATCGTCCATCGTGTAAATTCCAGGTTTTGTCTGTTTACATAGCCATTCTGCAGCGTAAAGTGCACCTTGAGCGAAGACCTTACGTGAGAATGCCGTATGCTCAATCCTGATCATCTCATGCGGTCCGGCGACTATTAAGTCATGAATACCTGGAATTCCTCCCGCCCTCACTGCAAGAATTTCTAGTTCCTCCGGTTTTCTTGGGCATATGCCCTCTCTTCCATAGACTGTTGAGGAGTACCCTCTGGCTTCTGTTATGAGGACGCCAAGAGTTTTAGCGGTTCCGCTTGGAGCATCCTTCTTTCCAGTGTGATGGATCTCTGTTATGCTGAAGTCATAGTCAGGTGGCAGAAGCGTCAAAGTTTTTACTAGTTTGAACAGAACGTTTATTCCTATGGCGTAGTTCGGCGAGAAGACAACCGGAACCTTCTTCATGACGGCCTCCTTAACTTTACGCATCTGCTCATCTGTGAACCCTGTTGTTCCCATGACGATGCGTTTACCGATGTCAGCTACGATCGGAAGGTTTGATACTTCCGCCTCTGGAGTCGTGAAGGATATGTAAACATCAGCGTCTTTTACGGCTTCTTCTATCATCGAAGGTTCAAATATCTTGATATCAAGGTTGCAAATCCCAGCTTCTCGGAGGGTCTTATTTACCTTTGGGTTTTTCGGAGCTTCGACCGCCCCGACTATCCTATACCCTCTCGAGACAGCCTCCTCTATCAGGGTGCTTCCCATCCTTCCAGCCGCACCTGCAACACATATCTTAATCATAGAAAAGCCCTCGCCAGTATTTCTCTTCATACAACCTTTTGCTGAGATCAACATCGAAGAAATCTTCAACTGGGTTGAATATCTCAGGCGTCTTTTCATAGACCGTTCTGGCAACGTTCAAGACTACCTCGAAACCTTTCCTAGTCATCTTACCCAAAGGCTGCCTGCATGGACCGGAGGGCATGCCTAGAAGGTTCATTAAAGTTTTGTAGGGGAGCGGATTTCTAGCTCTATGCTGTGCAAGTCCGAAAGGCGTGTCCTCCTCAGTCTTAACGGTTACAATAGAGAACAAAGGTTTAAGGATTGAGTTGAGGCTTTCAAAATCGGCCATATTCCCGCTTAACGCTGAGTTAACAAATTTTTGAATAGGCCCCGGCGCGACATTTGAAACTACCGAGATGACGCCGCTTGCCTTGATCAAGGGGTCTTTCATCATCTCAAAGGTTTTGTCATCGTCTCCTGACAGAATATCGAATTCTTCCCCGCATAGGCGCCTCGTAAGCCTCATATTCTCAAGGTTTCCCGTAGCCTCTTTAACAGCGTTTACATTATCAAATCGGGAGTGAAGAATCGCAAGGTCTTGAGGAAGCAGTTGGGTTCCAGTCCTTCCAGGAATAACATAGGGAATAATTTGAACATCTGGGAACTTATGCGCTATTGGTTCAATATACTCTCTCCTTATCTCTAAAGAACTTGGACCATTATAGTAGGGATCGACCAAAAGGACACATTTTACACCGTACTCTGAAACTAAACGGGTGCCATCGATAGACTCTTTCGTATTGTTGCTTCCTGTACCACCGATGGTAAGACATTTTCCTCCACAGAAATCATATACCTTCTTAATGACCTTTATATGCTCGTTCCAAGTTAATGTTGGACTCTCACCAGTCGTTCCAACGGCAAGAATTCCGCTAACGCCTTGCCCCACTTGAAACTCGACGAGACTTCTTAAACCCTCATAATCGATTTTGTAGTTCTTCTTCATGGGCGTTATAATGGCAGTATAACAACCTTTAAACATATGTTTCATATCTGCGCCTCTTTATCGGGAAATTTTTCGGATCCATATTTATGTTTTTCGTTTTTAATTTACGAAAATCGCACTAGACTTTGACCATATTAAAAAGCAGCAATCTAAATGCGCACAAACGGCTTAGGATTAAACCATTCATTAGGCTTTTAATTTATTTTGGCAAATCCAGTCTAACTATAAACTTGTGGTGAGAAACATGAAAGTCAGGATGCCTCTTCAGATATTTTATAGATATTTGTTCAACTGATGATCTGCCTTTGACAGCCGAGGAGAACCTTTCCGATGATTTAGATAAATTACGATTTTCGCAAACGTTTTTATCTTTAAACAACACTATTCAACTCATGGATGATGTCGACCTTGAGATTTTGAAAATCTTAAAAAAAGACGCTAGAACAAAATATGTCAAGATTGCTAAGTCCGTAGGGTTAACAGAGGGGGCTGTTAGAAGAAGAATAAAAAAGTTAATCGAAGATGGAATAATCAAAAAATTCACGGTTGATACAACTGCGGAGCTTGAGGGCATAGTTCTTATCAGAACAGAGCCGACAAGAACAAAGGATGCGATAGTTAAGGTTAGAAAGATAGCGGAAAGGGTCTTCGAAATTTCTGGAAGCCATGACATAGCCGCCCTGATACATGCTTACACAATTGACGAACTAAATAGAAGAATTGATGAGATAAGAAAGATTCCAGAGGTTCTTAACACCAACACTTTGATAAAACTTAAAGATTAGACGAAAGATTTACAATGCTTTCAGAACCTCATACATTCTTTTGTAAGCGTTTGGGAAATCTTTGTCTTTCGACAGCGATTCACGTATGTCTGCACATATTTTGATGAAGCCCTCTAAATCTTTCTTGGTTACATAGCCTTTAAGCATATCAGCTCTTGACTTGAACTTCTCCAAGAACTGAATCGTGTAAGGGTTGCTCATCTGAATCGATGCGTAAAGCGACGGATCCTCACTCATCACTCCTTCACTTATTACCAGTTGAAGCCTAAATGTTGTCCCGCCGAGCTTCTTCAAGGCGTTAATGTCTTCATCCATAATAGTAGAGGCAAAAACCATATTCAAGAAATGGGGCAGAGAAAGCGTTAAAGCCATGGCTTTATCATGCTCCTCTGCATCCACAACTATTATTTCCATTTCGGGAAACAAGTTCTTGGCAATTTTTAATTCGGAGACAACATTGCAAATAGGTACCAACGCGACCTTCTCGTCTCTAATCTTTTCAACTCCAGGTCCAAAAAGTGGATGCAGAGAAAGTGTTAGTATTCCTTGACCAGCAATCCTCCGCAAGACAGGAATCACGTGGCATTTTATTGAGCATATCTCTAGAACGGTGACTGAGGGGTCAAGCTTCAAAGCAATTTCTTCCAATATGTTAGGCGTAGCCTCGATTGGTGTGGATAGGACAATTATCTCAGCAGATTTTGCGGCTTCAACATTGTCTTCAACGAATTCGGCCCTAACAGATTCAGCGAAGATTCTTGCTTCATCACGCCTTATGTCTGAAACGATGACCTCATATCCACGGTCAAGAAAGTACTTGACAAACCACCTTCCCATCCTTCCGGCTCCGCCAATCACAGCGACTTTCAAACAGAACCCTTCTTTATTGTTTATGTTTTTCGGATCTTAAAACTTCTCTCTGAACTTTTTTTGATTCGTCAAGTAGGAGCTTTAAAAGCTTATTACAGAAATCAGTCTTTAGACCAAATTTTTGGCATTCTCTTAGAACTTCTTTTCTCAATTCTTCTTCAACCTTCGAATCCTTAATAGGCATATTCTCTTCGGCTTTTATCTTACCAATTTTTTCTGCAAAACGGATTCTTTCCCCGCAGAGGCGAAAAATCTCTAGAGTCACCTCTTCCATATTCTTCCTCAATTCTTCAAGCGTTTGTCCCTTGGCCAAAGCAAACCATCTCCTTCAAATGATAAACTAACATGATACGAAGCCTAAATGTTTATACAGATAAAAGTATGCGATGAATAATTAATTTCTATGCCCAAGTAGTTTAATCACATCCTCCAATTTTTCAATCGACTTGCAATCTGAATGCTTAAAATACTCATCCCCTCGACGCCCAATTATTATAAACTTAACTCCAGCCCTTTGTGCACACTCCGCGTCTGACCAATGGTCCCCGATACATATTGCTTCATGCGCGGACACTCCGAGAAGGCTCAACAAGTGCAGAGCATGCTCAGCATTCGGCTTAGGTTTTTCGATATCATCCCTTGCCACGATTGCATCAAAATATTTGAGCAGACCGAACTTAGAAAGCACCTTTTCAGTATATTCTCTGCAACTTCTTGTCATAATCCCTAGTTTTAATCTTTTATTTTTCAAAGCTTCAAGTGTTTCAGACACTCCTTCAATTAATGACACCTCTTCTAAAGATTCAAGTTCAAACTGATCCATTATCTTCGACGCTTGACCGAGTATTTCTCGGATCCGATCTTTCGAATAGCCTTTCTGTTGGAGGTACTTAGTAGATTTCTCCATTATCTCATAGTTCAGCATGGCATTGCTTAAGAGACCCAATTTTACGCCTGCAGCCTCCAGATACTTAATTAACGCATCTTTCATCTGTCTGAAATCGATACGAGAGTTTATTAAGGTCCCGTCAAGGTCGAAGAGAACGGCTTTAATATCAGCCAAACTTCATCCCTCCTTTCCGTAAGGAATCAGGCAAAGAAAAGATAACAAGTTGCTTCCTTTATTCTTGAAGCAATGTTGAGCATTTGGCGGAATAAAGACAACGTATTTCGGCGATATCTCCTTTTCAGTCCCGTTGCAGACAACGACTCCCTTTCCTTCCAGAATAAAGACTTCATGTTCCCAGCTGTGAGAATGGTAAGGAGTTTCTCCGCCAGGTTCTATTTCAAAATATCTCATCGCAAAGTTGCTTGCACCGTCCTCTTTCGATATGAGCCATCTTATACGCACTCCCCTTGCACCTTTCTCATCTACATCTTGGCTAGTAACATCCTCGCAATGGGCAACTTTGAACATGAATGGTTTCCCACACAAAATTTAGTTAGAGACTATTTCATACTGAGCAAACAACCTTAAAATCCTTTTTCCCAGATTACTGAGAATGACTGTAGTCTCTTCAATGAAGTTTGAACGTTGCAGTATACTTTCAAACAGATCATCGTCAAAGTTAACGTTGAAAAACGCTGTGTTTCCACCTCAAAACATTTACCCTATCTATTTTTGTTTAAAAATATGGGAGGGAAGAAGCATCTCTAAATCTTTTTTCGAAGTGTAAGCCATATCACTTTTCATCAGTTCATCTCAGCTTTCTTTTAGAGCCTCCTCATATTTTTCGAATAGAAGTTCAAGTGCTCTCCTAAACGCTTCAGCCCTGCTTGAGAAAATTCTCTTTACGCTGATCAGTTGCTCCAGCTTCCTTAGGTATTCGTTTGAGACACCAAGCTTGACGACTATCTCTTCGTAATCTTTTGTTTCATTTTCTTTCTCGGCCAAGGCTACATCCTCATCTCTTTAGAACTTGCGTCAATCATATTAGAAACTTTTTCCTATATAAAAGTTGTTGAAATGCGAACTTGTATTAATAATTTTCGTAACTTCTAGCGTAACAAAAAGATATATCTTTTATATAGTACGGTGAATATATATGCATAATATGTAGTATAC
>Ga0129301_1000667_pt1 | contig 18689 bp, 17 predicted proteins | sample ConPoolayeHmetaG_FD_94489 | JGI IMG/M metagenome (GOLD analysis project Ga0129301, IMG submission 94489) | Hot spring microbial mat communities from California, USA to study Microbial Dark Matter (Phase II) - Cone Pool mat layer H metaG ...
AAAAGCTGGGTTGCCGCAGACGGCGACACTTTCATTACCGAAGACGGCTTCGTTTTCAATACCTTTGGATACGAGCATCCACCTAATCGAGTTTTCGCCTTCCTCAAGTATATTCCAGCTAAATTCAAAACACTCTTCAATATTGAATACTTGGAAAGAACATGGAAATATGATAAAATGTCGCTTTTCAGAGCTGAAAAGCTATTTACTGCGCGAAATTATCATGTTTTTCTTGAAGCTTTTAGGAAAAAATTTCCTGATTACGTGTATTTTTGTCCTTTTAGAGGAAAGGAGGTAATCAGTGCACCGTTTGCCCTAATCAAAAAAGTTTACGTTCCGAAAGAGTGCTTGAATTCTCTAATTATGCTTACGCATAAGGATAGTTTACAGAGGATGACATTAGACTTTATTAGCTTGCTGTCAAGCGAATCAAGCATTGGCATGGAAGATTTTGGTGTTCATGGCTCTGTTGCTTTGGGAATGCATACTTCTAAATCTGACATAGACATTGTTGTTTACGGTTCGAGAAACTTCCGTAGATTAGAAGCAGCAATAGGCAAACTTGTTGAAGCTGGAACATTAAGTTATGTGTTCAACAATCGTCTGGATGCTGCAAGGCGGTTTAAAGGACGCTACAATGGAAAGATTTTCATGTACAATGCGATTCGTCGAGGTGAAGAGATTCAATCAAAATATGGAATATTTAACTATAGTCCAATAGCACCAGTCAAATTTCAGTGCACGGTTAAAGATGACAGCGAAGCTATGTTTCGTCCAGCAATCTACAAAATTGAAGACTACAAACCCGCTGATTTTGCTTCAGAAATTTCTAAAGACAAGATTCCAAAGGTTGTGGTTTCTATGATTGGATGCTACAGAAATGTTGCCAGAATAGGCAACAAAATCAAAGTTTCTGGCATGCTAGAAAAAGTCGAAAACATCAATTCAAGCGAAGTCTTCCATCAAGTTGTTGTTGGAACAGGCATAAGCGAGGAAGAGTACATTTGGCCCCTTTAAGGCTTAGAGACCGCGATGCCATTGTAACTCGTGAAGGCTTAATTTTCCGTGTTTTCGGCTATTCACATCCAGCTAATGCTTACATTTGCGATGTCGAGTATGCACCAGCAAATATTTTCAAATCAGACAATCTGAAGGCATTCAGAAGTATAGGGCATGAAGTTTTTTACAAGTTTTATGAAGATGAAGGTTGGAAATTTGTTAAAAAGAATTTTTCGCAGTACATGATTTTTCATGAAATGCTTTGTAAAAATGTTGTTGGTGTTAAGCTTCCTAATGTTGTGAAGGTGCGAAAACCTGATGGAAAGCTTAGACAGTTAATTAACAAGAAATTGACAGATGAGCTTCTTGTAGCCTTACAAGATGTTTTGGAACTTGTAATCAATCATTCTGGTTTGTCAATAGCGAATTTTGGCGTGTTTGGCTCTATGCTTCATGGTTTTTATCATCCAAAGTTCTCTGACATAGACTTAATAATTTATGGTAGCAGCAATATTGCAAAGTTGCGCGAAACATTGCAAGAACTGTATAGCGATAAATATTCACCTTTTCGGAACGAATTTGAAAATGCCGAGTCAATCGAAGGAAAGAAATGGCGATTTAAGAATTATAGTCCGAGCGAGTTTATGTGGCATCAGCAGAGAAAAATGGTTTATGGATTATACAGTGATGAGCAAAGCAGAAGAGTAATCAAGACAGAGTTTGAGCCTGTAAAGGATTGGAGAGAAATAGAATATAAGAATTTTGTCGAAACAAAAATTGTGCAGAAAGGCTGGGTTAAAATGCTTGCACGCATAAGTGAAGACAACGACGCACCTTTTATTCCTTCAGTTTACACTATTCAACCCATCAAAGTTTTGAATGGGCCAAGAGAAGCTGAAGATGCTATTCGCGTTGTTTCTTACATGGAAGAGTTTCGGCTTCAAGCAATGCGTGATGAGAAGGTTTACATTGAGGGAAACTTGGAAGAAGTTACAACTTCAAAGGACAGTTTTCACCAAATAGCATTAACCTACTGTCCAAAGTATTATGAGCAGGTTCTAAAGGTTGCATCAAGATAATATCATGTGGTCTGAGTGCTTATTCCCAAGAAGAAGCCTAAAATATTCTCTGTTTGACTTGCTATTGCTGAGTTTTTCAACTTTGCCTTGTGCAATTATTGCTTCGCCTTTTTTGGCTTGTTCACAGAATCTTCCACGAAAAGAAACAATTTCCTCAACTGGAAAGCGAACGCCGTCAAGAATTTCCAGATTTTTTATTTTGTATTTGCATGGTGTGAAAATGGCTTCTGAATCTTCTTCAACCACAGCCTTAATCTTCGCATAACCCATATTCTCGTATTGTATTTCTTCATATTTTTCATCCATCTCATCCCAATCCTTCACAAAACGAATAAAATAATCTCTGTTCTTAAATTTTCCTTGCAAAACTTTTCTGGATTCGACTTTCACAAAATCTTCAAAATTCATGAACGTATCTTTTGAGCGAAAATTGAACAAGACTTTCAAATCTTCTCGTGCATAAGGTCTGAAAGGCGAATCTGCATTTTCTAGTAAGCTTCGCAGTGCAGAATAGGCTTTTAGACAGTTTGTGGAGCCATAAACAATGGGGTCAATGTCAGAGTCTAACTTGTGCAACTTGACAAGAAGTGAGCCAGATAATCCCATCTTATTCCATGGTATATTCGAATAGTTTTTCAAAAGTTTAAACAGTTCCAAAGCATCTTTCTCCAGGAATTCAAGTTTTCCAATATGCCTAAGTTCTGTTAGGCGATTGGTTGGCTTGTAATGTTTTTTCACGTTTTCTATTGGCACTTCGCAAAGCTTCTCATCAAAAACTGAATCATAAACAATGTAATGCGGAAAGTGTTGCTCAAGAAATTTGAATCTTTCAGAAATATTATAAATTTTCTTATAAGCAACATTTTTCTGTTTGCGGTCACCAGCAGGGTCTGGGATAAAACGTGGAAAAGCTATGATTTTGTTTGGCGGATGAACCAAACCCTTAACATCAAAGATAATGCCATTTGAATCTTGAAAAATGTCTCCTTCTCTGGGTCTAATTTTTGCGTGTGGCATCAATATTCAAGCTATAATTTTCTAGTTAATAGGTTTGCTTTTCTTAAGGCAAGAATTAAGCCAACCCCGATTATTGTTGCAACTACTGTGAATAGGATTCGCTCAATTGCGGAAACTGGTATCATGTACATGAAAAGTGAAGGTATGTCTGGTAAACCAAGAGGCGTTAAGAAATATTCCTCTATGACAGAGAGCGGGATAAATATGTCAATAACACCTATGAAAATCAAGTTTCCCAACATATGGTCGGCTATTATTCCACAGTAAGTTGCAACAGAAATTGCTAAGACAAAGGAGCTTTTGCCCAATCCAAACAAACTGTAAATGGTTATGATTCCGCCAATTAAAAACGTTGGCAATGACAAATAGGGAAGAATCCAAAAATCAGCTGAATATGGTCTTGTAAACATGTAAGCTACAACTAAAATTATTATTCCTACGAGAAGAGGATATGATTTCACTTGCCAGCCAGTTGTGTCAATTTTTCCTTCTTTGAATTTTTTTGCTGTCCAATCTCGTGTAGTAAGTATGAGAATAAATCCTCCTATGTGGAGAACTGGATAAAGTGGAGCTTTTTGACCGATTCCTGTGATATACCACCCTAGAATCAACAAACCCAAGATAATTAAAGCCATCATCCATCCTTTTATTTTTCCACCGTTGTTTCCAAGGTTTTTCTGCGTTAGAAATCCAGCTACTAATGCAGAAACTGCAGGGGCAAATGAAGTAAGAATGTCAAATGGGCTTCCAGCAGTTATTAACCCCCCAATTAGCGCAGCTAGAAAACCAAGATATGGACCAATAATTAATCCGTAAAGAGGTGCAATAGCAGCATCAAACTTGATGTTTGCGCCGGGCACTCCTACTATAGGAATTCCTGGCAAAATTTTAATCAATATAGCTGAAAATGCTGCAAAAATTGCCATAAAAGCAACATCTTGCGTTGATAATTTAAGTTTCATCATTTCACCTTGTAGTTTTGTTCATTGCTGTGTAATTTTTTACACAACATTAATAAAACTTTCCATACAATAACATTTCGGGACCGCAATTGCACCATCAGCCAGATGACAAAGCAGAACATATCGCAAAATGTCTAGAGTTAGCTATACTCTTTGAAATCAGCGCTGACAAGCCTGGAAATGTGAATTTGATAACGGGCTTTGAGGGCACACGCTATGAGCATTTTCTTGCTTCTGCTGTGGCTACTACGCCTTGGTTTGAATTAGCGGCTGAACGTGGTATCGCTGTTTCCCAAGGAAGGGTTCAAGTTAGCGATGTTGGAGTAGGTCGACTTATAATGGAGTGTGTGCGGGACGTTAATGCATGGCAGAAAGGCGGCAACACTTTGCTTGGGACGATAATTTTGCTTTCGCCTATTGCAGTTGCAGCTGGAATGACTTCTGCTTTGAAGGAGAATGTTTTTGAGATTAAAATGTTGAGGGAGAATTTGAAGTGCGTTACTGAGTCAACAACGTCAGACGATGCAGTTAATATTTATGAAGCCATAAAAATTGCCAATCCCAGCGGATTGGGTAAGGCTCCTGAATTAGATGTTAATGATTCAAGCTCTTTGAATAGGATAGTAAAGGAGAATATCTCGCTTTATCAAATCTTCCAAATAGCTTCCACGTATGATAGGGTTTGTTTTGAATGGGTCAACAATTATCCAATTACATTTGATGTTGCTTATCCTTATCTAATGAAGCAGCTTAAGACTGGAACGATTAATGGCGCCATAATTCATACCTTTCTACGGATACTTGCTGAATATCCAGACACTTTCATAGCTAGAAAGGTTGGCATCGAAAAAGCTCAAGAAGTTTCTTCAGATGCAAAAGAAATCCTTCAGCTTGGAGGAATTGACACTCCAGAAGGAAAGAAGCGCCTCAGCGAGTTTGACCTAAAACTAAGAAAGGACGGTAATCATTTGAATCCTGGCACGACTGCAGACATTATTGCTGCTGCTTTGGCTTTGTGCATTCTTGCTGGATACAGGCCTTGACTATTTTTCGACCCATCTCTTGTATAGTAGCACGCCTATTCCATACAAGACAGCAGCAGAAAACATGAGACTTACCATAGGAATCAACAAGTCGGCAAGAGTGGCGTTTCGAATCATTATGTCTCTTATCGCTTGAGCTGCATAAGTCATAGGTATAACTCTACCAAACTGCTGCATGTAAATAGGAAGATATTCAATTGGAAAATACATTCCAGTGAAAAACTGCAGCACAATAGCGATTGTTGTAGCGGCGTTTGATGCTTCTTGCGGGGCTCTGCCAATACATGATATTATTAAGCCCAAAGCTATTCCATTCATTGAACCCAAAAAGAATATTGGAATTAGCGACGGAATGTTCCAGTTTAGCTTCGGACCTAATAGAACTGCAGCCAGAATTGACATGATGCTGATTGAAATAGTTGTTTGAAACAACGCTGCCAGAGTCTTGCCGAAAAGCATGTTTATTGGACGTATGGGCGCAACTCTAATCTTTTTAAGCGTGCCTTTTTCCCTTTCAAAAACAATGGCTCCAGTTGAGACAACCATGCTTGAGAACAGAAGCGGGTAGGTCAGCATGCCTGGTACAATGTTTTCTTTGTATCCAATTTCTGGTCCTGCAACTGATGTTTCTGTTTCCACAAATATTGGCTCTGTGTAGCTTTGGTTGAATTGTGTATAATAGAATTGTTTATAATATTCTGTGAAGAAAGTTCTTACGCCATCATCAATTAATCTAAACACATCAGGGTTGCTTCCGTCTATTATCAGCAACACGTTTGCATGACCAAGATAAAGATTCTGTGAGAAGTTTTGTGGTAGTATCAGAATCGCGCGCACATTAGTTGCGTTCAGCTCTCTTAATGCTTCTGTTCTATCCGTAAAATTCTTTACTGTGAGGAATCTCATGGCACTAAGCTGTGATATTATGCTCTGAGTTATCGGCGTGTCCGCATCTTCATTCACTATTCCAATGTTTGCATTAAACGGAATTTCTCTTCCAAAAATCGCTGTGAATAACAATAGTATCATTACTGGAAAAGCTATCGTCCAGAAAATAGTTCCTTTTTCTCTGAAAAAAGTCTTAATGTCTTTTACAGCTATTCCTATTATCGAATTCATTGCACCGCCTCTTCAGTAAGTTTTCTTCCAGTCAATTTCACGAAAACATCTTCCAAAGTCGGCTCGACAATCTCAATTTTTTCTACTAAGATTCCTTGCGAAGTCAGTTTATTTGAAATTTCGGGCATGATTTCCCATGGGTTTTTTGTTGAAACCTGAATCTCATTGTCTCTTTGGATGGTCTTGTATTCATTTAGAATTGAAAGTGTTTTCTTTGTTTGAGAATCCTTCACTCTTACGTGGATTAATGGTTCACCACCAATTGTCTTCTTTAAAATGTGTGGCTTGTCAAGCGCCACAATTTTTCCTTTATCCATAATTGCTACTCTGTCGCAGATTTCGTCAGCTTCATACATGTCATGGGTGGATAGAAGAACAGTTTTTCCATAATTTTTAAGGTTTCTGATCAATTCCCAGAACTCCCTTTTAATGTTAGGATCAAAACCAACAGTGGGTTCGTCTAAAATAACAATGGATGGGTCATGAATAATAGATGTTGCAAGGTTTGCACGTCTCTTCATTCCGCCTGAGAGTTGTTCAACTCTCCTATTGAGAAACTCGCCTACTCCCAAAACCTTAGAGGAAAATTCTAATCGCTCCTTAAACTTTTTAGAATTTAACGAATAGAGAGAAGCAGAGAAAGCAAGGTTTTCGCGCACATTCAGTAAATCATAAAGTAGTGTTTCTTGAGGACAGAAGCCAATTGAAGCGCGAACCTCTAAAGAATGTTTCACCGGGTCAAAGCCATTAATCATCACTTTACCACGGTCAAATCTTCGCAAACAGCAAAGTATCTCCATTAACGTGGTTTTGCCTGCACCGTTTGGTCCTAAGAGTCCGAAAATTTCGCCTTCTGTAACAGTGAAAGAAACATCGTCAACTGCTTTGATTTCCCCGTAATGTTTCACTAAGCCCTCAACTTCGATAATCAGCTTTTCTGTCATCTATTTTTTTCTCCTTCGAAGGCATGTCATGCCCTCTTTGAGATATAAAAGCGTTATATTATATTTAGCTGGTTTTATTCATTGCTTGAAATAAAGAATACTCGTATCAAGTTTGGCTCAAACGTTGATTTAGAACAGAAAGGAAAAGAGATTTAGGTATGAACTGCGCTCAAAAATATATCTCACTATAACAGTGCATTCTAAATGACAGTTGGATTAGAAATGGTTGCAGATAAGTTACAGGTCACATTGCTGACTGGTCGCACAATTGAGCAAGGCGTGGGAAAAGAACGCGGAAAAGCCTCAAAAGAGTACATAGAGAGCGTTTCTGTGTGCTACCTAGACCCAGAAGATTTGAAGAAGCTTGGGATAAAAGAAAACACGAACATACAAGTTTCAACAGAATATGGTGCAATAGTTGTCAAAGCTCTAAAGTCTCTTAGAGCTCCCCATCCAGGAATAGTTTTTATTCCGTATGGACCTTGGGCAAATGCTATAACTAATCCTAAGACCCACAGTATTGGCATGCCTTCTTTTAAGGGGGTCCCAGCAGAAATTGCACCAGCACCAGATAGGACTGTTCTAGGTTTAAAAGAGCTTCTTAAGGCACAGTTTGGGAAGGATTAACATGGCTGTTGTTAAAGCTGTAACTTGTCCTGTCTGCGGTAGCCTATGTGATGACATAGAGTTAATAATTGAAGATGGAAAAATTGTTAAGGTTAAAAATGGCTGCGCCATGTGTGAATCAAAATTCTTAAGCTATAATGGCGAGCATAGACTCTTGAAGCCGCTGGTAAAAAAGAATGGTGAATTTGTAAAAGTTTCGCTAAAAGAGGCAATAAGGAAGACTGCTGAAATACTAACTGATGCAAATTATCCAATCTTGTACGGGTGGAGCTCAACAAGTTGCGAAGCAATTCGTGTAGGCTTAGAATTAGCAGAAGAGGTCGGAGGAGTAATTGACAATACTGCCGTGGTTTGTCATGGGCCGTCAATTCTAAGTGTTCAGGAGATAGGTATTCCATCATGTACACTTGGACAGATTAGGCACAGAGCTGATTTTATTATTTATTGGGGATGCGACCCTTGGAGTGCTCATCCACGACATATTGAGAGATATACAGCCTTTTCTGAAGGGAGATTCGAAAAAAGTGAATGGCGTGGATACTTGACTAAAATTAAAGCTTTGCAGTTAAGAAAGAAAATTGAAAGCACCATCAGAAGAATTTTTGTTAAAGAAAAACCTTCAAAGATGCCTATCAGAAGAGAGCCCCCTCCATCAATTTTCAAGGGAGGAAGAAAACTAATAGTCATAGATGTTAGAAAGACAAAATCAGCCGAAATGGCAGATTACTTCATACAAGTTGAACCAAACAAGGACTATGAGCTTCTCCAAGCTTTTAGGGCGTTGATTCGAGACCAAGAGCTTGAAGTGGACACAGTTGCTGGAGTCCCAGTGAAATATCTTGAAGAAATTGCTGATTTGATGATTGGATGCGAGTTTGGAGCGCTTTTCTTTGGACTTGGATTGACCATGAGCAGTGGCAAATTAAGAAACATTGATGCAGCGCTTTCTTTAATTCGCGATTTGAATATGCGAACAAAGTTTGTGATAATGCCCATGAGAGGACATTTCAACGTTACAGGCGCTAATATTGTTTCTACGTGGCAAACTGGCTATCCCTATGCCGTTGACTTATCGCTTGGTTACCCAAGATACAATCCTGGCGAAACATCGGTTGTTGACATTCTAATACGCAAGGAGTCAGACGCAGCATTAGTGATAGCCTCAGATCCTGTGGCAAATTTTCCTAAAGCGGCTGTTAAGCATCTTCTCAAGAATCCAGTAGTCGCTATAAGTCCTCATATGGATGCTACTGCCCAGATGGCTGATGTTGTTTTGCCTTCAGCCTTTGTAGGTATAGAAGCTGAAGGAACAGCCTATCGAATGGACCATGTGCCTCTTCCTTTAAAAAAGGTTGTTGAGCCGCCACGTGGAGTGCTTTCTGACGAAGAGATTTTGCTAAGAATTCTTTCTGAAGTGAGAAAGATGAGGAAGAAGGCGAAAACGGAGACATAAGAACATGGAACTTCTTATAAAGAATGGCTTCATTTACGACCCACTAAACGGCGTTAATGGCGAGAAGATGGATATTGCAGTTAGAGATGGAAAAATAGTTGAAAGTGTTAATAAACGTAAAACAAGAAAAATTGACGCTTCTGGCATGATTGTGATGCCCGGCGCAATCGACATTCATACCCACATTGCTGGAGCAGAAGTGAACACTGGCAGACTCTTAAGACCCGAGGATCACTTCAAGGATTTTGAGTGTAAAACATCCATAACAAGGTCTGGAGTTGGCTATTCTATTCCATCAACTTTTACCACTGGTTATCGCTATGCACGGATGGGATATACTACAATAATGAATCCTTCTATGCCACCGTTAGAGGCTAAGCATACGCATGAGGAGTTAAATGATACGCCCATGGTTGATAAGGCCACTTTTCCGCTTCTCGGCGATTGGTGGTTTGTCCTCGAGTATTTGAGAGAAAGAAACATTGAGGAGTGCGCAAGACACATTGCGTGGATTATGAATTCAACAAAAGGCTACGCAATAAAGATTGTCAATCCCGGAGGTCTGGAAGCTTGGGGTTTTGGACATAATGTTTGCAGCTTAGACGATCAAGTTCCATATTTTTGCATTACTCCGCGCGAAATCATTCGTGGATTGTGCAAAGTGAACAAGTTGCTGAATCTGCCCCACACGATTCATGTTCACACAAACAATCTTGGGAAACCGGGTAATTATCTTACAGCTTTAGAAACTATGAAGTGTGTTGAAGACTTAGCCGCTGAAAACAAACCAGCAATCCACATAACTCACTGTCAATTCAGCGCTTTCAAAGGTGACGACTGGAGAACAGTAGAATCAGGCGCGGAGGCAATAGCAAACTATGTTAATGCCCATTCGCATGTAACACTTGACATGGGTCAAGTAATATTTACTGACACAACAACAATGACTGCTGATGGCCCATTCCAATATACGCTTCACGAGTTGAGTGGAAATAAATGGGTAAATCACGATGTGGAAACTGAAACAAGCAGTGGCATTGTGCCCTTCCGTTATCGACGCAAAAGCTACGTTCACGCACTCCAATGGTCAATAGGATTGGAGCTAGCCTTACTGATTAAAGACCCATGGAAAGTTTTCATGACAACAGACCACCCTAATGGTGGGCCATTTACTGCTTATCCTAAAATCATCGCTTGGCTTATGAGTAAAAAAGCCAGAAAAGCAACTTTGAAGCGAATTAATCCAAAAGCAAGAAACAGAAGCCTTCTCTCTTCAATAGACCGTGAATTGGGCTTTTACGAAATTGCAATAATGACGAGAGCAGGACAAGCAAAAGCTTTGGGGCTTAAGAATAAGGGGCATTTAGGTGTAGGTGCAGATGCAGACATAGCTGTATACAACATAAATCCAGAAAAAACAGACCCTTCAAGAAAGTATAGAACTTTGCGAAAGGCGTTCAAAAGGGCAGCTTACACAATTAAAAATGGGAAAATTGTCGTAAAAAATGGGGAAATACTGAAGCATGTTGAAGGCGCTACCTTGTGGCTTAATGTTCAATCTTCCGAATCTGCAAAGATTACTGATGAGATGAAGCGAAGGTTTAGACAATACTGGACAGTTGAGTACGAGAATTACCCTGTGACGGAGAATTGTCTGGAAATTTCTAATCCGATAACTGTAAAGGCGAGTGTCTAAATGATAAGTTTATACCCTTTAAGAGAATTCAAATGTCCGATAATAGCTGAATGCATAAACCCAGACATTATTCAAGGCAAGGCACGTGAAGAAATAGAGGCATTGAAAGTTTGGGAAGGAAACAAGCAGAAGAATCTAGTAGAACTCTTCAAAATTGAAGAAAGCAAAGCAGAGAATCCTACTATAGAAATTCACGGCGATGTAAGTAAGGTTCGAAAAATAGGAGCAGGCATGAAAACTGGAGAAATAACTGTTTATGGCAATGTTGGCATGCATTTAGGCGAAGAAATGAAAGGAGGCAAAATAACCGCACAAGGAAACGTTGGAGCATGGGCGGGTTCAATGATGAAGAATGGGATTATTGAGATTCATGGAAACGCTAGCGATTATCTAGGTGCTCCGTACCGTGGAAGCCATGAGGGCATGCGTGGAGGAAAAATTGTTGTCTATGGAAATGTGGGCAACGAGGCTGGCGCATACATGCACGACGGCATAATCAAAATTTATGGGTCTGCGGGTCAATTTGCAGGCTTGCGTATGCATGGTGGAACTATTTACATTCAAAAAGACTGTGAAGGAAGAGCCGGAGCATGCATGACCGAGGGCAAGATAGTTGTCAGCGGATTTTCAGCGTCTGTTCTGCCAACGTTCACCATAGAAGGCATCAGAGAAAAAGTCAAAATCGAAGAGAACGAAGTTGCCCAAGGACCTTTCTACCTATTTCTCGGAGATTTGACTGATAATGGAAACGGCAAACTTTATGTCTTTAAGGATAAGAATCAGCATTTAAACCGCTATGAAAAGTTTCTTTAAGGAGAAACTCTTCATGAAAAAAACCTTAAGTGTCAACCGTTTAGCATGTAAACTTCTTGAGAAATTATGTGCGAATCCAGAACTTTACGAAGTGAAAATCGAAAAAACTGATTCTGAAGCAACGATTGTAGATGCGGGCATAAAAGCCAAAGGCGGATTTCAAGCTGGAAAAATCATAACTGAAATTTGCATGGGAGGCTGTGCAAAAGCAGAAATAACATATAAGCAATATGGCAGACTGGAGCTTCCATCAATATTTGTTTACTCCGACCATCCAGTCATCGCAACTTTAGGCTCCCAATATGCTGGCTGGCAGATAAAAGAGGGCGATTATTTTGCGATAGGTTCTGGTCCTGGAAGAGCCCTTGCCCAAAAACCCAAGGAAATTTATGAAAAAATTGGATACAAAGATTATTTTGACAAGGCTATAGTGGTTCTTGAAACCGACAAGCATCCGCCAGAAAAACTGATTGAACGTTTAGCAAAGGATTGCCATGTCTCTGAGGAAAATTTAACAGTAATTCTGACACCTACTGTGAGCACAGCAGGTGCGACTCAAGTTTCAGGAAGAATAGTTGAAACAGGAATACACAAGCTGAGCAAGATTGGATTAAATCCAAACGTGATTTCGCATGCTTGGGGAATAGCTCCAATACCACCTATTCATCCAAAATTTGCGCATGCAATGGCACGAACAAACGATGCAATCCTCTATGGCGGAATAGCCTACTACATTGTTGATTGCGACGATGAAGAAGAATTGAAAGGAATCGTGGAAAAAGCGCCTTCGAAAGCCTCTAAAAATTATGGAAAGCCCTTCATAGAAATCTTCAAGGAAGTAAACTACGATTTCTACAAAATTGACCCGAATCTCTTCGCACCAGCCGTTCTAATAGTCAACAATGCAAGAACTGGAAAAATTTTCAGAGCTGGTGAAGTCAACGCTGAAACATTGATGAAGTCTTTAAGTTTCTAATTTAGGCTCTTTTGTTTTAAGCTTTAAAGGCGCACCTTGTTTTATGAAAAATCTGTCCATGAAATCCCTGAAACCTCTGTTCCCTATTAGAGCAGCCATTAAAAGGCTTATTATAACTACTTCGCTGAAGGCTTTTGGTAATATGAAGATTAGGAAAAATTCGCCCAATCCAAACTGCTGAACCCCTATTGTAATTTTGTCTATTCCCAGCAAAAGCGGCATCAGGTATGCGAAGTGAATGTATGTGTAGATGAATTCAGGAATATAAGCCAACAGAGTAGCTGGAGCTGCAAGAATTGATGAATAGGGTCTTCGTCCCAAGCCTATGCCTTTCCCGATTAATCCAGCGGTTAAGCCTGTCAATCCTTTTCCTATCGGTAGACTAAATAAACCCAGCCATGAGCTTGTGCCCATAGGACCGAACATTATTCCAGGCATTATCCCTATTAGAAGTCCCGAGAGAAAGCCTATAATGGGACCTCCATAAAATCCTGCAATGTAAGCAGCTATGAGGGAAAAATCTACGGCTATTATTCCAGGGATAAGGTTTCCCGCGTAGTAGGAGATTGCAAATAGTACGTTTCCAAGCACACCCATCATAAGGGCGAATGAGATTGCTTTGGCGTTCATGTTTTCATCTCGGACTTTCATATGGCTGTTTCTTATTTAAGAGTAACTACTCAAAAAAGAGTATCAAAGCGCTAAAATTTTAAAAGCAAAAATATTGCTTCTGCATATTTTCTACTGGGAAATTTCATTGTCTGAAGCCACAGAGCTCTCTTCCAAAGACATTAAAGCTTGGCTTGAAAAAGAAACAAGCTCAATTTTTAACCCAGTTCATGCAAACGCTCAAGCATTGATTGGTGAAATGCGTAAGGCTTTGAATAGTCTCTCAGATTCAAGTAAAATGCTTCTTGACAATAGCGCAAAGGAAATTGAGAAAAGGAATAAGAAGACTTATGGCAGAGCCAGAGCCTTGAACAAGCTTGCACGCTTGTTTATAGACAGATTTAAACAAATTCAAGTTCCAGAAAAAGTTTCATATGACAGCTTCAACGAGTTTTTTCAAGAAACTCAAAGAGCTTTAATCGTGACTGAAGTTGACATTAAAAATTGGTTTCCAAGAATCTCCCCATTCTTTATTCTTGACAGAAGAAAATTCCTAATTGCTTTCGAAAAGGCGAAGATGACGCTTAAGGAAATGAATGCCTTCTTGACGAAAGAGTACATTAAAACCAAAACTTTGGAAGAAACTTTTCAGCTTATAGATAGGCTACATGCTCTAGAAAACCAGTTAGCTAATCTAAAAGAAGAAGGGGCGAAGGCTGAAGATGAAAAAGCCTCTGTTGAAAAGGAAATTGCTAACTTGCATCAAAAAATGGCTGATTTAAAAAGTAAAGGTGGAATAAGCCAATTAGACCAGATAGACATTGAAATAGAAGACTTAACAAGCGAAGTAAAACATGCACTACGGCACCTTCAAAAACCATTCATAAAACTTCAGTCGCTTAGTCTTCGTGGAGGAGGAAGTGGCTTAACACCAGATGAATTTAACAAGCTTAACCAATATTTGCAAAGCCCTTTAGAAGCATTGGCAACAGAAGCAAATAGTTATCCTTTATTGAAGGAGATTTTGCATAAAACTGAGCGTTTAATGATTGAGGGTAAATTGCAACTGAAGCCTGATAAATTGCGAAAAGCAGAGCAAGCCATACGGAGCATAACCAATAATTCTTTGGAAAATCTTCATAAAAAATGTGTTGATGTGCTAAAGCGAAGAAATCAACTTTCCGTTTCTGCCGAAGTTGCAGAAACTAAAAGTAGATTGCAAAAGCTTAGCGAACATCTTGAGGATTTGGAAAGGAAAAGAAATGTTGCTGAATCAGAGTTAAAAGCGTTAGAGCGAGCCCACAATGAGACATTAGAAAAGATTCATAACAATAAAAGACTTATTGAAAAGGATGTGTTCAACTTTATGGGCAAAAAGATTCACGTTGAATAAGTTGAGGTTTATCTTTTGCAGTCGCCTCTTTCAAGAATCATCAAAAAATCTTTTAGCGTGAAATGCGAAACATTCACACGGTTGGTAGAAAATGCTACAAATCTGCTTTCTAAAGAAAATGGTGATTATGGAAGCTTCAAAATCATTGGAAGACTTGTTGAGCTGAAACCTAAAGGCAAAGCATTGATTGTAGGCGATTTACACGGTGACATTGAAAGCTTAACTCAAATCTTAAAAGAAAGCAATTTTCTACAAAAAATGAAGCAAAGCCCAAATGTAATTCTAATTTTTTTAGGTGATTACGGTGATAGAGGAATCTATTCAAAAGAAGTTTACTACACGGTTTTGATGCTGAAAATACTATTTTCAAAACAAGTGATTCTAATGCGTGGAAATCATGAATTTCCAGAAGACCTTAGGGTTTCACCGCATGATTTGCCTGTGGAATTTCAAGCGAAATTTGGCGAAAAATGGGAAGAAGCCTACAATAAAATTCGCAGTTTATTTGCCCACTTATACAATGCGGTCATAGTTGAAGAACGCTACTTAATAATTCATGGAGGCTTGCCCTACCAAGCCAAATGCATAGAGGATTTGGCGTATGCTCACGAGACGCATCCGAAACAGAGTTTTCTTGAGGAAATGCTTTGGAACGATCCGAATGAGACGGTTAAAGAAGTGTGTTCTTCACCGAGAGGTGCTGGCAAGTTTTTTGGTGAAAAAGTCACAAACGAAGTGCTTAGACGATTTAATGTGCAGATTCTGATTAGGGGGCATGAACGTTGCGAGAACGGCTACAAAATTAATCACAATGGCAAAGTTTTAACATTATTTTCAACAAAAGGAGAGCCTTACTTTAATGCTCATGGTGCATATCTTCGGGTTGGGCTTTCTGATAAATTTGAAAATGCAGAAGAGCTTTTGCCACACATTCACAAATTTTAAAATCATTATCGCTTTCTAATTAGAAAAACCAGTTCGCTACTAAACTCTAATCGCTGAAAACTCCAATTTTTTTCTCGCATAAGCCTATTAAACATAGCCTCATAATGTCTTCGCATGTTTTTTTCTCTTCCACAAAGAGTTTTCACAGGAAAAGAAACCACCACAAACTTTGAGTTAATTGCCTCTAGAACCTTCATGCCAGCTGTCTTTTCAATTTGTTCAAAACAAGGTATCGTGTTCAGAACAAGGGCTAAATCAGCCGTGATTTCTGGCATTTTCTGTGTGACGTCTCTAGCTTCTGCATATCCCTGAACATTGTAGATGGCTAAAAACTGGTTTATGAAGTCTATCATGTCATTGTAAATATCATAAGCATAATATTGTGCATCCGTAGAAAGCGGCATCCAAGGAATTGAAAGCGGGTTGAATCCGCAAGCAACATCCATTATCGAATGCACTGGTGGAAGAAGCGAGAAAATTTTCGAATAGAATTTGTCCAGAATTGCCAAACGTTCCCTTGTTGAATAGTGATAACCCATCATTTTAGTACATAATTTGCGAAAAGCAGATTCGCTCTTTGCTTTTTGGGCTTCTTTTAACGTTTCCAGCCAAATATTATATTTCGGTTTTTTTAGGAAATAGGCTCCGCCAATCTGATGTAGCTTATTCTTAGTGGCTTTAACAGCTGCTTTTAGATTCTGCCCTTTCGAAAGCTTTCGTAAGCCAATGTTTTCTATCAAATCCTCGCAAACATTTCTATATTTTGGGCTTTTCAAAACTGCACTAACTAACTGTTCAATCTGTTTTCTCTCTTCTTTCGCATGGTTTCTTATCATAATGCTTCCTTCGTCATTAACAAGACTGTGAAATACTTTGCTAATCCGCAAATTTAAGCAGTGATTTGTTCTGCATGGAAAAACTTTAAGAACACAATGCAGTAGCATCTTTCTGAGCTTAATGCAAGAAGGTTCATTTTTGAAAATTGGAATCGTAACCCGAAACAGAAACTCTTGGAGTTCAACCCAACTTAAAGAAGCCCTATCTAAGCGTAACATACCACATTTGTGCTTCAGTTTTCCAAGGCTAATAGCGCATATTGGCTATAAACCATATGTAAGCATATGCAACACGAGCCTATTAGAAGACTTGGATGCGTTGCTGATTCGTCCAATTGGGCGAGGGTCATTAGAAGAACTTGTTTTCAGAATGGACATGCTGTATAGGCTTGAGCGTTTAGGCTTGTACATAATTAATCCGCCAGAGGCTATCGAACACTGTGTTGACAAGTATGACATTCTTGCAATTTTAGAGGATAATGGCATACCAGTGCCGCGAACTGTGGTAACCGAAAACGTCAACGAAGCACTGAAAGCATTTAAAGAGTTAGGCGAGGATGTTGTTGTTAAGCCCATTTTCGGCTCAAGAGGCATAGGGTCCACACGCATCACCGATACAGAAGTAGCGTCAACAGCTTTCAGAGCCATAACATTCTATCACGGCGTAATATACCTTCAAGAATTCGTGCATCACGGCTTTTCTGACATCCGCGCTTTTGTTGTTGGCAACAGAATTATTGCGGCGATGAGGCGTATCGCAAATAGCTGGAAAACCAATTACAGTCAAGGAGCCCGCCCAGAATCTATAACACTTGATAAAACGCTTGAAGACATAGCCATTAAATCGGCAAAAGTAATCGAATGCAAAGTTGCTGGCGTGGACATTCTTGAAAGTCCAAGAGGACCATTGATTGTTGAGGTTAACAGTCAGCCTGGATGGAGAGGGCTACAATCTGTTACACAAGCTAACATAGCTGACGAAATTGTTAGTTTCATCTTGTCTGAGTTGAAAAAATAGAGGGGGTAGCAAAAATACGAAGGGTTGAAGTTGTTAAAATTGACGTAGTTACAAAGAAGGCTCGTAGAATAAAAGATTACGTTGCCGAAGAAAGACCGCTCCACATATTTCTAAATAAAACTCATTATGCAACCATTTTCTGCTTGCCACAAAATCTGAAGGAATTGGCTGTAGGTCACTTGCTCTCCGAAGGCATAATTAAATCGATTGGGGAAATCGACAAAATAAACTTCAAAGGTAATACCATATGCCATGTTAAGCTAAAATCAGATATTAACTTAGAAAAGAGGCTAAAAATTTCAAAGCATTTTTGTCGCATTATTCTTTCAGCATGCGGCGGACCCCATCAACCAGCTAAAAAGCTTCCCAAAGTTAAGTCAAATTTGAAAGTTAAAGCTGAAGTCATCCAAAAGTGCGTTAATAACCTAAATTTCATTGCGGAAATTTTCAGAAAAACTGGCGGAGTGCATGCAGCAGCAATCTACAAAAGTGACGGAAGTCTTATAGCTTTTGCTGAGGATGTGGGTCGGCATAATGCTGTTGACAAAGTTATAGGCTCAGGAGCATTCGGCAAAACTGATTGGGGCGAATGCTTTTTGGCTCTAAGTGGAAGATTGACAGGCGACATAGTTTTCAAAGCAGCTAAAATGGGCTTGCAAATTGTTGCGTCTTTAGCCGCTGCTCTAGATTCTGGAATAGAAATCGCTAAGGAAGCTGGCTTGACATTAATTGGATTTGTACGGGGAAAACGTATGAATGTCTATAATTTTCCAGAAAGAATTCTTTCGTAAGGGTCTTCAGCCTTTTTCGGAAATGCTGTTTCCTTTCCATTTTTCATGAGAATATGACGCATGTCTTTTGTAAAAATCCCTAAAAAGCTTGCTTCAACATTGTTTTTGCGAAGTTCTTCTTCAATTCGGTTTTTTGCTTCTGGGCTGATAGCAGCCAATATTGTACCAGTTGAAGACATTGACAATACCTGTTCATCTGAAAGCTTAGACCAGTTTCGCAGCGTCTGCGCTTCTTTGCACATTGGAATTTTTTCGAAGTCTATTTTGAAACCAACTTTTGAAGCTTCAGCCATCTCATTCAAAGCTGCTGTTAACCCTCCTTCAGTCGTGTCATGCATGGCATGAACACCGCCTATTTCTGCAAGCAAT
>Ga0129301_1000668_pt1 | contig 18680 bp, 16 predicted proteins | sample ConPoolayeHmetaG_FD_94489 | JGI IMG/M metagenome (GOLD analysis project Ga0129301, IMG submission 94489) | Hot spring microbial mat communities from California, USA to study Microbial Dark Matter (Phase II) - Cone Pool mat layer H metaG ...
TTACTGTTCATCTAAAATGAGAAAATATTTGCTACCGGCCATTCTTACTCTTCATCTTTTTTTGTTATTCTTTATTCGTTTTGTCGCTTGGCCGGAGATGCTGACTTGGCCTTACCTTATTCTCAAAGGCTGGCTCCCATATCGCGACATCGCGATTGCCCACACGCCGGTTCTTTTAGCCGATTTGGCTATTTTCTATAAAATCTTTGGAGTTGGTCTTTGGCAACTTAAGGCCTATACCTGGATTTTGATACTAATAACGGATATCCTAATCTTTTGGGTGGCGAGAAAACTTTTTGGGTATAAACAAGCCATTCTTGCTCTTCTTTTTTATATCCCGCCCCAGATCTTATATGAGGGAAATGGTGTTTGGTTTGATTTGGCGTTGGCCCCCTTCGCTCTTTTAATTTTTTACCTTTTGCGACAGAGAAAATATTTTTGGCTGGGATTTCTTTGGGCACTATCATTTTTGACGAAACAGACCGCTTTTTGGCTCCTTGTCCCAATAGGAATGGGGTTATTGAATAAACTTAAGATAAATAGACTGAAAAAATTTGCTTTGGGGATTTTATTGACCGCTTTTTTAACAGCCATTTTTTTTCTTGCCCTGAATTTATGGAGGGATTTTTACTTTTGGGCGATTAGATTTGGAATAGGAGTCTTGCCGCAATCTCAAGGCCAAATTTACCTGCCAGGCATTAGACAATTATTTCTTTCATTAGCCCCATTTGTTATTCTCGTTCCGCTGGTTCTTCAAAAAAATAAGCGGAATCTGGATTTGGTTTTTTGGGCGAGCGCCGGTCTTTTGGGTATATTTCCAAGATTTGAACTTTTTCATTTTCAACCGGCGCTTCCGTTTTTGGCAATCGGGGCGGGGATTACTTTAGTTAGGTTTATCAATAGGAAATACTGTACCTTTTTTATCACCGTTGGTTATTTAATTTTAAGCATTGTTGTTGTCACAAAATTATGGGGGAAAGGCACAAGATTTTTTGAGCCTGAAATTTACCAAACCGCCGCGTTTATTAAATCAATTACCAGTCCGGGGGAAGCAATTTATCTTATCAATGCTTGGGATAACCTTTATGTTTTATCCGATACCGTCCCGACTATTCGGCCGCTAGTTCCCCACCTTTTTTGGTATATGGAGCAACCCGGCATACAGGACGAAATAGTTAGCGATTTGGTACGGACCAGACCGAGGGTGATTATCCAAGGCGAGTACTCTTGCGAGGGGTTGGGGGCCTATCGGCCAGCAAAGATTATGGATTTTGTTTCGCATAACTATGAAGTAAGCGGTAAAATATACAAATATCTTATTTGGGTTCCCAAGAATAAGCAGGACTTTGCCCTGCTTGATTGTCGATGACTCGAATGAAAATTTTGTTTTTGAATATCTACCAGAAAAAAGTGACCAGAGGAGCGGAGAGGTTTGTTTACGAACTTTCTTCGCGGCTTGCCAAAAGCCACAAAGTTGATGTTTTATCATCTGAAAAAATTCCCCCCAAAAGATGGCCATTTGTTTGGAGAAGCTTCCTTGATCCCGGGGGCATTCAAATTTGCTTGTTTACTCTAAAAAATCTTCCCAAAATCTGGAAAGAAAAATACGACATTGTAGTTCCGCTCAACGGCGGTTGGCAGCCGGCGTTGCTCAGGATTTTGACCTGGATTTACGGAGGAAAAGTGGTGATTTCGGGACAATCAGGAATGGGCTGGGATGACAGAAACAATCTCTGGTGTTTTCCCGACCTGTTTGTGGCTCTTTCTAGGAAGGCCGAAAGATGGGCTAAAAAGGTTAATCCTTTGGTAAGAGTAAGTTATATCCCGAACGGGGTGGACCTAGCGAAATTCAAAATTCAGGATTCTGACTTCAAAATTAATTTGGAAAAACCAATTGTGTTGTGTGTAGGAGCGCTCACCAAAGGTAAAAGAATAAATCTGGCAATTGAGGCTGTCGCAAAACTGGGAAACGCTTCTCTTTTGATTGTTGGTGATGGAGAACTTAGGGACGAAATCGAAAAATTGGGCAAGAAACTTCTGAAAGATAGATTCAGAGTTATCAATGTTCCCTTTGAGGAAATGCCCAAAGTTTATCAAACAGCCGATGTTTTTACCCTTCCTTCGGAATCCTATCACTCCTTTGAAATAGCAATTGTGGAAGCAATGGCCTCGGGTTTGCCTGTTGTAGTCAACAAAGACGATATAAGGCGCGAAATCGTTGGCCGGGCAGGAGTTTTGGTGGATCCGGCTAATATTGACGCCTACGCCATTGCCTTGGAGTATGCCTTAAGACTGAAGTGGGGAAAAAGACCTGAAAATCAGGCCAAGAAGTTCGATTGGGATAAAATCACTAAGAAGTACGAAGAACTTTTCGCCAGCCTTTTTAAATGAAAGTCAATTATTTCCTCGTAGCGGTCTTTATTTTTCTTGGACTTTTTCTTAGACTTTACAATTTCAGAGAAAGAGTTGTTTTTGGTCCCGAGCAGGCAAGAAGTCTAGTTGTCTCGGGAAGGTATCTGACCGAAAAGCCCTCCCTTTTAGGTCAGGAGTATTTCAGGACCACATCGGCCGGCCATAAATTATTTTCTGGGGCAGTCTTTAATTATTCACTTATTCCTCTGCAGCTTTTATTCGATTTCGATCCTTTGCCAATAACTATTTATTTCGCCTTTTTGAATGTCTTTACCGGGGTGGTACTCTTTTGGGTTGCCAGAAAAATCTTTGGGAGCAAGGTTGGGATTCTATCCTTAGTGCTTTTCCTTTTTAACGATTACATGATTTATCATTCAACTTTCATTTGGAACTACAACTACCTGCCTTTGGCGGGAATTTTTTGCTTTTATCTTTTAAACGGATTTAAGAAAGATCCGAAAAGATTGTTTAGGGTTTTCCTTCTTGGAATTGTTGTGGGCCTGGGGGTGAGTCTGCAATATTTGTTTGCACTCTTAGGGGTAGGTATATTCTTTTATTTGATCTGGTTAACTAGAGAAAAGATCAAGGCAGGGCTAGTTTTTGTTGGGGGAGCTTTATTAGGGAATTTGCCTATGGTTATCTTTGATTTGAGGCATAATTTTTACCATTTGGCGACAGTTTGGCAATATGTCCTGGATGTTAGCAGGGGAGAAGAGGGGCCGAAGCTAGCTTATTATCATTTGCTGCCATTTTGGCCGATATTTTTTCTTCTGCTCTCGTTCATATTGGTCAAACTTTTAGCTAAAAGTAAACCACTGGCAATCTTGGTTATGGCCGTTTACCTTTATTTCAATTTGACTTCGCCAAGGGTATCTTTCGGAAAAGCCGTTGGTATGCCCGAGGGGCTGACTTATGATAAAGTGATGGAAGCTGCCGAAACTATTGCCGGTCACGTAAGCGGAAACTTTAATGTTGTCAGCCTTTTAGATTTTGACACCCCTGGCTATATCCTGCGGTACCCCTTGGAATTTATGGAGGCTAAAAAGCCCAAAGATGATGAAGATTATCCTGGAACAGCCGTTCTTTATGTTTTAGCCGAGAGAGATTACAATTTTGATTACCCAGGGGTCTGGGAGTTAAGAGTAAATTTGCCCTATAAATACGAAATTTTGAAGGAGATAGACGAAAAATATGCTGTTTTTAGAGTAACCCGTGAAGATTAGTGTCATTATTCCGACATACAACGAAAGAGACCAACTCAAGAAATGTCTGGAGTCTTTGTCTAAGCAAAGCGTTGACAATTTTGAGGTAATCGTTGTTGATGACGGCTCAACCGATCGTACTTGGGATGCTCTTAAAAATATTCAAACGGATTACCCACTAGAAATTTTGAAGCAAAGACATAATGGACCCGGAGCTGCCCGAAATCTAGGAGCCAAAAAGGCAAACGGAGAAATATTAGTTTTTGTGGATGTCGATATGACTTTCGAGAAGAATTTTTTAAAGAATTTGGTCAGACCTATTTTGGTGGGCAGGGCGAAGGGAACTTTTTCAAAATTTGAATATGTTTCGAATTGGGATAACGTTTGGGCAAGGTGTTGGAACATTAATCAAAATTGGGAGCCGAGGAGGAGACACCCCAAAAATTATCCCGATGAGCAAAAAGTCTTTCGGGCCATACTTAAATCAGAGTTCGACAGGGTAGGGGGTTTTACTCCTGGAGGCTATACCGACGATTACAGCCTTTATGAAAAGCTTGGTTACCAGGCAGTTTCCGCTCCGGGAGCAATTTTTTACCACGAAAATCCGGATAGTCTTTTGGAAGTCTTTCGCCAAGCTAAATGGTCGGCTAAGAGGAAATATAAACTGGGGATAGTCGGGTATTTAGCGGCGCTTATGAGAGCCTCTTTCCCCCTTTCGCTAATCGCGGGAATAGTTAAGGCTATTGCCAAGAATGAGTCCGGATTTTTACTTTTTAAAATTGTATATGATTTAGGGGTATCCGCGGGTATTATTGAGGCAATATTTTTTAATAAACTGGCCAAATGAGGAAATTTATCTTACCTTTTATTCTAGTTTTAGGCCTGATTTTAAGACTTATTGTTATCAATCAATCTCTTTGGTTGGACGAAGCAATCGGAGCCCTTGTTGTTAAGAACCAAAACTACCAGCAGATTTTGAAAGAGTTTCCGCTACACGATAATCATCCTCCCCTTTACTATCTCGCTCTTAAGTTTTGGACCGATATTTTTGGATATTCAGAGATTGCTTTAAGAACTTTATCTGTAATCTTTGGGGTGGGAATGGTTTTCCTTATCTATAAAATCGGCAAAAGTATCAGTTTCAAATTGGGAGTACTGGCCGCTTTGTTGCTAGCCACCTCTCCCTTTGCTATTTACTATTCACAAGAGGCCAGAATGTATTCTATGGCCGCGTTTTTAGCCGCCGCCGCTTTCTATTTTTTTCTTAAAGAGAAATGGTTTTCCTTTTCTTTTTTTATTACCGTTTTGGTCTTTACCGATTATATGCCTGTTTTCCTGATTCCTGCCCTTTGGCTTATTGGTTTCTTGGGAAAAAAGAATAAGACTTGGTGGAAAAGTTTTCTTTTCAGTCAGCTCCCACTCGTTATTTTAGGTGTAGCCTGGCTACCGATATTTTTACAACAAACTGAAGGAGGAAGGTGGCTACTCGAAACCTTGCCGGCATGGAAAAAAGTGGCTGGTGGGGCAACTTTAAAACAAGCGGTCCTTGTTTGGACCAAGTTTGTTCTAGGTAGGATTTCTTTTGGTGACAAAGTTTTTTATTACTCCTTATTGACCTCTTTCTCTATTCCCTTCCTAGCCGCTTTATGGCATGCTTGGAAAGAGAGGGGAAAAATAGCTTCTTTTTGGATTTATCTTGCCATTCCTTTATTTTTGGGATTTCTGGTTTCCTTTTACTTTCCCGCTTTTATCTATTTTAGGTACCTCTTTGTGGTGCCAGCATTTTATCTTTTGGTCTCTTGGGGACTCCTTAGCTTTAAAAACGCCAAAATTAGAAACGTTGTAATTGCCGGGATTCTTTTGGCTAATCTTACTGGCTGGCTAATCTACATAACCGAACCTTATCAACAACGAGAGCAATGGCGTCAGGCAGTGGCCTTTGTCGAATCTAACGTCAGAGAAGATGAGATAGTCATTTTTAATTTTACTCAACTTTTTGCCCCCTATGAATGGTATGCAACCGGTAAAGTAGTTGCTAAAGGGGTGGCAGATTCGATATCGGTTAACGCTGGGCCGACCAGAGAAATTACCCGAAAGACTATCAAAGACTTCGCCGGACTTTATTATGTTGAATATCTTTGGGAACTTCATGATCCTGACCGAATAGTCGAAAAGACCATTAAGGAAGAAAACTTTATTCGAGCTTCGGCTTTTGATTTTCCCGGTGTGGGCATAATAAGCTATTGGAGGAAGATATGAAGATCGGCATTGATATTTCCCAGATTGTTTACGGAACGGGAGTCTCTATTTACACCCGAGAGTTGGTAAGGAACCTGCTGAAGTTAAATTTGACCAACGAGTATGTACTTTATGGAGGTTCTTTAAGACAAAAGAAATTTTTGACTCGCTACTGCGCAAGTCTTTCCGGGAGATTCACTGCTAAAATTTATCCTATTCCTCCCACCATCGCCAATCTTATCTGGAATAGACTTCATATTTTGCCCATCGAAAAATTAATCGGCAAGGTTGATGTTTTTCATTTTTCGGATTGGACGCAGCCTCCGACAACCGCCTTTTCAGTAACAACAGTTCACGATCTGGCGCCTTTGAGATTTCCCAAGCTGGTCCACCCGAAAGTTTATTACGCTCATAAGAACAGGCTGAATCATGTTAAAAGAGAAGCTGACCGGATAATTGTCCCGTCGGAGGCTACTAAAAAAGAATTGTTGGAGTTTGGCGTTTCTGCGGAAAAAATAAGAGTAATTTATGAAGCCCCCGAAGATATTTATTACAAACGTTCCGAAGAAGAAGTTCAGAAAGTTATGGCAAAATATAAAATTAGAGGCAGCTACTTATTAGCGGTCGGAGTGGGGCAAAGGAAAAATACCGAAAGATTAATTAAAGCATATGAATTGGCCACGGCCGGGAGCTCTTTGAAATTGGTAATCGTTGGTAAACCGCTGAACAAAATACCGGAGGGTCGAGGCATCAATTTCCTTGGCTTTATTCCAACCCAAGATTTACCGGCTCTATATTCAGGTGCTGAAGCTTTGCTTTATCCCTCTTTATATGAAGGTTTTGGGTTGCCAATTTTAGAAGCCTTTGCCGTTGGTTGCCCGGTTGTTACCTCGAACCTTTCAAGTATGACCGAGATTGCGGGAGATGCCGCAGTTTTGGTTGATCCGTATGAAATAGAGTCGATATCAGAAGGCATTAAAAAGGTTTTAAAGGGCAAAATTGGATTTTCAAAGAAGGGATTAACAATAGCTAATAAGTATTCGTGGCAAAAAACAGCCCTCGAGACGCTTAAGGTCTACCAGGAGGCTAAAAAAATTAAAATAATTTAATAAAAGTGAAAGTTTGGAATCACAAAATGATTATTGGGATAGACGGAAACGAAGCAAATATCACAAATAGGGTAGGAATTAATCAATACAATCTTGAACTTTTGCGCGCCCTTAAAGAACTACAGGATAAAGGAAAATGCCAACACAAAATTGTTGTCTATTTAAAAAATCCGCCCCTTTCCGATCTTCCAAAAGAAGGATCAAACTTTAAATACAGAATTTTGCCGGGGAAAGTAGCCTGGATAATTAGCCGTTTAACGCCCGACTTGTTTTTGGGGCGTCCGAGACCCGATATATTTTTTTCCCCCAGTCATTACGTACCGCCGTTTTCGCCCGTTTCCCGAGTATGCTCAATTATGGACCTTGGATATCTCAAATTTTCGGAACAATTTAAAAAATTTGACTTTTGGCAATTAAAAGTTTGGAGTGCTTATTCAATATCTGTATCAAAGGCAGTCATTGCAATATCGAATAGTACAAAAGAAGACATTGTGCGACATTATCCGTTTGCTTCACGAAAGACATTTGTGACGCCTCTGGCTTATGATAAAAACCAATTTAATCCAACGATTAATCAGAAAGATGTGCGACGTGTCAAACAAAAATACGCCATAGTGAAGGACTATGTGATTTTTATATCGACCCTTAAACCTAGCAAAAATGTGGAAGGTCTTCTTGCCGCTTGGAAAAAAATTATTAGGGATTTTTCCTCGTTCAGCCTGGTAATCGCAGGCAAAAAAGGCTGGCTTTATGAAAGTATCTTTGCCAAAGTAAAAGAACTAGATTTGGTAAATGATGTAATATTTACCGATTTTGTTCCTGAAGAAGATAAGGCGCCCCTTATTGCTGGCGCCAAGGCGTTTGTTTTGCCTTCTTTTTGGGAAGGATTCGGCCTGGATGTATTGAATGCAATGGCTTGTGGCGTCCCGGTGGTTGTTTCCAATGTAGGCAGTTTACCCGAAGTCGTCGGCCGTGCCGGTGTCCTAGTTGACCCATACGATGTAGATTCGATTAGTCGAGGCCTCAAAAAGGTGCTTTCGGTCAATGAAAGGAAGTATAATAGCCTTGTTGAGCGTGGTCTGTTTCGGGCTCGGCAGTTTTCTTGGGAAAAAACCGCCGAACAGACCTTAAATATATTAGAAAGGGTTTATAATGATGATCGCCTTTAAAGACCGAATGGGCAAAAAACTAAGCTCAAGGCAAGTTTTTGCCAAAGCTCTAGATCGATTAAGTAACTATTTTCTCGACTTCGAGCTTATGTGTTTAAGGTTTGTAGGCCATATTCCGTTTCATTCAGTAAGGAAGTTTTTCTACATCCTATCCGGAATAAAAATAGGGAAAGGTTCGGTTATCCATATGTGGGCAAATTTTTTTCAGCCTGCCAATATTGAGATAGGAGAGGATACGATTATCGGTGATCACGCTTTCCTTGACGGCCGCAACCGCCTCAAAATCGGAAGCCACGTTAATATTGCCTCTTCGGTTATGATTTATAATTCTGAACACGACATAAACAGCGAAGATTTTAGAGCCCGTGAGCAACCAGTCGAAATTGGCGACTATGTATTTATAGGGCCTCGAGCAATTATTTTACCCGGAGTTAAAATAGAAAAAGGGGCTGTGGTAGCAGCGGGGGCTGTTGTTACAAAAAATGTCCCAGAATTCACTATAGTAGGCGGTGTTCCGGCCAAATCTATTGGAGAAAGAAAAAATAAGAATCTTAGATATCGTCTTGGGAGGGCCAGACTTTTCCAGTAATGGGAAAATTAGTCAGAATCATTTATTTTTTATTTGCCCTCATATTTTTGGGTTACCTTTCATTGCCAAACTTTGAATTTCCCAAACCTCCACCCGATTCTCTTCAATCGAATGAACCGGCAGATACTGAAACGTCCTTAAGACGTGCTTACTTTACGAACTATACCAGAGAAGAAGTAATAGAACATTATTTGAAACAAATGAAAAGATCGCCTATTTCAAATATCCCACTACCTACTTATCGGTTAAATTATCCCCCGGAGGAAGCCCAGACGATCATTCGAGATCAAACAAGGAGCACTTTTTTAGAAGAAATTGTCCATCCACTTAGAGAGTCGGTTTTTGTTAATGGCTTTGAGCCCAAAGAAAGCAAGGATACCATTTTTATAGATGGCCGACTTTGGAGACAAAAAATAATCATTAGATATATTCCGAGTAATTTATTTGTCAGAATAGTGATTGGTGTCTTGATCTTGATTTTGACCCCAATTATTTTTAGGTCGGGGGAGCAAAACCTAAAAACTTTTGTAGACAGGCTTAAAGGGGATTATGCTTGACCTTTCAATAATTATCGTCAACTACAATACAAAAAAAATGACCTTGGATTGTATTCGATCCGTTGTTAACAATACCAAAGGAATTACTTATGAAATAATATTAGTTGATAATGCTTCAATAGACGGTAGCGTTAAACTGATGAGACCCCTGATAAAAAAGTATCCCCTCAGAGTCATCGCCAATAAAAAGAATTTGGGATTTGGTGAGGCAAACAACCAGGGTATTAAAAAAGGAAAGGGGAGATATTTTCTTCTTCTCAATACAGACACTCTTATCAAAGATAATTTATTAATGGAAATGGTAAAGTGGATGGACAGCCATCCCGACGTTGGTATTGTCAGCTGCGCCCTTAAGAATAAAAACGGGACACTCCAGGGTGGAGGCGGATATTTTCCAACTCTTTTCAGAGTTTTTGCTTGGATGAGTTTTTTGGAGGATATTCCCGGTCTCGATAAAATAATCAAGCCATTTCATCCAATGCATAGTCAATCTCCAATATACAAAGGGGAAAAGTTTTTTAAAAAATCTTCCGAGTTAGACTGGGTGACCGGAGCGTTCTTCTTATTTAGGAGAGAGGTCTTTGAAGAGGTTGGTTTTTTTGACAAAGCCTATTTTATGTATACCGAAGAAGTTGATTATTGTTTCCGAGCCAAAAAAGCTGGGTGGAAAATTTGGTATTTACCTTATTGGTCAATCATTCATTTCGGCGGCGGATCTTCAACGCGCGAATTTCCCATTCTTTCTGAATATAAAGGGATAAAAACATTTTATCGAAAGAATATGCCTTCATGGCAGTTTCCTATTCTTAGGTTTTTTCTAAAAACTGGGGCCTTATTGAGAATAATTATTCTAGGTATGATCAAAGGAAGGGAGGCAGCCGTTACTTATGTTAAGGCTTTTTCAATCGCTTAGCCGCCAATTTAAATACTTTGTCGCCATTGTCTTAATGGCTATTCCTCTATATCCTAAATTCCCTTTTATTAAAATTCCGGGAACCTTTGTTTCAATCCGACTAGAAGATTTCTTGATGGCCTTTATAGCTTTAGTTCTTGCTATAAATCTTTTGCCTTTCGCTAAAAAAATTTTAGCGGGCCAAATAGAAAAAGCTATAATTATCTACCTTTCTGTCGGTTTAATCTCTTTGGTTTCTGCAATCTTTTTAAGCGATCGGGTAATACCCCACCTAGGTGTTTTGCATTGGTTAAGGAGAATTGAATACTTTATCCCATTCTTTCTGGGTAGTAGTTACTTCCTGAAAGGCAAAAGAGCGGATTTTGAGTTTTTCTTGAAAATCCTAATGGTAGTTATCTTTATCTCTTTTGTCTACGGACTGGGACAGAGACATTTTCATTGGCCGGTAATCGTTACACAAAATGAGGAATATTCAAAAGGTATTGCCTTGCGGTGGATAGAAGGTAGTCACATCAACTCCACCTTTGCTGGTCATTACGATTTGGCGACCTTTCTGGTTTTTACCTTGCCAATTTTTATCTCGCTTTTTTTCCTGGTAAAAGGTAAAATCTCTAAGGCTGCAATTATACCGGTCTTTTTTGCTGGTCTTTGGCTTCTGGCCAACGCTGTTTCGAGAATTTCGATTGTTTCCTTCCTTTTAGCTGGGTCATTGAGTCTCCTAATAATAAAAAAATACCGGGCAATAATTTTATTTTTAGTTGTCAGTCTAATATTTTTCAGTTTTTCTACCAACCTTTGGGCTAGATATAGTCGACTGATTGAGGTAACTAAAGGGAAAATCGAAAAACTTTTCATGGTTGCTGGCCCTGCTTACGCCATCGAAAGCCCAAGAAGGGAAAACGTGTCGGTTCCTCGGGCTTCGCCGGCACCTGTTTTTGAAGACAGGTCAACCTCTATCAGATTGAATGTAGAATGGCCAAGAGCAATAAGAGCCTTTTTGATAAATCCTTTTTTGGGGACTGGCTACTCTTCAATTACTTTGGCAACAGATAACGATTATCTAAGAGCATTAGGAGAAACTGGTCTTTTAGGCTTGGCTTCCTTTATCATTGTTTTTTTGGCGCTGATAAATATAATAATCGCCAAAGTGATTCCAGCGCCCAAGGGTTTAAGTACAATCGAAACATCTTTTTTGACCGGTATAGCAGGAGCGTTGCCGGGCGTATTTTTAAACGCCGTTTTTATAGATATTTTCGAGGCGTCAAAATTTGCCATAATTTTTTGGTTGCTCTCAGGGTTGGCAGTCGGACTAGTACGCCAAATTTATAAATGAACAGCTTAGTTATTCAAATATATCGTCGAAGATTTTTAGAATACTTTTTGTTATCAATTATTTTGATTACAGGTTTTTTGGTGCGACTCTATAAAATTAATAACCCCTTGGCCGATTGGCATTCTTGGCGACAGGCAGACACGGCATCGGTGACCAGAACGTATTCAGAGACGGGAATAAATTTGTTATTTCCCCGCTATCATGACATTTCTAGTATTCAGTCACGGATTTTTAATCCCCAAGGATATCGTTTTGTTGAATTTCCGTTATTCAATATTCTCCACGCTATTTTAATAAAAAATTTTCCTGTTTTTAGCCTTGAAGTCTGGGGGAGACTTCTTTCAATTATTTGTTCTGCCTTTTCAACTCTACTGCTTTTCTTAATAGGAAGAAGATTTTTAGGGAAAATCGGCGGTTTACTAACAGCTTTTTTTTATTCTTTCATTCCTTTTAATATCTATTTTACCCGGGTAATACTTCCCGAACCTCTTTCTGTTATGTTAGGTATTGCTGGATTGTGGCTGTTTATAAAATATTTCGACACTAGTCAAAATTTATTTATCTACCTCTCGGCAGTCGCCTTTTCCCTGGCGATTTTAGTAAAACCATTTACAATTTTTTACCTAATCCCGGTCGCTGGTTTAATCCTTGAAAAATATAGGAGCTTCAGGGGTATTCTAAACGATCCTAAATCATTGACCATTTTTTTGTCTTTTATTGCCATTCTTTTTGTTCCTTTTTTACTTTGGAGAGCTTGGATAAGCCGTTTTCCGGAAGGCATCCCGCTCTTTGCATGGGTATTTAATGGTGACCACATTCGTTTTAGACCTTCGTTTTGGCGGTGGATTTTTGCCGAAAGATTGGGACGTTTAATACTGGGGGTATGGGGGTTGATTCCTTTTTGTCTTGGAATATTGAAGACCAATAAGCGAAGCCGTTTCATCTTGTGGTTTTTATTGGGGATGTTTTTATATGTATTAATCGTAGCCAGCGCCAATGTTAGGCACGACTACTACCAAGCACTTATTATTCCGGCCGTTAGTCTTGCCTTAGCGTCTGGCTCCATTGCGCTTTGGAGCGCTCCGGGATTAAATAAAAACCTTTCCCGGATTATTTTGGTATTTTCGGTTTTCCTAATGATTCTTGTTGGTGCAGTCCAGATAAAAGATAATTTTTTGATTATTCATCCGGAAATTCTTGAGGCCGGTGCGGAAGTTGATAGATTGGTTCCGAAAAATGCCCTGGTGGTGGCTCCGTACAATGGCGACACGGCCTTTTTATATCAAACCAAAAGGTGGGGTTGGCCAGCCATCGATGACTCGATTGACAATATCATCACCAAAGGGGCTGATTATTACGTGAGTGTTTCTCCAAACGACGACGATACCAAAATGATTATATCGAGGTTTCAGATAATCAAATCGACCGACAAATACGTAATTGTTGACCTTCATAAACCCTTAATAAACAAAAAACCATGAAAATTTTAATGCTTGTTCCTTTTTTGCCCAATCCTCAAACGTCGGGAGGACAAACACGTTGGTATAACATCATCAAATACCTATCAAAGAGCCATGAAATTACTCTTTTTTCAATGCTTAAGGATAAATCAGAAATGCGTTTTATACCCGAGCTTAAAAAATATTGCAGAAAGGTGATGGTTTTTAGTCGACCGAAATCTCCCTGGACGATTAAAAATATCTTTTTAGCTGAACTTGGACCGTACCCGTTGGTTGTAATACGGAACCTTTCCTTAAAGGAAAAGAAAACAGTAAAGGACGAGCTGGAAAAGACTAAGTACGATTTAATACATGCCGAGGCATTTTATGTTATGCCCCATATCCCTAAAACAAAGGTGCCAATCATTTTGGTAGAACAAACTATTGAATATTTGGTCTATAAGCACTATGTGGATAAAGAAGTTCCTTGGTTTTTAAAACCATTTTATAAGCTTGATGTCGTTAAGCTTAAATTTTGGGAAAAACATTACTGGCAGAAAGCCGATAAGTTAGTGGCGGTTTCAGAAGAAGATAAAAAAGAGATGCAAAGACTGTTGCCGAATGCCGATGTCGATATAATCCCAAATGGAGTTGACTTCCAGTATTATTCAGCTAAAAAGGTCAACAAAAAATATCCCCCTCGGGTTCTTTATGGGGTGACTAATTTTGAATGGTTGCAAAACAGAGAGGCAGTTGAAGTCTTGATAAATGAAGTCTGGCCCCTGGTCCATAAAAAGGTGCCCAAGGCGAAACTTTGGATAGTGGGAAGAAAAATTCCTGAAAAAATAGTTAATCTGTCTGAATTAAGAGAGGATATCGAGGTTACTGAATCAATTAAAGACGCTAGGGATGCATATCTAGCAGCCACGGTAACGGTTACTCCCATCATAGGAGCCGGGGGAACCAGGTTGAAAATTTTGGAAGCGCTGGCTTCTGGTTTGCCGGTCGTGTCTACAAGTATTGGAGTAGCCGGGCTTAATTTAACCAATGGCAAACAGGTTTTGGTGGGTGACAGTCCGAAGGAAATGGCTGATTTGACCACTAAACTGTTGAAAAATCCGCAACTGGCTGAGGAAATCGGTCAGAGAGGAAGACTCTTTGTTGAAAAAAATTATGATTGGAAAAAAATAGTTAAACTGCACGACAAAATTTATGCTAAAGTTTTGAAGAAATGAAAACGCGACTTTCTATAGTTATTCTTAATTACAACACGGCCAATCTTACTAAGAACTGCCTTAATTCAATAAAGAAAGTAAGAGACGAAGTTCCTTTTGAAGTGATTGTTTGTGACAATGGTTCAACCGATGGAAGCTGTGAATTAATCAGGAAGGAATTCCCTTGGGTAAAGCTGATCGAGAATGGTGCTAATCTAGGTTTCGCCGCAGGCAATAACAAAGCAAAGCCGTATGTAAAAGGGGAATACGTGCTTTTTCTTAATAGCGATACGATCATTAAAAAAGGGACCCTCAAAGAGACGGTCAAGTATATGGACAAAAATTCTCGAGTAGGTGCCCTTTCGTGCAGACTGGTCTTAGCTGATGGGAGAAACCTTGATAAAGACGCTCGAAGATGTTTTCCTACCCCATGGGTGGCTCTGACTCATTTTTCTAACCTGGACAGGATTTTTCCCAACTCGCGGCTCTTTGCCAGATACTGGTGTGGAGGCGCTCCCGAAGACAGGGTTCAAGAGGTAGATGTAATTCAAGGAGCGTATTTTTTGACTCGGAGGAGTGTTATTGATAGTGTCGGCTGGTTCGACGAAGATTATTTTTTAGATGGCGAAGACATCGACCTATGCTGGAAGATTAAAGAAAAAGGATTCAAAGTGATCTATTTTCCCAAGGTTTCAATAATTCACCTCAAGGGAGCCAGTAAAGGAAAAAAAAGCGCCGCCGGGATAAAAGTGAAATTGAAGGATAAAATCAAGTATAGAATGTCATCGGTAGATTCAATGGAAATCTTTTATAAAAAAAGGCTATGGCAAAAGTACCCTTTAATCTTGAATATCATGGTCATTATCGGAATAAAATGTCTTAGAGCTATTCGTTTAATTAAGCTTCTCATTTCCTAGTATGAGGATTGTTATCGATGCCAGAATGTACGGTCTTGAAAACACGGGTATAGGTCGTTACACAATAGGCTTGATTGAGGGGCTGAAAAGAATAAAAACGAACAATAAATATCTTGTTCTTCTCCGAAAAAAATACTTCAATCAATTAAATTTTCCTTCCAATTGGAAAAAAATTCTGGTCGACATCGATCACTATAGTTACAGTGAGCAAATCAAGCTCCCCAAACTCTTGTATCGACTTAAACCGGACCTTGTTCATTTTCTCCATTTCAATGTGCCACTGCTATATAGGGATCATTTTATAGTTACTATTCATGATCTTTTAATGCATCGACAAAAAGGGGTAAAAGCGACGACGCTTCCAGCGCCTCTTTATTTTGCAAAAAGATTTGCTTATAAAATTGTCTTTGACCACGCTATTAAAAATTCTTTGCAAATCATAGTTCCCTCTAAAAATGTTAAGAAGGAAATAATTTCTTATTACAAAGTTCCTGGAAATAAAATCAAGATTGTCCATGAAGGAGCAGATATACCGATGATAAAAAAGGGCAAAATGACCTTGGAAAAATATGGACTAGACGGAAAAAATTATTTTATATATGTGGGAAATGCATATCCACACAAGAATCTACACCGGGCGATTAAAGCGATCTTTTTGTTGAACAAGAGTTTAACTCGGAGATACCTTCTCGCAATTGTTTGCGCAAGAAATATATTCATTAAAAGGCTAGAGAAAGACTTAAAAAGCCTCAAGGCAAGAAAATTTGTCAAGTTACTGGGTTTCGTGCCGGATGAAGAACTAGGATGCTTATACCATAATTCCTTGGCAATGATTTTTCCATCACTTTCGGAGGGATTTGGTTTACCCGGACTCGAGGCTATCTTGTCGGGAACGATTGTTTGCCTTTCTGACATTCCCGTCTTTAAGGAAGTTTATGCAGGAAATGCTTTATATTTCGATCCCTACAATATTACGGACATAAAAAACTCCCTTTTGAAGGTTATAAAGATGAGCAGAATAGAAAGAAAAAACCTTATTAGAAAATCACAAGAATTTACAAAAAAATACAACTGGGATACAATGAGTCGCGAAACTCTAAAAATCTACGGGCAGATAATCAAATGATAAAAATGAATTATGAAAGTTGCGCTGGTATACGATCGGGTTAACAAATGGGGAGGGGCAGAAAGAGTTCTTCTTGCACTTCACGAACTTTTCCCCGATGCCCCGCTTTATACCGCTGTTTATTCTAAAGAAAAAGCTCGTTGGGCAAGAGTTTTCCCTAAAGTTATTCCCTCCTTTTTGCAGAAAATCCCTTTAACAAGGGAAAATCATGAATTTTTAGCTGTTCTTGCCCCTATAGCTTTCGAGAGCTTCGATTTTACTGGTTATGATTTAGTAATTTCGGTAACAAGCGAAGCATCTAAAGGAATAATTACCCGACCTGGGACCCTCCACCTTTGTTATTGTTTAACCCCAACCAGATATCTTTGGAGCGGCTACACTTTTTATCTTGATAACCCTGGAAAACTACAAAAAATTCCCTTTTTCAAAATACTTTCTCGGCCGTTTTTGAAATACGCCAGATATTGGGACAAAATAGCCGCCTCGCGACCGGACATTTATATCGCCATATCGAACGCCGTTAAACAAAGGATAAAAAAATATTATCAGAGAGATTCCGAAGTAGTTTTTCCACCGGTTGAGATAGAAAAATTTGAAGGCCCGAGAATGAAGGAGAATTTTTATTTATTGGTGGGAAGGCTAATACCATACAAGAGGGCCGATCTGGCAATTAAAGTATTCAATGAGATAGGGTTGCCGCTTTTTATTGTCGGAACAGGGAGCGAAGAGAAAAAATTGAAAAAAATGGCCAGCGACAACATTAAATTTTTGGGAGAATTGACAGATGAAGAATTAGCTGATTACTATAGAAGATGCCGGGCTCTAATTTTCCCACAAGAGGAAGACTTTGGGATCGTTGCCCTGGAAGCCCAGGCGGCAGGGGCACCGGTGGTGGCGTATAAAGCCGGAGGAGCGCTAGACACGGTTGTAGAAGACAGAACGGGGGTATTTTTTGAAAAACAAACCGTTTCGGATATGATCAGGGCAATAGAGAAACTTGAAAAAATGCGTTTTAACTTGAAAGACTTACATGATAATGCGAGGAAATTTTCCAAAGAAAGATTCAAAAAGAATTTCATTAATTTAATAAGGTTAATAAAATGAAGGTAGTCATTTTTTGTGGCGGATACGGAACAAGGATGTGGCCGGCAAGCCGCAAATCTTTTCCAAAGCAATTCTTTCCCCTTATTGGAAAAAAATCGTTCTTTCAGCTTACATATTCTCGATTTAGAAGGATATTTTCTCCCAAGGATATTTTTATCTCAACCGAGGAAAACTATGTCAAATTTATCAGAAAACAAGCCCCTTCGCTTCCTCGAGAAAACATTATTGCCGAGCCCGAAAGAAAGGATAATTTGGGGGCTATCGGTTTAGCTACTGCTATAATCCACAGGCGCTTTCCTAACGAAGTAATGATTGTATCTTGGTCTGATCACTTAATAAGACAAGAGGAGGAATTTTTAAGGGCCGTTAAAACAGCCGGGGAATATGCTGGAAAAACCGGATTAATTGTTTCAGTTGACGAGGAGCCTAGATATCCCAGCGTTCATCATGGCTGGGTCAAATTGGGAGAGACAGTTGATGAATACAACGGTTTAAGAATTGTTAGGATTGTGGAACATTTTGAAAAACCCGATCTGGCAAGAGCAAAAAGATTTTTTGTTGATGGCGGGTACCTCCTAAATACCGGCTATCGAGCTTGGAGAACAGACGTTATGTTGGGTTATTTTCAGAAATATGTACCCCAAATGTACGCCGGATTGGTGATTATTACTGGCCATCTGGGTAAGAAAAACTTTGAAACCTACCTCTACCGGGAGTATCACAAGTTTGAAAAGGATTCTATCGAAACGGGAATATTCGAAAAACTTTCCGCCGACGCCAGGGTGACAATTCCCGTTCAAGTTGGATGGGAGGACTCAGGCACTTGGGAGTTGTTTTATCGAGCGCTTCGGGTTAATGAAAGAGAAAATGTTGTTGAAGGGGAGGGGTTGGTGGAACATCTTGATTCAAGTGGCAATCTAATCATTGGCCAAAAAGAGAAAATGATAGGGATAATCGGACTTAAAGATATAGTGGTGGTGGACACCAAAGACGGACTTTTGGTATGTAATATGAAAGAGACCGACAAGGTGAAAAAGCTTTTTAAAATTTTGGAAAAGTCGAATCCGAAATATGTAGAGTGATATAATTACCTGCCCAGTATGTATTACGAGATTGTAAAAAGATTTATAGACATTGTCGGCTCTATAGTTTTACTTATTTTCTTTTCCCCAATAATTTTGATAACTGCCATTTTAATTAAACTTACTTCTCCCGGCCCCATTTTTGCCGATACACCAAAGAGGGTCGGCAGAAACGGAAAACTTTTCCATCTTTATAAATTCCGCTCGATGGTTTTGAATGCTCACAGGCTATTGAAAACTGACCCTAAATTTAAAAAGCTTTACCAAGACTATAAA
>Ga0129301_1000672_pt1 | contig 18605 bp, 19 predicted proteins | sample ConPoolayeHmetaG_FD_94489 | JGI IMG/M metagenome (GOLD analysis project Ga0129301, IMG submission 94489) | Hot spring microbial mat communities from California, USA to study Microbial Dark Matter (Phase II) - Cone Pool mat layer H metaG ...
CAACTGCGACTCAATATGCATCAAAGATATGGCAGGAATGCTCGCGCCACAACCAGCCTACGAACTAATAACCGCACTAAAAGAAAAAGTCGGCCTCCCCGTGCACTTACATTCTCACAGCACAAGCGGAATGGTCATGATGACATACCTACGCGCATGCGACGCAGGAGTAGACATACTCGACACTGCATTCTCGCCTCTGGCATGGGGCACATCACAACCGCCTGTGGAATCAGTTGTAGCCGCGCTGAAAGATACTCCGTACGACCCCAAACTTGATTTGGAGCTGTTACATGAAATTGCGAAGTATTTTCGTGAACTGCGCGAAAAATATTATGATCCGCTCAAGCTTATCGACACGAAGTCTGAACGTGTCGACGCTTCCATAATCGTCCACCAAATCCCAGGCGGAATGTTTTCCAATCTTCTCGAACAGTTGAAAGAGCAGAAGGCTCTTGACAGACTAAAAGAGGTTCTTGAAGAAGTCCCAAAAGTAAGAAAGGAGCTGGGTTATCCGCCATTGGTTACGCCTACAAGCCAGCTCGTCGGCATACAAGCCGTGTTCAACGTGCTCTCGGGCAAACGCTACAGCATCGTGCCCAAAGAAGTAAAGGATTATGTGAAGGGCTTGTATGGTGAACCGCCAGCACCGATAGACGAGAAAGTCAGACGCAAAATCATCGGCGACGAAGAACCAATCAAACATCGCCCGGCAGACCTTCTGAAGCCAGCGCTTGACAAGATACCAAAAGATGTAAAGCCTTACATTGAAAGTGAAGAAGACAAGCTGACTTATGCGCTCTTTCCAAACCCAGCATTAGAATTTTTCAAAAAGAGAAAAGCCAAACGTGAAGACGCTAAAACAGGGATTGCACATGAGCGGGTTATGGAGCTTGCAGAAGTCGCAGCGATTTCAGCCGCCATAGTCTCCTACCTAAAGAGTTCACGTGGCATTAAAGCCTTAACATTGCCTAAAGCTAAAAGTAGCGCCTCACCTTGGGTGTTGACTGGTCGGCAAGGCTCTGCTGAACATGGTGTATAAAGATGCCGACTTATCAGGTTTTCATAGACGGCAAACCCAGAAAAATCGAACTCTCAAAAATTGGAGAAAACTCCTTTTCAGTTAAATTAGACGATAAATCCTTAAACGTTGAAGTGTCATCAGATAAGATGGATTCCGAAAAAATCTCCATAAAAATAGATGGAAAAGCATACCAGATCGAACTGTCAAAAATCGAGCACGCAGTCTTCCCAGTGAAGGTTGAAGAAGCAGCATTCAAGGCTGAAGTCAAAACACCCACAATAAAACAGGAATTACCCACTTTTGAACAAGCCGCATATACGCCGACAAAGAAACCGTTGACTAAGCAGGCTGTTGAAGGCGCTGTAAATGCGCCGATGACTGGCAAAATCCTCTCGGTAAAAGTTCAAAAGGGCGACCAAGTAAAGCAGGGACAGGTTCTCTGCATTCTTGAGGCAATGAAGATGGAGAACGAAATTATTGCGCCTAAAGCTGGAACCGTGCGGGAAATGTATGTTGCTGAAGGCTCATCTGTGAGCGAAGGCGAACATCTTTTTATAATTGATTAAAAGATGGAAGGCGGCTTATATTCGCCAAAAACTTCCCGCAAAGTATTACAGATTTCGCCCAGAGTCGCATATTCCTTCACTGCTTGAAGAACGAAGGGCATAAGGTTCACATTCTCCTTTTCAGCGGCGCTACGTAATCTGCCCAAGATTTCGTTGACTTTGGCTTGGTTTCTCTGTTTTTTCACTTGATTAAGGCGTTCAGTAAGCTCCTTCTCTATCTGGGGGTCTACCTTCAACGTTTTCATTGGAATCTCTTCTTCAGTCATGAACTCGTTCACGCCCACGATGATCTGTTTTTTGGCTTCTATTTCCTTCTGGAAACGATACGCACTTTCCACAATTTCCCGCTGCATAAAACCCTTCTCAATAGCGGCAACTGCTCCCCCTAAACTGTCAATCTTCTCGATATACTCTAAGGCTTTAGCTTCTATCTCATTAGTTAGATGCTCTACGTAATACGAGCCCGCAAGCGGATCAACAGTATCTGCCACCCCACTCTCATAGGCTATTATCTGCTGTGTCCTCAACGCAACCATCACCGCATGCTCACTCGGCAAAGCATAAGCCTCGTCAAACGAGTTCGTATGCAAAGACTGTGTCCCGCCCAAGACTGCCGCCAAAGCTTGCAAAGTAGTGCGGATAACATTATTATACGGCTGCTGTGCAGTGAGCAAAACACCCGAGGTTTGAGTGTGAAAACGCAACATCCAAGAGATAGGCTTTTTGGCTTCGAAGCGCTCTCGCATTATTTTCGCCCACAACCGTCTTGCAGCACGGAACTTGGCTATCTCCTCGAGAAAATTGTTGTGCGCTGCGAAGAAGAAGGAGAGTCTGCCAGCGAACTTGTCCAAATCTAAACCCTTCTCAATTGCTGCTTGCACATAGGCAATCGCATTAGCGAACGTAAAAGCGATTTCTTGAACAGCCGTTGCGCCTGCCTCGCGAATGTGGTAGCCGCTTATGCTTATCGTATTCCACTGCGGCATGCTCTGAGAGCAATATTCAAAAATGTCTGTAATCAGCCGCATCGAAGGCTTTGGCGGGAAGATATACATGCCTCTAGCCACATACTCTTTCAACACATCATTCTGAACGGTTCCACCAAGCTTAGAAGGCTCGACGCCTTGCTTCTGTGCAACTGCAACATACATAGCAAGCAAAACGTTGGCAGGAGCATTAATAGTCATCGAAGTCGTAACCTTGTCTAGCGGAATACCCTCAAAAAGAATTTCCATTTCACGTAATGTGCCTACGCTGACGCCAACCTTACCAACCTCGCCCACTGCCATCGGATGGTCACAATCATATCCAACCTGAGTCGGAAAGTCAAAAGCCACGCTTAAACCAGTCTGCCCATGTTCTAGGAGATACTTAAAACGCTGGTTTGTTTGCTCTGCAGTGCCAAAACCCGCATACTGGCGCATAGTCCAAAATCTCGCACGATACATCGTCGGATAAACGCCACGCGTGAAAGGGTACTCGCCTGGAAACCCCAAATCACCAAGATAATCTAAATCCGCAATTTCGGCGGGCGTGTAAACCCGGTTAACGGGAATATCAGAGCTTGTGGAAAACTCTTCTCGTTCAGGGAGCTTGTCAAGGCTTTTTAATGCCGTTTCTTTCTCCCACTTTTCTTTTTTTTGCCTAATCTCTTCAAGATTTTGCTTGTCAAACGTCATCGTTTCACCTAGGAACTAGACTGTTTGTGGGGCATAAAAGAATTTATTGGGAAAGAATGGTTTTTGCTGGGATTTTGAGCTTTGTGTTTTAGTGAAACGGATAAATAGCTACTTCTAATCAAAAGATAATAAAGAAATGTTGGGTGTTCAGTTGTGAAAGTGAAAGTGGAGTATCTCGGCCACATTAGGCACATAATTGGCAGCGTAAGCGAAGAAGAGGTCGAGATAAGCGATGGCTCATCTGTTGCTGATTTGCTTTCGATGCTTTCTGAAAAGTATGGTGAGTCGTTTAGGAAGGCTGTTTACGAGCCGAAAGGCGCTGATGTTAAGGCAAATTACATTATCACCGTAAATGGTTATCTTCTCAATCAATTAGATGGTATTAAAACTAAGCTTAAACCTAAAGACCATGTGACCTTGCTGCCTATTGTAAGCGGCGGCTAATATTCCTCTTTCTTATCTATCAAACCATTTTTCCTCGCCTTGTATTCAGCTATTTTGAAGACGACGATTCCAACTGTTATCGTTGCTATCATTGTTATGACCAGAAACAGCAAATCAGTCTGAACAGCAGAAGTAGCTTGATGCAGCATTGCGGCTCTTATGCTTCTGAGGAAGTACGTGATTGGCAAGGCGTTTGAAATGGCTTGACCCCAAGATGGCAAAATTTCTGGGAGGAATACGACTCCGCCGAAGAGGTAGAGTATGCCTGAAACGTATTCGCTGAGCATGAACTGAACCTTTGAGGTCATTATGTTTATTCCGCATAGAATGAATCCCATGGCTATGAAGCATATTATCCCTAAAAATAGGCTTAGCGCCAACAGCGAGTAATCAATTCCGAACCAGTTTATTGGAATCTGTATTCCTATTAAGCCCTGAAAGATTAGCACTCCAAACCCTAAAGTTAAGAGTAGCGACACGGATGCATTCATTACCCCGTTTAAGGCTCTTCCAATAATATACCACGATAAGGAGCCTGGAGACAAGTAGATGTGTTTCAGGACCTCATAATGCGCTCGATCTTCATGTATTAGTATAGTCATTGTCATCATTATCTGCACTACGTAGATGAAGAAGCTGTTGCCTATGAACATGAAAGCAAAATATTCAGGACTAAACGCTGTTCCAGCAGCCATGCTTCCAATCAGAAAGATGAAGCCAACTATAAGCAGACCTGAAAGAGGACGGATGAGATAGTAAATGGCGAAGACGAACGGGTCTGCCCAGTTGGTCTCAACCTTCCATCCAAGCCATATTGCCTGCTTTACCGTTCTCAGTATCGTGTTTACTGCCATCGCAACGTCAACCTTCCCTCTTTCTTACCCAAATTCTCCATAAAATTCAGTGCAAACTTTGCAAGAGGCAGCAAAACCAATACGAAAACAATTAACACTACTATGTCAAGCCACACGTTCGCTATTCCCTCGCCTAAGATTATTACTCTTCTCATACCATCCAATCCAAACGTCAACGGAATCAAAGAGGCAACGAACTGAAGTAGTACGTGAAAATACTGAGTTGGAAAGTAAGAGCCTGAAAAGAAGTAGACGGGCTCTTGTAGAAGGTTTGCCATGTGCCAAGCTTCTCTGCCATAAAGCATAAACAAAGAAGCGAATAGCATTCCCAAAGCGTAGAGTGCAGTAATTGTCAAAAGAAATATTAGAAACGCAGTTAGCGGCTCATGAACAACTATTGGAACTTGAAAGAGCACTGTTCCTGCCGCAAATACTACAACAGCCCTCAAAGTCGTATTGACAATTCCGCCCAAAGCCATTCCGAGCAGAATTGCCATCCTCGAAATTGGCGCAACAAAGTAAACTTCCAAATTGCCAGTTTCTTTCTCCCAGTAAAATTGCGCTGACATGTTCCACAGAACGTTTACCCAGAAGGCTATCATCGTTCCGCCAACAATGACAAAGCCCACAAACTCTATTGGGGCGCTCAGCATCTTGTATAGGTAAACATAAGCGCTTAAGGTCAAGACTGGAATCGTCAATTCCGCAATAATCCATTGGGGCTGTCGGTTGCCGCCCTTTACCCTAACCCACAGTCTCGCGTATGCAACTCTCAAATTATGAAGAAGCTCTTCACGCATAGGCCGCCTCTCCTTCCTCAAATCCTCGTCCGACAAGGCTAATGTAGACATCTTCAAGAGTGGGTTCAGCATTGTTAATCGAAAGTATCTTCAGTTTTTGTTCTTCCAACTTCGATGTTATCTTCGTAAAGACTGTTTCATCTTTTACCATGACTTTCAATGTTGTCGTATTTGTTTGGATACTACGAGTTTGCGAATATCCCACGACACCTTCCATCTCTTCCATGAAATCAAAATCCGCTTGCACAGAAGAAACTTCAACTTTCATAATCACATTTTCCTCAAGATTCACCTTAAGCCTTAGCGGACTGTCACAAGCCAGAATTCTTCCACGGTCAATTATGGCGACTCTGTCGCACATCTCGTCAGCCTCAGCCATATAATGCGTAGTCAAAAGCACAGTACCTTTCCTTTCCCTCTTCGCCCAGTCTACAATGTAGCCCCTCAACTTCTTTGAAGTCAACACATCCAAACCCAAAGTCGGCTCGTCCAAGAACAATATCTTCGGATTATTCAACAATCCCCTCGCAAGATTTAGCCTCTGTTTATATCCTGTTGACAGTTTTGACATGCGCGTATTTGCATATTCTTCAAAGTCCAAATCTGTTATTAGGCGTTTGATCTCTTCCTTCGCTGTTGATGATGATAAACCATAAAGTTGAGAGAAAAACCACAAGTTCTCTTTTGCAGAGAGTATTCCATAACCCGGCGTCTCCCCGCCCGAGACCAGACTTATAATTTTTCTCACCTTGTTTGGTTCTTTAACGACATTGAAACCATTTACGTAGGCTTCGCCGCTCGTTGGAAGCAGAAGAGTTGTCAAAACTTTTATGAGTGTAGTTTTGCCGGCCCCATTTGGACCTAGTAATCCGAAAATTTCACCTTCCTCTATCGTTATCGAAACTTTGTCGAGAGCCTTCACTGGTTTATCGTGTCCCTTGAATATTCTGATTAAGTCTCGAGTCTCAACTGTATGCTGCAAGGCTGGCACAAGCCAAACAACAATGCAACTTTACATAATTAAGAATTTCTATCCATCAAAAAAGGCGCAGAATGCGACCCGCAATGTAAGATATTTAAAGCAAAACAACACTTCATATCCTTCCATAAAGGTGGAGCCTATGAATCGCGTACATGCCCTAAAACAGATAGCCTTTGAAGAGAAAGGGTTTGACGGCTTTCTAATCACCAACGAGGCTAACCTGCTCTATTTTACTAAATGCCCCGGATTAGCATGCCTACTAATACCAAAAAAAGGCGAAGGCAAAGTCTTCGTTTATAGCGTCAATTATGAGCAAGCAAAGGCTGAAACTAAAGGCTTTGATGTGGAGTTGACAAAGCGCGGTGAGAATCTGATGGAGAAAATTGCCAATCAAGCTAAGGCTTTTGGAATTAAGAAGCTTGCTGTGGATTCGCTTAGCTACGAAAACTATCGCAATCTGATGAAGGGGCTGAAAGGCAAAGTAAAGCTTAAAACGCAAGCCAATCTTGTCTGGCAGCTTCGAAAGGTAAAGGATGACGAAGAGCTTGAGCTTATGCGTAAGGCTGGCGAATTAACAAGCGAAGGCATGCGTGTTGCTTATGAGATGATAAAACCTGGCGTAAGAGAGTATGAGGTGGCGGGCGAGATTGAGTATGCGATGCGAAAGTGCGGTTGTTGGGGAACAGCCTTCGAAACCATAGTGGCTTCTGGCGCTCGTTCTGCTTTTCCGCATGGCGGATGCATAGATAGGAAAATAGAAAATGGCGACTTGGTGGTTGTAGATATAGGTGCTGCTTATTGCCATTACCGTTCTGACATGACGAGAACATTAGTGGCTGGTAAGCCTTCGGAGAAGCAGAAGCGAATCTACGAAGTCGTTAGGCTTGCTCAGGAAAGGGCGGTTAGCGCTGTAAAGCCGAAGGTGAAAACAAAGGAAATAGATGCTATATCGCGAAAAGTTATAGATGATGCTGGATATGGCAAATACTATGTCCACGGTTTAGGTCATGGCGTTGGCTTAGAGGTCCACGAACAACCAACACTGAGTCCCGAAAGTAAGGACAAGTTGGCTGTGGGAAACGTTGTAACCATAGAACCTGGCATATATCTTGTAGGCTTCGGCGGTTTTCGCATTGAAGACACTGTTCTTGTGAAAAGAGGTAAGGCGGAAAAGTTCACAAAAGGACCATACACCTTAGAGACTTCGAAATGAGTTGACTTAAATACCGCTATAAGCATAGGCTAAATTCAGAAAAAAGGGTGATTCTATGGAAAAGACTGCGGTTATAATAATTGACATGCTTAACGACTTTGTCACTGGCGATTTAAAATGTAAAAGAGCAGAACTCATAATCCCAAACCTGAAAAAGCTCATCGAAACTGCACGCAAACACAACGTCCCAGTCATTTACAGCAACGACGCACACCTTGCAGAAGACATGGAAGTAGTTCGCAAATGGGGAAAACACGCCATTAAAGGTACGAAAGGAGCAGAAGTAATTCCCCAACTAAAGCCTGCCAAAAAAGATTACATCGTTGACAAACGCACATACAGCGGCTTTTACGAGACAGGCTTGGACCCGCTATTGAGAAGTCTCTACAAAGGTGAAGGCGCAAAAGCAGTGATTCTGGGCGGATTACACACGAACATATGCGTTAGACATACTGCCGCAGACGCCTTCTTCAGAGTACCAGATAATAATAGCCAAAGACGGCGTAGAAGCCTTTACAAAAGAAGACCAAGAACAGGGGCTAAAATATTTGGAGAACGTTTACAGCGCAAAAATAATGACGGTCAACCAGATCATAAAACAATTTGCTAAAAAATAGCTCACTATACTACGAGGATATCTGATTGCAGAGTAAAATCCGAATTGAAAATCTGCAAAAATCAAACATAGATGATCTCATTTACGTCTGTTCCTCTGCAAGACTCGGCGACCCGATTCACATGGAAGGCGTGAGACTGAAAAAGCAGTGGCTTAATGAAATGCTTAGCAAGAACTGTTCATGCGCAAAAATTGCATACTACGAGGATACGCCTGTTGCGCAGATACTCTATTATCCCGAAGAGATGGATATAACCCGTGCCAAAAGACGCAAAAACGCTCTCGTAATACACTGCATCTACAATCCCTCGCCAAATGCACAAAAACTTGGAATAGCCACAAGACTCTTACAAAGCGTCATCCAAGAAGCAAAACAACGAAAAACATGCCTCGGCAATAGACCATGTAAGTTTATACTCGCAAAAGCCTTCAACACAGGCGAATTCCTACCACTGCCAGAATTCTACAAGAAAAACGGTTTCACCCCAACACCTGAGGAAAACACGTTATGCTATCCAATCGAAGGCAATTACGAGCCGACAAAACACTTAGGAGCCTATAAGCCGCTACTGGAAGACAAGGGCAAAGCAATAATATTTTATGGGCCAGTCTGCCGGTTTGGCTATCCATTTGCAAAGAGAATAGAAGCCGTTGTGAAGGAAGTTGCGCCCCACATTAAAATTGAGATGATTAACGAATGGGAGACGCCAGAAGAGTCAATTAAACGTGGCAATTCATGGCTTGTGGTCAACGCCAAGCCTGTACAGACATTTTTCATGGAGACTGAGAAATTTAAGGAAGAAATAAGGCAAGCTATAGGCTAAAAATGCTGAAAGTAGTCATTTTCTGAGCAGTTTTTAGAGTTGTAATTCAAAATAGGACGAAAAGTTTAAAAGCAAAATATGCAAGATTAATGGGAATGTGAGGAGAATGGTGGATTTGGTAATTTTTTCCCTTCTCTCCTTTCTCCCCTTAAAAAGAGTCTGCCATTCTCCTCATGGAAGCTCTTATGCATTTTGAACCACTTATATCTTATGGAAGAATCTTCTATACCAGCACTTTTACACTTTGCAGATGCGTTTTCATATTTTTGTAACTGAAATTTATTAAGCACTAAATCTGAATCAAAATTGGTGTCAAAGTGGCAACAGTCCTCATCGTCTATTATTCAAGAACTGGAAACACTGAGAAGATGGCTCTCGCAGTTGCTGAAGGCGCCAAACAAGTTGACGAAACCAGAGTAATCGTGAAGAAGGCGGCAGACACCAGTCTCGAAGATTTGCTGAAGGCGGATGGGATAATCATGGGTTCTCCAACATATTATGGGCTAATGTCAGCCACGCTCAAGGCTCTGTTGGACGAATCAGTCAAAATTCACGGAAAACTCGAAGGCAAAGTAGGCGCAGCATTCACAACCACTGGCGGAGTTGCAGGAGGAGCAGAAACCACAATACTGTCAATATTAGAGGCTATGCTGGTTCACGGCATGATTGTGCAAGGAAGAGCAAATGGCAAACACTACGGCGCAGCAGCCGTGGGCTCTCCAAACAAAGAGGAACTTGAATCATGCAAAGCCTTAGGGAAAAGAGTGGCAATTTTGGTCAAAAAGCTGAAAGGCTAAGCGATAATAGTGGGCCCGGGGCGATTTGAACACCCGACCAACAGGTTATGAGCCTGGCGCTCTAACCTAGCTGAGCTACGGGCCCTTTTATCAGATATGCTGTTTCTGTTTTAATTTAAACGTTTTTCGCACTTAAACTTCTCGTGAAAGATTTAAAAACTCTAACCTATGCCTAATTAGAGTTTGGAGAGGGGAACTGTATGGAGCTTAAGGTTTTCACGATGCCTACATGTCCAACCTGTCCAACAGCCAAGACTATTGTCTCGGAAGTTGCGAAAAAGTTTGGCATTGGGTTTAGAGAGGTGAATTTGGCTACTAAGGAAGGGTTGAATGAAGGCATAGCCTACGATATTTTGAGTACGCCGAGCGTGACAATTGATGAGGAGGTTATAGTCAGAGGGCGACTTATTTCTCAAGAGCGGCTTGAGGAAGAAGTTAAAAAGCGGATAGAAAAGTGGAAAGAGCGAGCTGCAACACAGTAGATTTGGCAAATATTTTGTTGGAGAAGAAAAAGATTGTCGGAAACCAAAAAAGCCATAATCACCTTCCACTATGCGGAGAAAATCAAGTCAAATCTAATCCAAACCTTCAGCCTCTTAGAAGTTTTAAACAACATGCCAAATGAGGAAATATTAGGCGCAGAGAAGCTTCTAATTGCATACTTCAGTGCGCTAATGCAAGAGGTTAACATCGCAGCGAACACCTCTAGCATTCAAGGCTTCAAAGACATCAACACCAAACTTGAAGAAGCTGTCAATCAGATTAAACAGCATAATTATTCTAATGTGATGAAGCTTATTTCTGAAGCCATATCTCTCACGACATCCAGCGGCAACAAAGCCGCCGAGACGCTAAAACAAAAAGACCTAATCTAACATTGTGTTCGCTCATAATGATATAGATACTCTTGCGCGTAGCCCGCATATTTGCCAAAATAGTCTCGTCCAAACAGGCTTATTTTCTCATACTCTGTCTTGTTAAGCGATTTTTGGTTCGAAATTGTTTCTGCAAATTCTTTTGGAAAGTGGTTAGAATAATGTTTCAGAATAGCCCGCCTAATCCACACGTCCACTGGAAACGCCTCAAGCTTTCCTAAAGAAAAGAGCAGAACACAATCAGCAACTTTCAGACCTACGCCCCAAAAGCCTAACAGTTCCTTCCGTGCATCTTCGTAAGACATTTTCTTCAACTTATCAAAACTAAAACCATTCATATACACAATCTTCGCAGTTTCAGAAACATACTTCGCTCTAAAGCCAAGACCACAATCAACTAGCTCCCCAATTTTTGCCTTTGAAAGTTTTTCTGATGTTGGAAAAGTGTAAAAAGCTAAGCCGTCGAAGCTTATTTTTTCTCCGAATTTTTTTGAAATATTGTATAACATCTGCTTTATCGCTGGGATATTCTTAAAAGTGGCGCAAATATAGGAGATTAGGCATTCCCAAGGGTCTTGACGTAAAATTCTCAAACCACTAAACGTGTCAACAGCTTGCCTTATATGCTCGTCTTTGCGGATTTCTGAGAGAATTCGGGGCAAATCATCATCTAACCCAAAATAGTCCCTAACAAAATCCACATTAGCATTTTCAAATTCTAAACAGTCGTCTACTTGGCGAATTTTTAGAACGTTTTCGTTAACAACGCCAATCCACCACTTGCCATGCTTATTCCACCTAAAAGCTTGTCCGCAACATAACGTAATATCCAGATTGAACGAATTTGAAGAGCCTAATTGCAGTTTCAACAAGCTATCACTCTGCCGATTCTATGAATTTATCTGGCTTAGGAATCTTCAGTGGCAAGCCTCTTCTTGCACGAATCTGGCTAATAATTTCCGATGCAACCTCTTCTGGCACTCTATCCCAACGGTCGAAGGTGCATTGCCAGAAGGCGCGTCCAGAAGTTGCAGAGCGCAGTTCATCTGTCAAGCCGAAGGTCTCGGCAACTGGAATATGCCCCATAATTATTGATAAACCCCCTTTATGCTCTGCGAAGCGTATCTTTCCTCTTCTTCGTGTTAGAATATTTGAGCATGCGCCAAGCCATTGGACTGGGACGGATATTTCAATGTTGTAAATTGGCTCCAGAAGTGCTGGTTTAGCTGTCAGAATTGAGCCCAGAATTGCTCGGCTTACTGCCCTAGCAATTTGTGTCGTTTCACGCATCTTAGCATCTTCCTGTAATTCCGCAGCGATTAGCTTGGCTTTGATGCCTCTTAATGGTTCTCCACAAAGCGGTCCTGCTCTGCACGCCCAATTAAATCCCGAAATGATGCTATCCTTCACACTGCTCAAGTTTTGAACGCGTTTGGTGGAATTTACAAGCATGTTGCCATACTTATCCACCGACCAAACATTCTCTGCGTTTTCTTTCAGATATTTGCGTCTTCTCTCTTCAGTAAACTCCTCCTTTTCTATTAGGTCTAAAAGTCTGCTTTCCAACGGTTCCACTTGAACACAAAACATGTTCTGTCTGTTTAGGCTCTTCGCCGTAACAGCTTCGCCAATTTTCTGAATGCCTTCTCGATAAGCAACTACTGGGCTGGATGCTGCAAGTTCAACTCCTTCAGCATACTGTCTCAAAAACTTTAAAGCAATTTCCAGATGAAGCTCGCCCATGCCGCTTAGCAAGTATTGCCCACTCTCTTCATCTATGGTGCTGGTTAGGTTCGGATCCTCTATAGACAACCTCTTAATTGCCTCTACTAGGCGTGGCAAATCTTTCGGATTCCGCGGTTCAACGGCTATTGTCATAACAGCCTCTGAAATGTATCTTACAGGCTCAAGGGGAATCATGCTCTCTTTATATTTTGCAGTAACGAGTGTTTCGCCTGCTCTCGCCAAATCAAGACCAGATAAAACAGCTATGTTTCCAGCGGCTATTCTGTCAACAGCATCCCTAAAGGCGCCAACACACATGAGCACTTGATGCAAGCGATATTCTTTTCCAACTCCAACAAGATATACAGAATCGCCCTCTTTTACCGTTCCCGAGAAGAGCCTTCCAGTTGCAATCACACCCATCTGCGGGTCAAACTGCGCCATAGTTATACACATCACCGTCGGTCCATCATCCACACAGTTCAGCATCGTCTGCCCTATTTCAGACTCCAACCTGCCCTTCCATATTTTGGGTATGCGATATTTCTGAGCTTCAACAGGATTTGGCAAGTTTTTGACGGACATGTCAAGTATTGCTTTTGAGAGTGGAAGCCGCCGCGAAAGCGTCTGATGTTTGTTCTTCTCGTAAGCCTCCACAATTTCAGCAAATCTTATCCTCTCTTGTTTAGTCTTGTCTAGCGTGAAGCCCCATCTGTGGAGCGCTGAGCCAAAAGCAACGCTTCCCGCTTCAGGGTTTACTTTCCATTTCTTCTTAAACACTGGTTCTCCATAAATCTCGATTATATTGTTGAAGTCGCCAATTATGCGAGCAAACTTGCTCTGAATTTCATCTGAATTTAGCTTCAACTCTTTGATTAGGCGGTCTACCTTGTTTATGAATAGAGCGGGTTTTACCCTTTCTTCAAGAGCCTGCCTAGTAACGATTTCCGTTTGAGCCATAATCTCCTCAACAGCGTCTACAACAACCACGGCGCCATCTATAGCTCGTAATGCCCTAGTCACCTTGCCCGTGAAATCAACATGACCGGGCGTGTCAACCAGATTAATCACATAACTTTCTCCGTTCATATCGTGCAACAGCGAAATGTTTGCCGTTTTTATCGTGATTCCACGTTTCTGTTCTTCTTCCAGATAATCCAACGCTCGGGCTTGTCCAGCTATTCTTGGCGAAAGTAATCCTGCTTCAGCCAAGAGCGAGTCAGTCATCGTTGTTTTTCCATGGTCTATGTGAGCGATTATGCCGATGTTGCGAATGTTCTCCTTTTTTTTCATGAGCTTGAGGATTTCAGTTGTTTGTCTAAATCTTGGCATTTATCCACGCCTTTTTTGAAGCAAATCTACAGTTATCTTTTTGAATACGGAAATATAACGGTTAGAGGATTAACTATTGAAAACACAGAAGATACCAATTAAAAACTTGAGCGAAGAACCTTACGCTTCTATACTGTGCTACCCAAAACCAAGCGCAGCAGAACTGAGAAGGCGTTTGAAAGAGCTTCAGCGGCTCCGCATCAAAGCCTTAGAGTTTTGCGGAGAAAAAGAGGTTTTTGGCACGGCTGTTTTGGGTAAGGGATGCGTCGGCATTGTTACAATCGCATATAGAAATGGCGAGAAGGTTGCCTTGAAGATTCGCAGAGTTGACGCAGACAGAGCTAGAATGCGGCACGAAGCAGAAATGCTCAAAAAAGCAAATTCTGTAAATGTTGGACCGAAGCTTTTGGGCGTGAGTAAGAATTTTCTTTTGATGCAATTCATCGACGGCGACTTATTTCCTGCGTGGCTCGAAAAGCGTAAGGCTAGGGCGCTTATAAAGAAGGTTTTGCGCATGGTTCTTGAGCAGTGTTGGCGTTTGGACGTTGCTGGTTTAGACCATGGTGAGCTTAGCCATGCTCCTAAGCACATAATAGTTGATGGAGAAGACGTAGCGTTTGTTGTTGATTTTGAAACTGCCAGTCTAAATCGAAGGCCTTCAAATGTAACTTCGGTTTGCCAGTTTCTGTTTCTTGGCGGTTTTGTTGCTGGTAAGGTGGCTGAAAGGGTTGGCGTGAAGGATAAGAGGATAGTTGTTGAGGCTTTGAGGCGTTATAAAAGCAATAGAAATCATGAGAATTTTGAGGCTTTTTTGAAGGTTTGCGGGCTTTAGATAATATAGCCTAACGTCGATTCTATATTCTGCTTTTTCTGGTTTAGTTTTTCGATGCCTAGTTCCTGTACGAGCTGGGTGAGGTCGAGCCACATTTCGATTTGGAACTGTCTTGCTACTCTTCGTTTTTCATAGAGCAATGGAACGTTGTGGACGAACACCCAGCCGTACGTTTCTGCCATCTCCCTTCTCCCTATTAGGGAATGTTCCTTTTGTCCTTTATAATTGGGTATGTAAAAATAGGATAGAAGAAACTTCTATGCCTTATGAAGTAGATAATCCCTAGCAGTCTGCGTTACACGAGTATTTCACCAATTCTCTTCTGTTTTAAGGCTTTCTTTATCTCAACAGCGATTCTTCTGCCTGTGTACATGTTTTCTCCATAATTCAAATAGGCGTAAGGCGACGTTCCAATTCCCACGTTTGTTCCAGCGACGATTCGCGCTGAAATTTCGAAAGTGTAAATCTCAAGGTTATCCGTTATCACCGTTTCCAGACAGAAAGGTCCAATTATTCCTGGAGGGGCAATTTTTTTTGCTGTATTTTGTACGTTGTCGCCCATTCTGATTAGTTCTGGTAGAAGCGATTCTCGCAGTGTTAGTGAAATGTTGCCTACAATCGTGTATGTTGGGTTTATGCCTATCTCAAGCTGTTCGCTTGCTGGTATCCTCCCTATCGTGTCTACTGCAGACTCGTAGCGTCTGTCAACTCCAAAAAATTCCACGTTATTTTCAATCATTGAAGAAAAATAATGTGGGTATACGTTGACGCCTAAAACATATTCCTGCAAATGTATTCTTTCAGCATCTTCTTTGCTCAGCAAGCCACGCCTAATCATCTCATTAACCTTTTTGTCAAAGAATTTTGGCGAATTAGCCAGAAAATATCCTTTTCCACCCTTCGCTCCTGGAAGTTTTGCAATAGTTAGGCTATCGATTTCTTCTGGTCTTTTGAAAGTTTTAGGTAGCTTAAGCCCTGCTTTTCGTAGCCATTCTTCCTGTTTTTCGCGGTTGGTTTCCCAGTGAAGTAGAGCGCGGTTTCCGAACATGGGAACATGGAGGCTGTCTGTTATTTGTTCTGTATTTAAATAGGCGGTAAATGAGCCGTGCGGGATGAGTGCCGTGTTATGTTTTCGCAGTTTTTCTTGGATGTTTTCTTCTAGCAATTCAGTGAAGTCTTTGACAAGAATTATTTTGTCCACTAGAGGAAATTTCTTATAGACTATTGTGTCGCTTTCCTTGCAAACACATACGGTTTTGAAGCCTTCTTCTTTGGCTCCCTTGAAAATGTTCAGTGCCGAATGAGAACCAAGCGTTCCAATAGCCAAATTTTTCAAATCATACTTGCCCAATATTTTGCTCATTTCTTCCTTTGTCATCATGTCACAACTTCCCCTAACCTGCCTTCCTTAACGGCACGCTTTATTTCCATCGCAACCCTTCTGCCGGGACCTACTTCCATTCCATACTTGTATTTCATGTATGGCGATGTAGGTTCAACGCATGGACAGCCTGGAACGCGGGGGCTGACGTCAAAAACGTAAAACTCCAGTTCTTTCGTTACTGCGCCTTGAAGAGCAAATAATCCTATAATTCCTGGCGGGTATTCTTTTTTGCAAATGTTTACAAAGCGTTCTCCTGCTTCAAATATTTTTTCTAGTTGACTTTCTCGCATCGTTACGCCTGCGTGTCCTATTTCAATGTTCTGAGTAGCTATTCCAAGCTCTAATTGTTCGCTGGCTGGCAAATCAAGTACGCCGTCTAGGTCTGTTTGTATTCTTTTATCGAATCCCAGCAATTCCAACTCATCGGTTAATGGTGACCAAAAAAAGTTAGCGTTAAACTTGGCGCCAACAACATATTCCTCTATAACCGCCTTCTCAACGGCTTCTCGGCTGATTATGCCCTTTTTGATGCGGTCTTCAGCTTTTTTCTCAAATTCTTTTGGAGAAGAAGCGTAAAAGAAGGCTCTTTCGATTTTTCTATCTTTTTCTGGAACCTTAACAATTGCTAAGCAATCTATGTCCTTATACGATTTGAAAGTTTTAGGCGTCCGGATTCTTGCTTCTTTGAGAAGATGATACTGGTTTTTGGGCTTGTTTCGCTCTTCGGTTTTCAGCATGTACCTATTTCCCATAAGCGGCACAGTGAACTTTTCTTCAATGTTTTCGTATCCCACGTACACTGAAAACGAGCGGTTAGGCACAAAAACAGTACATAATTGTTGCATTTTTTGTAAATGCTCCTTTTTCACCAAATCCACAAACTTGTCAAGAAGTATTACATGGTCAAACAAGTTACTATAGTACTTTGTATACGTTTTCTCTCGCCCTCGTTGGCAGACAACCACAGTTTCGAATCCTTCTTGTTTGGCCCCGTGTGCAATTTCGAGGGCAGAGTGTGAGCCCAGAACCCCTATTCTAACCTGTTTCTGCTTGTATTCCGAAATTATTTTCTTGATTTCTTTTTTAATCATTTCTTTCACCCACGAATCTGCGGTATTCTTCAATGATTTCCACAAGAGAAGGCACGTCAAATAATTTTCGGGCTGTTAGCTCGTTTGAAGTTGCCATATACATCTTACTTATGATGGTTCTCAGTTGCACATCAAGCTTTGGCGGTTGAGTTTTGCAGATTTTTTTCCAATCTTTAATACCTTTCTCCACGGCTGTCTTTTTTGCTTCTTCCACGTCATGATACCATCTTGTTTTCTTGTAAAATTGTCTTGCTATTTCCTTGCTCACGTGTAATCCATCATATGTAAATCTACATTCGTCCAGCGTGCCCACAACATCGACAACCATAAGTTTTCGCGACGGGTCGAAAGCCAATTCAATCTTCCCATCCTCATTCATCAAACCTGCTCTGGCTGCAAGCTCGCTAATCAACATGTCAACCTTCAGAAGTAACTCCTTAATCTCAACAACTTCACCATAAGTCAAGGCTGCCATTTCCTTCGCTTCTTCCCATGTAACATATCTGTCACCTTCCTCAAGCTTCGTGCTCACGTCAAAAATAGGTTTCAAAAGTCTCTCACCAGCTTTCGGATAGCGCTCTAATCCCAACTCCTCAAGCGTAATCAAGCCCTGTTCGAGTCGCTTAAAAACTGATGAACCTTCAGGCAACCCATTTCTATAGATTATTTCAAGCGGAATCAGAAAGTTCCGCAGATTTGGCGTGTAAATTCCATAATCGTAAACAAGTTTTCCCTCACGAACAACCGCTTTAGGCTTATGAACGTTCACAAGGCTAATCTCCATAACATTTGAAGGCTCTTTAATCTCGTCAAAACGCATGACCTTCCCGCCCTTGTCAACAATTCCGCGATAATGCGTCTTAATGCCTCTATCCTCAAGTCTTTCAAAACAATATGCACCCATCATGCATAACGCTTCACTCTTTCTGTCGATGAGATCGGGCATTTCACCCCAGTCGAAGACTGAGTAGCGATCGGAAAAGTGGAATCTACCTATTCCCATAGCGTCCTTTGTTGGTTTTTTGATTACTTCTAAGTCTTTCACGCTACCCATGGTTATCCTTCCAAGTTCTAGTTAGTGTCAACTTTATTTTTGTTTTCGCCTTACCCGAGGCATTTTCTTATTTTGGCGGCTTCCAAGAAAGAAGCCGTCGCTTCAGCATTCTCATTCTCTATGTAAGATATTAGGAAATTGTTCACAAAATTCTCATGCTTTTTCTGAAGAAGGTTTCGAGGTCCAAGTTTTATGTCAAAAGCTTCTTCCACTGCTTCAAGATCGCTTAAGATTTTCGTGAGTGTATTCTTAAGCTTTTCTCTGCTCATGCCTGTTTTTTTGGCTACTTTTTGATAAATGTCCGTGAGCGTCTCCACGTTTTGCCATGAAAGATAGCCGCCAGCCACGCTGAGGTCATGCCTCAAGTTAATATAATAATTTTGAACAATATTCCACCCGTCCTCTTTCAACTCTGCGAAAATTTTGCCGCCCAACAGCTCTGGCGGTATTCCCAAAGAGTATAGGGCTGCCGCGAATGGTATAGCCCTTGGAAGGACAACGCCTGCAACCCTC
>Ga0129301_1000673_pt1 | contig 18595 bp, 19 predicted proteins | sample ConPoolayeHmetaG_FD_94489 | JGI IMG/M metagenome (GOLD analysis project Ga0129301, IMG submission 94489) | Hot spring microbial mat communities from California, USA to study Microbial Dark Matter (Phase II) - Cone Pool mat layer H metaG ...
CACCTAATCAACCAACCCCTATGCCTAAAACCATCCTCATCCTCAGCCTTCCTAACGCCTTTCCCAGACCTCAAATAAACCAAAACCGCCGCAGGAGTCAAACCCTCATTACCAGCACACAACGGACAAACACCAACCTTACCCTGCTCCCTCACCTTCCCAGCAAAATCCGAAGGCCTACGACCACGAGCAGTCGCAATCACAACCCAACGCTCAAGCAAATAATCCCTACGAACCTCATTAAACACCACAGCAAACCCTCAACAAACACACAAAATAGCAAACAAAACATTTAGCATTTTCCAAAAACCATTTTCAGGAACCTACAACCTAAACTCCCACTTGCACCACACACTTTTCGGATGTTTATCAGGCGGACATACAACACAATCCACCTCAACCTTAGGATTCAAAGTCTTCGCAAAACCCTTCAAATACCCATATCGAACAAGCTTACAAGGAAACTCTCCCAAACCCTTAGCCAACCGAGTTTCCTGTGTTCGGCACCTATCCACACTTAACACAGCCCTATTTTCGCTTAGTTTTAAAGTCTTAAACGGCTGATCCAAAGCCCAACTTGTCCATCGCAAAAGCTCCACAACCACCGCAACATTAGGATTCTTACCCACACCAAAAAGCCTCTGCAAACTCTTAGCCTCAATCACAGCCATGCTCTCCCAAACTCCAGCATCAATCTCCGTAGCAGCCTCAGTCCCAAAACGCTTCTCAATACCCAAAAAGTACAAGCCATCAATACGCCACAAATTCCTAATCTGCAAGAAAAAATAGTCCAAAAGCTTCTTAGCAGACAATTTGGCAATCATCTCACGATCCGCTACACTTCCAGATGGATACTCACTCATACGCTGTTCACCAACATGCAGATTAACAAGTTACACAAAAATAACTCTTTAAGCCTTAACCACTAAAAAAGAGGAAACACGCTTGGAACAGCTTTGGAAGATAATTCTGCTAGGCACAATACAAGGCTTAACAGAATGGCTACCAATCTCAAGCACTGGACACTTGAAAATCGCTGAGCATTTTCTAAAATTCTTCACCATAGAAGATTTGCTGCTTTTCGAGTTTATCTTACACATTGGAACTCTAATCGTTGTTTTATTCTTCTTCAGAAAAGACATTAAAAACCTGCTTACAGCACTAGCGCATTGGGACTTAAAAAGCGAGCACGGAAAACTCATACCCCTACTGGCAATTGGAACAGTTTCAGCCGCCATTGTCGGCTTACTCCTAGAAAAATACGCCGCAAACATGATTCAAAGCTTGTCAACAATCGCCATAGCGCTGATCCTCTTCGGAACAATTCTCTTCGCCTCAAAAACAGCCAAAGAAGAAAAAGACGCAATAAGCATTTCAACAACCATAATAATCGGCATAGCAGAAGGAATAGCCATAATCCCCGGAGTCTCAAGAAGCGGAGCAACAATCGCCATAGCACTTTTGCTTGGAATAAAGCGGGAAAAAGCATTCAAATTCTCCTTTTTGCTTTCGATACCAGCAATAATAGGCGCAATAGGCTACACGTTCATCCAAGAATATGGTAAACTTGCATCTGCGGGATTAAGCTGGACAGAAATCTCTCTAGGAGTGATCACTGCGATGATTGTAGGCTACTTCGCACTGAAACTGCTTTGGAAAACTCTTGCTAAGAAAAAGTTTCACTTTTTCGCTTTCTACTGCTGGCTGCTCGGTATAATTCTAATAGCGTTAAGCTTAATGGGTTTTTAACCATAGAGGCTTTCCAGACAAGAAACAAGTTAAAAACTCTGCAAACTTTTCATTGTTAGAGTATAAGTCGAGAATTTCTTCGTCAATAAGAACCTTAAAACCTTTTTTCAAAGCCTTCGCAATGCCTTCAGCAACACCAGCATTCTTGCCGCCATCACGCAATCGCTCGTTCAGCAAATCGCAAACGTAAACAACCTTCCTTTTAAGCTCCACAACCCATCTTCCCTCCTCAATGTAAGGACCAGAAACCACACTTGAATTAGCAACATATTTCCTTAAAAAATTAGCACACTCATGCTCCTTCTCCAAAGGTGGACCAATATGCTTCTTAACATTCGGTAAGCAGCAATCCTCAAGCTCAAAAACAAACATGCAAACGCTTTCCTCATCACTCCAAGCAGCGCTTCGCAAAATTCGAAAATCGTTAAGCTCAACAAGCCTATGCAAAGAACGCTGAGACCTGTAAAGCTGACCCCACAAAACATCTGGAACAGCGTTTACATTACCAAAAACGACAAAAACAAGCGTTGAACCACGACCTCGTAACTCTTTCCGTAAAACTTCAGTCTTCTTCGCTCTTGTCTTAGATGGATAAAAGAACTGCAAGTTCGGGTTTTCCAGAAAAGCTCTGGTTGCTGCTATAAAAGTGTAAAGTTTTTGCGGTTGCACAGCCGAAGCCACATTTCTGCCCTTATCCACAGGGTCAACAATCACCAGCGGCTCGTTAAACAAAAGCTCCAGCTCACTCTCTCTTTCCACATAAAAATTCTCCATATCAAGAACAATTCTTCGCTTATATTGTGAAAACTCCTTCAAAACATCCACAAAAGAACCATAATATAAGACTAGCAATTCGCATAAATAGCCGCTGAAACCACCAATTTTAATCTCTGCTCCGTAAACGTCTATTGCTTTCGTGAATTTTTTCAATAAACGAATTTCACCCTTTAGCTTGCTGTTTAAGCGTTTTTTCACGTAGTCTGTGTGAAAAGGTGTGCGGTCAGTTGCGCTTAGCCATTCGCCTCGCTCTGTTTTGTAGCATGGCACAATGTTCACTCGGACATCGTCAACAAAAGCCTCAAGATATGGGTGCTCAGCAAATCGTTCAACCTGTTTTGAGCCTTCCGTAGCTTTTCGGGCTATGCGCAAAGCTACTTCGCCTAAAGACAAGCGTGGAATGCTCTTAGGCAAGCGCATGAAAATATCAATGTCTGGTTCTGTGCTAAGCCATGTATCCTTGGCGACAGAGCCTTCAACTCGCACTTCAGCTTCAACACCAAAGTCTTTACAAGCAGAACTTACTCTCTTTTCCAACTCATAGGCAAACGTCTCAATTTTGGCACGTTCACTCTCCTTCGGCGTAATCTTTTTTATAACTGTTTGGCAGACTTTTTCAATTTCCTTCTGCATAAGCACTTGCCTTTTCTTCTATTTCTGTGGACAATACTCTTTAAGCGTTGAGTAGATTGGACCTTTCGGCGTTAAATCACTTCGCTTAAGCCTCAAGCATTCTGCTTTTATAATTCCAAACTCGATGTTAGTATTGGCTTTTAGGAAATTGGCAAGTTCAGTCTTGTTTCTTCCAGACCTCACACGAGCGATGGTTAGATGCGGACTGAAACCTTTAGGGTCTGGAACAAAACCCAAGCGTTGCAGTTGAGGCTCCAACTGGCTGAAGATTCCGCGCAGCTGGTCTGCTCCTTGAGTAATTCCCGCCCACACTACTCTTGGATAGCGTGGGTTTGGAAAGGCTCCGATTCCATAAAGCTTGATGTCGAAAGGAATGAACTGGACTTTCTGCATTTCCTCAAAAATCTTTTCCACAGTTGTTGGATTGATGTTTCCGAGAAAGCGAAGTGTAACGTGAATGTTCTTTGGCTCGACAGGCTTCAAATCTGCGCCAGTTTTAACAAGAAGAGCCTGCGTTTCCGCAATTTTTTCTCGTACAGTTTCGTTGTCTATGTCGAAGGCTATGAAGCTTCTTATGGCTTCTGGCATACGCTTATTCCTTCCAGAATATGTTTCATTCGCTTCTTTCATAAATGTTTTAATTCAACGATAAAAAGCAAGAGCTAGTTGCGGCTAATTATTGTTCCAGTTTTTCCTTCAAGCGCTTCAAACGCTTTGTCCAATGAGGCGATAATGGCTTTCTCTCCTCCAGCCTCCAAAAATCTTATGCAAGCCCTAACCTTCGGCTCCATGCTTCCACTTAAGAAGTGTCCTTGCTCAAGATATTTTTTCGCCTGTTTCAATGTCATCCTGCTCAAGCTTCGCTCATTCGGCCTGCCATAATTCAGCTTAACCCTCTCAACATCAGTCAATATCAAAAATAAATCAGCACCAACAATTTCCGCCAGTTTCTCACCAGCCAAATCCTTATCAATAACAGCCTCAACCCCAAATAAGCTTCCATCCTTATCCATCACCACTGGAATCCCTCCGCCTCCAGAGGCAATAACCACAACTCCCGCACCAACAAGCCGCTTAACAGCCTCCCTCTCAACAATCGCAATCGGGTCAGGCGATGGAACAACCCTCCGATAGACTCGTCCTCCGCCAGGCTTAACCTTCTTAATCATATAGCCTTTCTCATCCACCAGCCTCTCCGCTTCCTTTTTGGAGTAGAATGGACCCACAGGTTTTGAAGGGTTTCCAAAATCTGGGTCATCTTCTTTCACAAGAACCTGAGTTATAACTGTGGCTACTGGAAGATTCAGTTTAGCTTTTTTAAATTCATCAGTTAAAGCTTGCTGAAGCATGTAGCCAATTTGTCCCTGTGTCATTGCTCCAACAATATCCAAAGGTTGAGGGGGAACAAGTTTCTTTGCTTCTTCCTGTTGTATGAGCAAGTTTCCTGCTTGAGGACCATTGCCATGTGTTAGAATTACCTTGTAGCCTTTATTGATTATCTTGGCTATGTGTTTGCATGTTTCTTGAACGTTTTTAAATTGTTCTTCAGCTGTTCCTCGCTCATCTGCCTTTTTGATAGCGTTACCGCCCAAAGCGATTACGATGGTCTTGTCCATCAGCTATTTCTCCATCCAATATAAAGAGGCTGTTGCGCATAGGAAACTTGCGAATGCTCATAATAATAATCAAGTTCAATAAAAAAGTTTAGGCAACACCAACTCTAAAGAAACAAGAAACTGCCATAATTCAGCCTTTTCGCTTCAATTATCAGCTATTTTTATCGTGTTAGAAACTTTCTGTATACTGGATGCCCTCTAAACCTCAAAGTTGTTTCCGACCTTTCCACGGTTCCGCTTGGCAATCGCATGCAAATCGACTGAACAATCGCTCCATTTGGAATAAAGCGAACACCATCAAGAAGCTCGCCTTTCGTCACTCCAGAAGCAGCAAACACCAACTCATTGCCCTTGGCTAATTCTTCTTCACAGTACGTTTTATTCGTATCAACACCTTCAACCTTCAAACGGTCCAAACGCTTCGGATCATCCTTCTTATCCTTCCAGACTTTCACCAGCATTGTGCCACTCATACACTTTACTGCCGTAGCAGCGATTGTTGCTTCAGGACCTGCACCAGCGCCGATTAAAAGGTCAACTCCTGAACTGGGAATGCATGTGGCAACCGCAGCCGCTATATCACCATCTGGAATAAGAATAATCCTCACACCAAGCCTTCTTAGGCTTTGTAAAATCTCGTTATGCCTTTCACGTTCAAGCATTATGACCGTGAAGTTTTCTAGAGGCAACCCTTTCGCTTCTGCTACTTTTCGTACAATTTCTTCAATGGACATGTCTAGGGAAATTTTGCCAGCAGAATGATAGTCTGTTGCAACTTTGAAATAATAACCATCATCTGGAAGCACTTGGAAGCATCCTGCAGGAGCGCATGCAAGCGCAGAGATTGCGTCTTTCCTTCCTTTTGAGGCTGCAGTGGTGCCATCCACTGGGTCGATAACAAACTCGACTTTTGGACCTTTTCCAGTGCCAACTTTCTCCTTTCTAGCAAATGCAGGCGCATTATCTTTTGGTCCCTCGCAAGTGATGACTTCTCCGTCGATTTCCGTCTGAGCCAAGGCTCCTCTTGAAAACTCAACCGCCTTCGCATCTATCAAGTCTGGGTTCCCCTGTCCTATGTGAAGTGCAGCGCCGACCGCCGCAGCAACAGTAATCCTAGTTAACGAAGGTGCTAATGCTCTAAGAGACGTCAGCCATGCTCACCTCTTATCGTTGTCAAGTTTGTTGGTTCTCCCTAAAGATTTTTCTCTGCCCTACAGTAGATTTGCTCTTGACAACTTGTCAAGGGTTATTTGTAGATTTTGAGAGGTTTTCCTAAAAACTTCTTATTCAGCTTTTCTACGCCCAGACCGTGTTGCGGTGAAAAGATTCGTGTAGAATCCTTAACTGTTGTTCCGCCTTTCTTGGCAAGCTTGTCTTTGTTCATAAGGTCAGAATCCAGATCAGCGTATTCAATGTTTTTGAGCGCTGCTGCCAAGTGTGCTCCAGCGGCAATTCCGATTTCTGTTTCACCCATGCATCCTATCATGCAAGGCATTCCGGCAGCTTCAGCGATTGCTGCGATTTTTCTTGCTTTCAAAATTCCTCCAGTTTTCATCAGCTTAATATTTATCATATCAGCTGCCTCAGCCTTTACAACTTGCAAAGCGTCTTCTGGTGAATGCACACTCTCGTCAACCATTATTGGTATAGCTGAATTTCTTCTGACTTCTGCAAGACCTTTAAGGTCTTCAGCGTGAATAGGCTGCTCGACAAATTGGATGTTAAACTGTTCTATTTTGCTTAAGACTTTTATTGCTTGTTTTGGTGTCCAGCCTTGATTTGCGTCAATTCTCAACTGAATCTTATCGCCTATTGCATTGTGGATTTCTTTGATGCGTTCAACATCCTCCGCTGGATTGGTGCCAACCTTAACTTTTAGGGCTTTAAAACCTCTCTTAACTGCTCTTTCTGCATCTTCAGCCATTTCTTTAGGCGACTTAATGCTCAATGTAATGTCTGTTAAAACTTCAGTACGATATCCGCCTAACAATCTGAAAAGCTGTTTACGTGCAGTTTTGCCTAAAATGTCATGCAATGCGATGTCTATTGATGCTTTTGCAGAAGAGTTTCCTTTAATGATGGAATCCATCAGCTCAATGTTCTGTTCAATTCTTAAAGGGCACATTCCCACAAGCTTAGGCGAAATTTTCTCTAATGCTTCGATTACCGATTCTTGATTCTCGCCTGTGACTCGAATGGATGGTGCAGACTCGCCCCAGCCAATCACCTCATAATCAGTGATAATTTTCACAATAACGTTGCGACTTTCGCTACTTGCCCCTTGAGAAATTCTGAAAGGCTCTTTGTAGCGGATTGTAACTGGATAAATTTCAATCTGCTCAATTCCCAACTTGACGCACTAGCCAAGCATGGGTTTCCTTTCTTGAAAAGCTTTACTGTAACTCTTGAACTTGCGGCTTTCCAAGTTTTCTTAAGCCTCTAAACTTCAGCTTTGCAGTCAAGAGCTTTTCCGTTGCAAACAGCCGTGATGCAGCATACAATATGACTAGAGTGAATGCGGTCACATAGATGATTCCGCCTACTGCTGTTACGTAATCGCCCATCGTGACAGCTTTAGAAGTCAAAATTGGGTGTGTAAAAGGAATTGCGTATAAGGCTATTTTCAAAGCGAATGGTAGGGTGTTGATGTCAATATACATGAGGAGAAATGAGGGAACAAACAGTAATGGATAGATATAACCTACTAGCGATTGGGCACTCCGCACGTCTTCAGCGAAGGCAGAGATGATGACTGCCAATGCTAAGGCAGAAAGCAACGTGATGAAAAGCGATATTCCTAAAAGCAAATAGCCAAAAAGCGAAGGCACAAGCCCCAAAGAAGCCAAATCAATCGTGCCTGCCGGTATCGAAGCTGTCAATGAGCTCATGTAAAAGTTAAAGCCCACCATATAGGTTATCGCGCCGACAGCCGCTACAATGATAGAGCTTGAAAGTTTTCCCATCAGAATTGCAAAGCGGTCCATAGGTAAAGTTAGTAATGTTTCTAAGGTTTTTTCCTCTTTTTCCATCGCTACAGATGTGGCAGCTATCTGCATAGAATAGGTTAGCAGAATAATTATTGTTATTGGCAGTGCTATGGCTTGAGAAATCATAAGATTCGAAAGTGCAGCAGGGTCGACGCCTTGCTTTATTTCTCCCTTGATTATCGTTGACTTTGTCGTTGCAGTAACGTCTGGAGCAATCATTCTGTTAAACTGATACACCATGCCATCAACCACTGAGGAGCCTATAGCTTCGAAGACACCTCCTCCAGTAAAGACGCTGTAAAAATTCACGTTAGCTTTGATGCTGGTCAAGTTTCCTTCAATGTGTTTAGTCATGTTTTCGCTGAAGCCTTCCGGAATCTCGATGAATTGAGTTGCGTTATACTGCTCCAACAAACCATTCTTCACTGCATCCTCTGGACTTGTAGCATTAACAACAGCGAGCTTGGCTTTCAATGTGATAGAAAGGAAATTTATGAAAAGCTTAGAATAGTTTCCGCCGTCATTGTTCAGAACAAGTAATGAAGCTTTTTCAGCCTGCTCCTGCGCTGACTGTATTGAGAAGCTCATTATTCCGCCAAGCAATGGAAACATTATCAAAGGAACAATAATCATACCCAAAAGTATCTTCGGGTCTCTTATCAGCTCCTTAAGCTCTTTAATCAAAAAATTGCTAAACCCTTTAAGCAAATCCGACAACCTTCGCAAAAACCTCTTCCAAATTCTGACTTCCAAACTTCTCCTTCAATTCCTGCGGTTTTCCCTCAGCCACAACCTTACCCTTGTTGACCAAAGCAACTCTTTCGCAGAGATGTTCCACTTCCAGCATGTTATGACTCGAAAGCAATACAGTAACGCCATGTTCACTGACGTAACGTTTGATAATCTCCCTCACATGAAAAGAGTGCAAAACATCCAGCCCGCTGGTTGGCTCATCAAGAATAGCTAGTTTGGGTTTAGCCATTAAGGCTCTCGCAACTAGCAAGCGGCGCTTCATTCCCTTACTGTACGCTTTAGCCCTATCCTTCAAACGTTCACCCAAACCAGATATACGTGCTGCTTCTTCAACCATTCTATGCATTTTATCTGCATCTTTGACGCTGAATTTAGCCATGAACTCCAAATATTCCCATCCAGAAAGATTCCGATAGGCACCAGCTTCCTCAGGAAGATAAGTAATAATCTTCCTCACCTCAGCAGCCCTCTGAACCACATCCAATCCAAAAACGTTCACAGAGCCAGAAGTCGGCAAAATTAGAGTAGAGATAATACGCAAGCACGTTGTCTTTCCAGCACCATTCGGACCAATAAGCCCAAAAATCTCTCCAGCATTCACTCTAAAACTCAAACCATCCAAAGCACGTATACTGCCAAACACCTTATCAACATTCACAGCCTCTATTGCCAAACTCATACAATCAACAACCATCAAACACACAGCATAGCAAACAAACACGTTATTTAAGCATTATCAAAATTCTTAAGCTAAAAACAATGCTAAAAATACAAGTTTTTCATAACCCTAAAATCATAAAATCAGCTCGAAACATCATACAAATTATAGAAACTATTTCAAACAAAGCACAAAAACCACCAAATCATAATAACCATTCAGAATTCTGAGACAAGCATATTTGAACCCTAATAGAAATAGAATGTTGAGACCTAGAGAGGGCTAGACCTGCATTGGCTGATTTTCAACCCGCCTTTCAAGGTATATATAAAGGGGATCTAGGCGCTTCAGAGAGCAAGCTTCAGACATTAAAATAACCCAATCAACAGAATTGTCCGAAGACAAGCCCTCTCTACAAAGCTTCAGCCCAAATGCACACTGTTTCTGCGAGTTTCATTTATTTGGAACAAGACTATAAGAAACATTGGAATGGCCAACACAATAGACAGATAGAATGGAAGCTGAGGAATCATGTTATAGAAAACATTGCCCAGCAACATGCCAACCCCCGTGAAAATATAGCCCATGAAGTTGAGGAAGCCTCTCACTTTTCCTCTGTTCTCAGGCTCAACCAGATAAGCGGTCAGAGTCATTGCAGAAGACATTAGCAACAAGAAAACAATTCCGTTCAAACACATTGAAACCATGATTGTGAAAAGATTGCCATTCACAAAAAGTAGCAATCCTATAACAAGCACTACTGGACTAAGCAGAAGCGGTTTCTTTGCTCCAATTTTGTCAATAGTCTTCCCGATGGGAATGGATGCCAGCATCATTGTTACTAATTGGGGAATAAAAGTAAGCCACCACAATTCTTCAGGGATTCCAAGCTGGTTTTTTGCATATATTGCATTGATAACGTTAACCTGTGCGTTCACGAACATGAAAAGAATTTGAACCATAAGCAGCCACAAAACAGAATGCGGTACAATCTTCCAAACATTGATACAGCATTCTCTGACTGCTTGAGGGTATGAGGAGAAGAAGTATCTGAATTTGATAGGTTCCGTATTTGTCATCGTCTCTTTCAATTTAAGCCTCCAGATTGCTGCGATAAGAAATAGAACAGTTACGATGGAATAGACTATTCTCATGCTTGGAACAAGCCCAAACTGTAGCAGAAGAAGCCCAGCAATTATGGGACCAGGCGTATTGAATGTTCCATGAATCATCTGTATCATTGAGGAGCCTACTCCTCTGCGCTCCTCTGGAAGCGAATCTTGAACCATAGCAAACAATGCAGGCTGATAGATTAAGCATAGGCTATGTATGATTGTTCCTAGCAGAATAAAATGCCATGTTGGAGCAACAGCGAAGAACACGTAGGAAATTGCTAAGCCAAAAGTCATCGTCGATATTAGCCAGCGTCTTCCATACTTGTCCGCAAGATAACCTCCTGGAAAGGAGACTATTGCCATAGCAAAAAAGTTAGCGAAGCCTATAATTCCCAAAGCCAACGGAAACTTGTCTCCTCCAAGAGCTTGAACATAATACTGATAGTTCGGAACAGGCATTTCCATGGCAAGATCCATTATAACCCAGCTTATGATGAGAATCCGATAGTTTCCCGTCATGAAAGAAAATTCGTGTCTAAGATAGTCTCTTATTCCCATCAACTTCACTTTTTTATGGAGCGAGAAAACCAGGCGATATAAAGCTTTGCTTCTATCGCGCAACAAATTCTTTAAAAGATAGCATCTATTGTGAAGGATTCGGTTGAAGTGAAAACTGGCGAAAAGAACAAAGAAATTCTGTTGCTCTATTGGTTTTACGCAATCTTGTTTTTTCAAAAGAGGATGGAGGCTATTTGCTTAATTCACGATTGCGTAGTCGTTCATGCTCCCAAGCCTCGAAGTCTATAGGCGGGTTGACAATTTGGCTGTCAAGCTTTTTCTGCAATTTTGCTGCTCCATTAGGGCAACCTGTAACACACAAACCGTAACCAATACACTTTTCTTGGTTCACGACGGATACTCCATCCTTTTCAGAGATAGCGTGCACTTGGCATCTCTTTCTGCAGATACCACATCCCACGCATTCGTCAGCGTCAATCACCGCATAGTAGTTGGCATAAGCAACGGATTTTTCGATACCCCAATCTGTTATGCCCCTGAGAATGCCACAGCAACAACCACAACAATTGCAGACGTAGCCAATTCCCTTCATAACGTTGCTTACCGTGTGTACAAGTCCCATCTCCTCTGCCTTATCAAGAAAAGCCAGCGCTTCTTCTTTCGAAATATCATCCTCATTTGGCGGTCTCTTGATCGAAGAGAAGCTGAGACAAGTTCTCAAGGGAAAATCACACCTACGACCAATGTGGTCTTGTTGTACTCTGCAGATGCAGTCGTTCAAACGAAACGTTTCGCAATTTTGAAGAATAGCTGTTACATCGTCGTAGGGAAGAATCCACTCAGTCTTAACTGCCTTCTGTGCAGGGATAACACGATGTAGAGCTGGTTGAGGCTTCATGATTCCAACAGCTCCACCGTTTGCCAAGTACTCTTCAACTAAGTGAGCTAACTCGTGATCCATGCTTTCCAGCTGGGACTCGTAGATGCCAACAATAAAAGGCGCCAATCTAAAAACTGGCTTCTCGTCTACTTTATCATTCCATAGAAGCCCTCGTTTCGCCATTTTCACTAACATCGCCTCTGTTTCTTCAGCCGAAAGCCCAGCACGCTTTGCAATAGTCTTCACAGGCTCCATAGAACCAGTTAATTGGCTTGCCAATGAAGCCTCTTCGTATGAGAATATTTTCTTAAGAATTCGAATTTCAACATTTGAAGGTGTTCTTGGAAAACCGTTTGGAAGCTTGTTCAAGGCTTCCGCAAGCTGTTCATAAGCGTTATTGTCCAACAATCCACTCTCCGCCTAGCCATTGTATATCATGCCTATTTAACAGTAGCCTGCAGTTACCAGAAATGTTCCTAGACGAATTGCTTTTGGAAAACCTGCAATTTCGGTCTATTAGGACTCTGATTCTAGATGAGTTCACTTGTGAAAGAGAGGATTCTAGCGGCTCTGTTGGCTCATAGAATAGATTGACTGCAAGTACTCTATACTCTTGTGTTGAAAGGAGACCTAGACAACGTTGCTCTCATGGAGCAGTTGATTTTACTAAAAAAGGCGATCCTGCAGCAAGCCATCCCCGCATATCGACGCTACTGCCAATACCACAGACTCCCTCATTCGATCAATCAGCCTTTGGTTATTTCCATGGCGGTTGCCAATCTGGGGTTCTAGGCGTCGGTAGTGGTGGGGTCGCTGGGATTTGAACCCAGGATCGCCAGCGTTCTGTAAGGCTTTCCGCTTTCCCCAGGCTGGTATCCTAAACCAAGCTAGACGACGACCCCACGCATAGCTATGTCGACCCTATTATGAAGATGAAATCATTAAAATGTTACTGAAGCTTAAAAGTTCTGGAAGATAAGGTGCATATTAGTGTAGGAAGCGTTTTCTGCAGAGATTTTATATCAATCTTGAGAACACTAGCAGTCGGGGTAATGCTTTGAAAGAGGTTGAGTTGAAGCTTGTTTGTGAACTTATTAGAAATAGTAGAAAAAGTGATAGAGAGCTTGCCAATGCTATATGTGTTTCGTAGCCTACTGTTTCGAGAACTCGACAGAAGCTTGAGAAGGAGGTTATAGCCGAATACACTGCGAGAGTTAACTTGATTAAGCTTGGTTTTCAAATATTAGCGGTGACTTTTGCCAAGATTACACCTCAGCACCCTCAAGACTTGAAACTGTTGCAAAAAGCCAGAGACTTCGTTTATAAGCATCCAATCATCATTTTTGCGTCAACAGACAGAGGAGTGAATTTTGATAGGGTAGCAATATCCATCCACAAAGACTATGCGGATTGCTATAAATTTATTCAGGAACTTAAAAGAGACTATGAAGAATTCTATACGATAATAGAGACGTTTGTCGTAAGCTTGAAAAGTGACAAAATCATAAGACAGATAAGTTTAAAAGGTATAGCAGGTTGTTTAGAAAAAGAAAAGATGAGTGAAATGGATATATTTGCGGTTTTTGCATAGCATATTGTAGAAACCTTTAGGTGTCCTGCTTTGAAGGTTAAAGTTGAATATTTGGGTCACATCAAGAACATTCTTGGAAGCAAGCGAGAGGAAGAAGTCGAAATAGAAGAAAGCTCCTCAGTCACAGATCTGCTGTTGATACTTTCTGAAAAGTATGGGCTGCCTTTTAAAAAAACAATTTATGAACGTAGCAGCACAGATGTGAAGCCCAACTATATAATCACAGTGAACGGCTATCTGCTCAATCAGCTAGATGGAGTTAAAACTAAACTCAAAAACGGCGACCACATAACACTGTTGCCAATCGTAAGCGGAGGCTAATATTCCTCCTTCTTATCTATCAGTCCATCTCTTCTAGCCTTATACTCGGCAATTTTGAAAACCACAACGCCGAGAATTATCGTAGCAATCATCGTTATGAAGAGATAAAACAAATCAGCTTCAACAGAAGAGCTTTCCATATTCAAAACTGCAAGTCTTATGATTCTAAGAAAGTACGTTATTGGCAGAGCATTTGAAATCGTCTGACCCCACGATGGAAGAACTTGCGGCACGAAAATGACTCCACCGAAGAGGTAAAGGATGCCTGAAACGTAGTCCGTGAGCATAAACTGAACCTTCGAAGTCATGATATTAATTCCGCATAGAATAAAGCCTATAGCAATAAAGCAAACTATCCCTAAAGTCAAGCTCAGCAACAACGGTGGAAAATTGATTCCTACCCAGTTTATCGGAATTTGTATGCCTAGCGCATGCTGAAAAATAAGCACTCCAAACCCGAGAGTAAGCAGAAGCGATATTGAAGCGTTCATTACACCATTCAATGCTCTACCCAGAATATACCATGTCCAAGAGCCTGGAGACAAGTAGATGTGCTTAAGCACCTCATAATGCGCTCTATCGTCATGAATAAGCATGCTCATCGTCATCATTATCTGTACAACATAGATGAAAAAACTGTTTCCAATGAACATGTAGGCGAAATACTCTGGACTAAATCCTGCTCCAAAAGCGCTGCCGATAAGGAAAACGAAGCCTACTATAAGCAATCCTGACAGTGGACGAATAAGATAGTAGATGGCGAAGATAAGCGGGTCAGCCCAGTTTGTTTCAACCTTCCAACCAAGCCAAATAGCTTGCTTCACAGTCCGCAGAATAGTATTCATTGCCATCGCAACGTCAACCTTCCCTCTTTCTTGCCCAGATTCTCCATATAGTTCAGAGCAAATCTTGCAAGCGGTAACAGTATAATTATGAAAACTGAAAGAGCGACCACATCCAACCAAATCTCTCGTATTCCCTGACCTTGTATAATGACCCTTCTTATGCCATCAAGTCCAAAGGTCAAAGGAATCAAAGACGACAGAAGCTGAACAGCATAAGGCACGATCTGGCTGCTCAATGGGAAATAAGAACCAGAGAAGAAATAGACTGGTTCTTGCAGAAGATTTGCCGTGTGCCAAGCCTCTCTGCCGTAGAGCATGAACAGTGAAGCAAACAGCATACCTAATGCATAAAGTGCTATTATCGTGAGCATAAACATCAGCAAGGCAGTTAGAGGTTCATTAACAATTAGGGGAGCCTGAAAAAGGAATGTTCCAGCACCGAGAATCACCACAGCCCTTAGAGTCGTGTTAACGATTCCGCCGAGTGCCATCCCAAGAAGAATCGCCATCCTAGAGACTGGAGTGACAAAGTAAATTTCAAGATTCCCCGTTTCCTTCTCCCAGTAGAACTGCGCAGACATATTCCATAATACGTTGACCCAAAACGCAATCATTGTGCCACCAATGACTACAAAACCTGCAAATTCCGCTGGTGCGTTTAACATCTTGTACAGATAAACGTAGGCGCTTAGAGTCAAGAGTGGAATAACCAGTTCAGCAACAATCCATTCAGGTTCACGGTTGCCGCCCTTTATCCGCACCCAGAGCCTTGCGTAAACTGCCCTGAGATTATGGACTAGTTCTTCACGCATTTGCAGGCGCCTCTGCTGATTCTTCAAACCCTCTTCCTACGAGGCTGATGTAAACATCCTCAAGTGTGGGCTCAGCCTTGCTAGTGGACAGAATCTTCAATTTTTGCTTCTCCAGCTTCGAGATTATGTCTAAGAAGGTTGCTTCGTTGCTTACCATCACTTTCAGCATGGTTGTGTCGGATTGGATGCTTCGGGTTGCAGAATAGCCCGCAATCCCTTCCATCTTGTCAATAAAATCAAAATCAGCTTGCACTGAAGACACTTCGACCCTCATTATCACGTTTTCCTTCAGCTTTTCCTTAAGCATAAGCGGGCTGTCGCAAGCTAATATTCTTCCACGATCAATGATAGCTACCCTGTCGCACATCTCATCAGCCTCACCCATATAATGCGTAGTGAGCAAGACAGTTCCCTTTTTCTCGCGCTTAGCCCAGTCTACAATGTAGCCTCTAAGCTTCTTCGAAGTTAGAACATCCAAGCCTAGCGTCGGCTCGTCCAAAAACAGTATCTTAGGATTACTCAGTAAGCCTCTTGCAAAGTTAAGTCTCTGCTTGTATCCTGTTGACAGTTTAGACATTCGTGTGTTCGCATATTCCTCAAAATCCAAGTCTGTAATCAACCGCTTAATCTCTTCCTTCGCTGCAGAAGATGACAAGCCATAAAGTTGTGAGAAAAACCACAGATTCTCTTTCGCTGAAAGGATTCCATAGCCAGGAGTCTCGCCGCCCGAAACCAGACTAATAATCTTACGCACTTTGTTGGGTTCTTTAACAACGTTGAAACCGCCAACATAGGCTTCACCGCTTGTTGGAAGCAGAAGCGTTGACAAAATCTTTATCAACGTAGTTTTACCTGCACCGTTAGGACCCAACAACCCAAAGATTTCTCCCTCTTCAATCGAGATTGAGACGTGGTCCAGAGCTTTCACTGGCTTATTCGGAGCCTTAAACGTGCGCACCAAGTCTCGAGTCTCAACGCTGTAGCCCAACAATAATCACAAAACGACAAACAATATAACATGGCATAATTAAGAATTTCCTTTTTCAAAGACCCTGAGCCGATGTAAAATGTTTTAAGCACAAAGCTTTCAATCAGCTAATTGAAGGAGAAAACTTTGAATCGAATAGACATCCTAAAGGAGAAAGCATTCAATAAAAAAAGATTTGACGGTTTTCTTGTGACAAATGAAAAAAGTCTGTTGTACTTTACTGGCTGTCAAGGATTAGCTGGTCTGCTTATTCCAGAAACTGGTCGTGGCACTGTTTACGTTTACAGCGTCAATTATGAACAAGCAAGGGCGGAAGCGAAAGGATTCAACGTTGAAATGTTGAAGCGCGGCGAGGATTTGATGGCTCGAATCGCTGGAAAAGTAAAAGACCTAGGGATGAAAAAGCTGGCTACTGACTCTTTAAGCTATGACAGTTATCGGAGCCTCGCCAAAAATCTCAGAGGTAAGGCAAAACTGAGAATGCAGGGAAACCTTGTCTGGGAATTGCGCAGAGTGAAAGATAAGGAAGAAATTGAGCTTATGCGAAAGGCTGGAGAACTGACGAGTATCGGTATTAAAGTTGCTTATGAAGTAATAAAGCCTGGAATCACGGAGATTGAGGCTGCGGCAGAAATAGAATATGCAATGCGCCGTAAAGGTTCTTGGGGAACTGCCTTCGAAACCATAGTCGCTTCTGGAAGTCGCTCAGCATTTCCTCATGGAGGCTGTTGCGATAGAGAAATTAGAAACGGTGATTTGGTTGTTGTCGATATAGGCGCTACTTACAAGCATTATTGCTCAGACATCACACGAACGCTCGTGGCTGGAAAACCCTCAGAAAAGCAGAAGAGACTTTATGAAATAGTTAAGGAAGCTCAGGAAAAGGCGTTTCAAGCAATAAAACCTGTAGCCAAAGCAAAGGATGTTGATGCTGTAGCTAGAAAGGTAATAGCTGATGCGGGATATGGCGAGTATTTTGTTCACGGACTAGGTCATGGCGTAGGCTTAGACGTTCACGAGCAGCCTGTTCTAAGTTCTCAAAGCAAGGACACGCTAGAGGTTGGCAATGTTGTAACAGACGAGCCTGGAATCTACCTTGTAGGCTTTGGCGGAGTACGCATAGAAGACACGCTGCTTATTCAGAAAAACAATGCGGAAAAGCTTACGAGTGGACCTTATACTTTAAACGTTTGAGATTGAGCCAACTATAAATAGGATAAATCCGCATAGTTCGATATTGAAGAGGCATTTATATTTGGACAACAAGGTTGTAATAATAATTGACATGTTGAACGATTTTGTGACTGGAGATTTGAAGTGCGAAAGAGCGCTTCCGATAATTCCAAAATTAAAAAAACTTGTTGAGGCTGCACGAAAGCATAACGTGCCAGTAATCTACAGCAATGATGCTCACTATCCTCAGGATGCTGAAGTTGTTCACAGATGGGGAAAGCACGCCATAAAAGGCACGAAAGGCGCTGAAGTTATTCCAGAACTACAGCCAACTGCAAAAGACTATATTTTAGAGAAAAGAGTATACAGCGGCTTTTACGAGACAGGATTAGACCCGCTGCTAAGAAGCTTATATAATGGCGAAGGCGTGAAAACAGTAATCTTGGGCGGTCTTCACACGCACATGTGCGTTAGGCATACTGCAGCTGACGCTTTCTTCAGAGGCTACAAGATAATAATCGCCAAAGACGGCGTGGAAGCCTTCACAAAAGAAGACCACGAGCAGGGACTAAAATATTTAGAAAGCGCCTATAATGCGAAAATAATGACAGTTGACGAAATAATAAAGACGTTTGGCTGAGAAAAGAGCAGGCTTATGAAAGAAAAAACTAGAATCGAAGAGCTTCAAGAATCAAACATAGAAGACCTCATTTACGTTTGCTCCGCCAAAAAACTTAACGATCCCATTCATTTGCGTGGTGTTGAGCTTAAAAGGAAATGGCTGAAAGAAATGCTTCAAATGTACGGCTCATGCGCAAAAATCGCCTACTATAATGGAAAACCCGCTGCAAAGATACTCTATTATCCAGAGGAGGCAGATGTGACTAAAGCCTTCAAACGCGAAAATGTTCTATTTATACAATGCATCTACAATCCTGCGCCAGAAGCGCAGAAGCTTGGATTGGGCACGATGCTCTTGAAAAGCGTGATTCAGGACGCTAAAAACAGAAAGTCCTGTTTAGGCATCAAACCATGCAAGTTCATTCTAGCAAGAGCTTTCAACACTGGCGAATTCCTATCCATGCAAGATTTTTATAGAAAGAACGGCTTTCTCCCAACCCCCGAAGAAGGCTTATTTTTCCTTCCAATAGAAACAAATTATGAACCACCACCGTTAG
>Ga0129301_1000675_pt1 | contig 18553 bp, 20 predicted proteins | sample ConPoolayeHmetaG_FD_94489 | JGI IMG/M metagenome (GOLD analysis project Ga0129301, IMG submission 94489) | Hot spring microbial mat communities from California, USA to study Microbial Dark Matter (Phase II) - Cone Pool mat layer H metaG ...
CTCTACCTTGCCGGTGACTACCCCGGAGCCCTAGAAGGGATGGAGAAGGCGATCGGCGAGCTGCTGCGCCTTGAGAGGCTGGCGGAGAAGCTGAAGGAGCGGGCGCTTCTCTGGATCTACATCATCGAGTGGTTGACCGTTCTGTCAACACTCCTCTTGTCGGGCCTCTTGGTTTGGAGCCTAATGGTCAGACGGGCTGTCTACAAGGAGGTTGGGCTGACGCGATGAGCGGGGATGGCCAACGGCGATGTCCCCTCTCCGCATAAGTTCTTGTGGCCAGCTTGCTTGCGCGGTGTCGCGGCTTCGAGTGCTTGAACGGCCTCTCCTGCCCCCGCACCGAGCCCCGCTCTGCGGCTCTGCAGATGCAATTTATTAGGCCGTTCGAGACAGTCGCGAGGGCGGGATGAATTTTGAAAGAAATAAGGGGAGACGAGCGGCTCCTTGAGAAGATATCCAGGGTGATACCTGGCTACGGCGGCTACAAGGAAAAGGAGCTGAGAAGGGAGGCTGACAAGCTTCAGAGGACCTACATCGCGAAGAGGCTGAGCGATGCAAAGTCGAGCCTGGAGTCCGCGAACTCAAGGATGACGGAGAAACTGTTCATGGACGCCGTGGGGTTCTCGGACAGGCTGGTGAGGCGCATGGAGAAGTTGGCCGATAAGGTTCGGTTTGCCAGCTATGGCTACGGCGGTTTCTTCGACATGGTCAAGGTAAGGGAGGATGAACTCGACAAACTGTACAGCTTCGATGCCTCGCTTCTGGAGGATGTTGACAGGATCAAGGCCAAGGTGGGCGAGTTGGAGGCGAGCTTGGACACGCAGGCAAGGGCCAAACAGAAGCTGGAGGAACTTGAATCGTTGCTGGCTGAAGTCGATCGCAAGATAGCGGGCAGGGATGATCTCATCAGGGGGATAAGATAGATGCCAGAGGTAATAGAGTCTTTGGACAAGACGGGAAACGAGATGGTGGTTAGATGGCCTCAGAGTGGTTCGGGTGCCATACGGTCGGGCGCACAGCTGATCGTGCGCGAGTCCCAGTCGGCGGTCTTCTTCAGGGACGGTAAGGCCTACGACTGCTTGGGGCCCGGCCGGCACACCCTGACGACCCTTAACCTTCCATTGATCACGGGTTTCCTGGGCCTCCCGTTCGGGTTCAAAAGCCCGTTCAGGGCAGAGGTCTACTTCGTAAACCAGAAGGTCTTCACCAACCTGAAGTGGGGGACTGCACAGCCCATAGCCTTCAGGGACAAGGAGCTGCAGATGGTCAGGCTGAGGGCCTTCGGCATCTTCTCACCCAGGATTTCCGACCCCCTGCTTTTCATCAACAAGATCGTTGGCACGCAGGGGTTGTACACATCGGACAGGATTCAGGACTTTTTCAGGGAGATCATAGTGGCACGGCTCAACGATCTTCTGGGCGAGATGCTGACCAGCATATTCGACCTCCCCAAGTACTACGACGAGATAGCCGGCGCTCTGAGAACTAGGGTAAAGGACGACTTCGAGAAATATGGGGTCGAACTTGTGGACATCGTGGTCAACGCCATAACGCCGCCCGAAGAGGTTCAGAAGATGATCGATGCCAGGTCCGAGATGGCTGCGGTCGGGGACATGGGTGCCTTCACCCAGTACCAGGCCGCTAGGGCGATGAGGGACATCGCGAGCCAGCCCGCGGGAGCGCAGGGCGGCAGCACCGCTGCAGCGGGGATGGGTCTCGGCGTGGGGGCGGGGCTGGGGATGATGATGCCCGGCATGATACAGAAGGCCCAGCAGGAGGCGGAGGCCAAGAAGGCAGCCACGCGGAAGTGTCCAAAGTGCGGCGCTGACGTGCCGCTGGAGTCGAAGTTCTGCCTGAACTGCGGGGAGAAGCTCGTGGAGACGTTGAGCTGCCCGAAGTGCAACGCCGAGGTTCCCAAGGGAGCCAAATTCTGTTTGAACTGCGGCCAGAAGCTCCTCCAGACCTGTCCGAAGTGTAACGCGGAGCTCCCGGCAGGCGCCAAGTTCTGCTCCAACTGCGGCACGAAGATCGAGTAGAGGGCGCGGAATTGAAGATAAACTGCACGCAGTGCGGCGGCGAGATCGAGGTGGGGGAGGGCGAGCTCTTCCTCAGGTGTCCCTACTGCTCGACCGCGATCTACGTCGACAAGAGGAAGGTCGTCTTCCACTACGTGCTCGACTCGACCCTGAGCATGGAGGACGCGGGAAGGAGCCTCAAACGGTGGATGGCCGGGAATGAGACGGTCAAGGGCCTTGAGGAAGCGTCCAGAGTAGTCCAACAGGAGTTCTTCTACTTTCCCATCTGGTACTTCAAGGTCAGAAAGGATGGGCAAGAGCGGGTCTTCACGCAGCTTGCTGCGAGCACGCCGATAGTCGATCTGAAGGACGTCCAGATCCCCGCCGGTGATCTGAAGTTCTTTGACCCCGCCAGATACGCGGGCCAGACGTTCAAGGAGCCTGAGGTACTTTACGCCGCGGCCCTCGAGTGGCTTGCGAAGAGCGGCGTGGCGCCTGAGAACGTGCTCGAGAGTGCCCTCGTCCACGTCCCGGTCTTCCACTTCAAGTACGAATACAAGGGCCAGACCTACGACTCGATAGTGGAGGGCTCCTCAGGCAAGGTCCACTCCTCGATATACCCGGCGAAGGCGGAGACCCCCTATTACCTCCTAGCTGGTTTGGCCGTCTTGTTGTTTTTGTCGGAGGGGCTCCTTATCTCCGATATTGGCCTGAAGCTTCTGGCATACCTTGTCACTGCCATTCCATTGGTGATCGGGGCAACGGTAATTTCGGAGAGGGTTTGAGTGCAGGAATCCGTGATACGGGGAGTGTCATGCCCGTCCTGTGGTGGGTCTCTCGAGCTCGCCGAGGGGATCACCAGCCTCAGGTGCAAGTACTGCAATGTCTCGCTCTTGGTACGTGGCGAGAAGGGGGTCCTCAAGTTCCACCAGCTGCGCAGGGTCGATGCCAACGAAGCCGTGGAGGCCGCGCGGAGATGGTTCGGCGGCATGCAGATGGCGCGCGACCTGCGCAAGACCGCAACCTTCGAGACCCAGTTCCTCATCTATCTGCCGTTTTGGAGGGTCAGCGGCCAGGTCGTGGGCTGGGTATTCGGCAACAAGATCAGACGGGAGACGGTCAAGCGGGGCAACAGGACCGAGGTTCGCACGCGAAAGGAACCGGTTGAGAGAAGCGTCATGAGAAGCTATGTCTGGACGGACGCTGCCTGCGATGTCTCGGAGTTCGGAGTCGAAAGCGTCGAGATGCCCTTCCCGGAGTACTCGCTTTACGATAGGGAGAGCCTGCAGAAGGACGGGATGGTGTTCGAGCCCACCGAGGCAAGGACCCAGGCCGTGGAGCAGGCAAGGTGCCAGATGATCGAGTGGGCCAGACAGGGCGTGGACGTGGACGAGGTCACGTTCGAGAAACTCAACGTCGTGGATCTGCGGACGAGCATCGTGTACTATCCACTGTGGGTTCTACGTTACGGCTACAAGGGAAGGACTTACCAGGTGGTGACCGATGGGGCGACGAACCAGGTTCTGTACGGCAGGGCCCCGGGGAGTACCCTGTTCAGGGTAATGTCCCTGGTTGGCACGATGTTTGCCGGCAGCTTCGTGCTCACGAGCGCGTTGCAGTCAGACCTGGACTTTCGGGCCGTGGGATTCGTAGCCCTCCTTTGCGTGGCCCTGATGCTGGCCGGCTTCTGGAAGTTCAGGTACGGGGGCGAGGTGAGGAAAGGTGGAAGGAGGAAGTCTCCAGGTAGTGCCGCTCAACTGCGAGAGCTGCGGAAGCTTGCTGGAGTCTGAGGGCAGGGACGTCGTCTTTCGCTGCGCAAACTGCGGCCAGGGTTATTACCTGGCAGAGGGAGAACTGAAGCGCCTCAGGGTGGACTTCGCAGCTCCCGTGCTACAAGAAAGCGGCGAGGTGCAGTACTACCCATTCTGGGTATTGAAGGCGGAGGTGACGGTGGAATCACGCGTCGCCAGCGGCGGGTTCTTCTCGTCTGCCGTCTGGGCTAGTCGGCCTGGGGGGAGCGGACCGACCACCTTCTATGTCCCAGGGTTCGACGCCCCGCTGGATGTCCTCAAAAACCTTGGCGTGGAGTTCACAAAGCATCAGCCCTCCTACCAGATCGCGCAGGATGTCAGGCGGAGCATGAAGGGCTGCGTCCATTCGGAGGAGTTCGCCCGCGGGTTTGCCGATTTCGTCTTCCTGACCCTGGAGGCAGAGAGGCCTGACGTGATGAGGTCGATCAGGTACTCGATCCGGTTCGTTGAATCCATGGTCCTGGGCATCCCATTCGTATCGGCGGAAGGGTCAAGGAAGGACCTCCTTCTTGGTAAGAAGGTAAAAGGTTGGTAGGGCTCGAGGACCTCACGCGCAGGGAGTTCGTCTCGCTGGTGCCGGCGGGACTTCTTGGTCTAGCTTTGCGCGCATCTCTTGCGACGGTCCCCGACGCGGAAGTCGTCATCGCCAAGAACGATCTGCCTGAGTACCTTCTGAGGGCAGCCGTCAGGGAGATCGGGGGGATCGAGCGGTACGTGAAGGCTGGCGACCTCGTCGTCGTGAAACCCAACTTCTCGTTCGACTGCATGCCGAACTCGGAGGTCAACGCAGCGAATACCGACGCCGACCTCGTCAGGGCATTGGTCGTGCTCTGCCTCGAGGCTGGGGCCTCGGAGATCAAGGTGCTGGACAACACCCTGACCAGACCACCCGAACTTGGGCTTAGGTCCAGCCAGATCAAGGGCAAGCTGGCCCAGTTTGACTCTGTAGAGTGCAAGGTGCTCAACGGCAAGCCGGCGGAGTTTCGGACGGTCAACGTGGGCGGATCGCTGGGCGAGATCGGGGTCTCCAGGGACGTTCTTGAGGCAGACGTCTTCATCAACATGCCCAAGCTGAAGAACCACGCCGAGGCGGTGGCAACGATCTCCATGAAGAACCTCATGGGCATAGTCGACGACCGCCAGAAGATACACGACCGCGGGCTGCACAGACCCATCGCGGATCTGACACGCTACACGATTTCCACACAGGCAGCGTCGGGCCAAAGGAATCTCGTAATCGTCGACGCAACGAAGGCCCTCCAAACCGGCGGCCCTGGCGGCCCTGGCAAGGTCATGAGGCTCAACAGCGTCCTTGTGGGCAATAATCCAGTTAGCGTGGATGCCTGCGGGTGTGACCTGCTGGGGATCGAAAGGAACGATGTTCCCCATCTTCAGATCGCATGCGGGGAATATATGCTAGCAGGTGCGGAGGAAGGCTGGAAGGTCAGCACCCTGGACGTTTCGCGGATGATCAAGGACGATCTGTTGCCGCCGCCTTCGCCCGCCACAAAGGAGAAGGCGGAAAGATGGGGGCTCATTCTGGCGTCGGGCGCCGCGGTCGCAGCCTGCACGGCGGTAGGATTTATCTATTCGCGTAAGGCGAGGCGGTCAAGGGAGTCTAGATAGCCACAGGCGCCTTCCGACAGGTCGTCGGCGGCGCGGCGACCAAAAAGATGTGTTTGGAGGCGGAGGCGTGGCGCTTCTTCTGTCGGATTCCGATGTCAGGTCGATGCTCACCATGGAGGATGCTCTCAAGGTCGTGGAGGATGCCTTCAGGGAGAAAGGCCTTGGGAACGTCCAGATGCCGCCCAAGACGTACCTGTTCTTCGACGAACATGGGGGGGATCTCAGGGTCATGCCTGCCTTCATCCCTCGGCTCGGCGCGGCGGGCGTGAAGGTCGTGAATTCCCACCCTGGAAACCGCAGGTATGGGCTCCCCGCGGTTATCGCAACATTGATCATGGTGGATCCGAGGAACGGCAGGCCGACTGCGATCATCGGGGCCAATAGCCTGACGTCCATCAGGACCGGGGCGGCCGGAGGCTTGGCCGTCAAGTATCTTGCCCGCCCAGAGTCACGCGTCGCAGGCATGATCGGGGCAGGGGTACAGGCGCGGACGCAGCTCCAAGCCTTGCTCAAGGTGCTCGGAGGGCTGGAACGGGTCAAGGTCTACGACGTTGACCGGAACAAGGCAGCCGAGCTGGCCAAGGACTTCTCGGTGCGAACGGAATGCCGCATCGAGGTTGTCGAGTCCCCGGAGCGTGCAGCGCGCGAGTCCGACGTGTTGGTGACGACGACCCCGTCCCGTAGCCCGATAGTAAGGAGGGCTTGGCTGGAACCCGGTACACACATCAACGCGATCGGCGCGGACGCCCCGGGAAAACAGGAACTGGAGATCCAAGTATTGCTTGACGGCAAGGTCGTGCCGGACGACTGGCCGCAGGCGGCCCACAGCGGCGAGATGAACGTGGCGGTGTCGCAGGGCAAGTTCACCAGGTCGATGATCCGCGGGGAGTTGGGCGACATCGTTTGCGGCAAGATAGCTGGGAGGAAATCGGCGGACGAGATAACCATATTTGACTCCACGGGACTTGCGATCCAAGACGTCGCGGTCGGCGCATTCCTGCGCGAGCTTGCACTGAAATCTGGGAGGGGAACTGAGATTGACATCTGGGATTGAGGAGCGTTCTTGCACGCAGGCGCGGCGACGCGGGTGGCCGAGGCTACTTGGCTTGGCCGCGCTGACCTTCTTGCTCGTTGGCCCGGCATTCGGCAGGGAGCAAAGAAGGGATCCCGTCACAGGGAGGATTAGGATCATCTACATCGGGGATCCGGGTCCCGGAAGCCCGTATCCGATCTTCACCAGGGACCCACTGACGGAGGTCGTCCCGGTCATAGCCATCGGCTTCGTCACGTCCGACACGGTGATCCGGCGGTACATGCGGCTCTACATGCCCCGGAACCAGGACGATCTCGTGAACAGCTACGACATCGTGATCATAAGCGATGCGAGCAAGCGCTTCTTCACGACCGAACACATGGCATGGTTCCGCAACTCGGTCATCGAGGGCGGGCTTGCGCTAATCATGATCGGGGGCTACGAGACCTTCGGGAGCACGATATACACCCCGGGATCTTGGGGCGACACCGCCGTGCAGGACGCGCTTCCCGTCGTATGCTTGGATCAGAAATGGGAGGAGAAACCAGGCGTGCTGCAGGTCAGTCGGGGGGAGGACCCCTTGATGGCCTCCCTTCCGTTCAAGGATATCGGTCCTTATGGGATATTCTACGGATGCAACATAGTCCAGCCCAAGGAGGGCGTCTCTCCTCTGGCGCACTACCGGGTCAGCGGCACGGGCGTCGAACATCCGCTCTTCTGCTATTGGGAGGTTGGGGCGGGAAGTTCCTACGGCATGACCGCCGACTGGACCCCAGCGGGCGGCCGCGACTTCCTCAGATGGCCGTACTACGGCGACTACGTCCTAAACCTCGCGACGTATGTGACCGGCGGCAAGGTGCCGACCGACATGGCGATCGTGCACCAGGCAAGATCGCTGATGGCCGAGTTCAAGGATCTCAGACAGACCGTGGACGGGGTGATCGAGTTCGCGTCGAAGTTCGGGGCCAACATGGGTGCCGCCGAGAAGATCGTCGGCGAGGCGGAGAAGGCCAAGCTCGTCGCGGAGAGAAGCTACGTCGATGGGGATATGGAGGAGTCCGTGGACGGCCTGAACTCGGCTCTAGAGATCCTGCGGTCCGCCTCGGAGAAGGCTTACCAGCTCAAGGACCAGGCGATGCTCTGGGTTTACGTCACGGAGTGGCTGGTCGTCTCGTCGACCGGCATGGTATGCGGCTTCATCCTCTGGACCGTCATGGTCCGAAGGGCGCTGTACAGGGCGGTTCAGGAGACGAGGCTGGCGCGGGCCGAATAGGTGGATTCGGGGGTCCCAGCGGGCTTGATGGCGAGCTGTCTAGGACGGCCTGCCTTTCCGGCAATAGATATAAGGCCAAGCTGAGGGCGAAATGCGATGACGGGATCCAGCGTTCTACTGTATGCCCTGTTGGGGGCGCTCCAGGGCGTTGTGGAGTGGTTCCCGCTTAGCAGCTCCGGACAGCTTTCGTTGGTGTTGCAGTGGGCCGGGGCAACCCCGGCCGAAGCCGTCTCAGCTGCCCTGTGGATACACTCGGGGTCGCTCGCCGCAATACTGCTCCGATTCAGAGCTGAGTTTGCAGGGATGGGGCGATCCGTAGCTTGCGCGCTGCGCCGAGGCGGAAGGTGTTCGGCGCTAGCCAGTTTCATGATCGTGGGCACGATTTTCACCGGCATCGTGGGGATTCCGGTGTACCTTCTGCTCTTTGACTGGTTTGAGGCCAACCCGGAGGGCGGGGCCTTCACGCTCTTGGTCGGTATCCTGCTGGTGATCACGGGCCTTGCTCTCATGCTCGGCTCAAGGCTTCGGCCCGGCGCGAGAGGCGCGAAGGATCTCGTGTGGGCGGACGGAGCCATTGCGGGCGTTGCACAGGGCTTCGCCGTGCTCCCCGGAATCAGCAGGTCGGGATTCACGCTCGCGTCCCTCCTCGTCAGGCGTTTGGAGAAGGCCGATGCGCTGAGGCTTTCGTTCCTTCTGGACGCGCCGGCGATCCTGGGGGCCATGGTGCTGACCTACGAGGGGAGCATGGTGTTCTCCATGCCGATGGTGGCGGCCGTCGCGACGGCATTCCTCGTGAGCTACCTTTCCATGGGGGGTCTCATCGGTCTTGCGAGGCGGATGGATCTCTCAAGGTTCTGTATCCTCTACGGTTCGCTCGCAGCAGGTGCGGCTGCGGTTCAGATGCTCGTCTGACGCAGTCGGCGGTCGATCTCGCCCTCGTTGCCGATCACCCAAGCGACATGGTCGTTGCCAATTCGTCTTACCGCGGCCGGGCACGCTAGATTGGCAGCGTCCAGCGGGCCGGACATCGACCTGGGCCGGGGCGTCCCCTGCGTTGCGGGAAAGATCATTGCCCAGGCTTGATCGGTGGGGAAGATGGTCTTGCCTAGCTCATTCCTCTCCTACAGGGACCTGCGACCTTCCTTCCTTCTGGAATGGTAGTAGGCCACGGCGGCCAGAACGAAGACAAGAAGCGTGATGCCGCCGATCCAACCAAGACCCAGCTTGCGCGCCGCGGAGAAGAACCCGAGCGACCCGAGTGTCACCATGATTCCTGCGGCAACCACGCCCAGAGCTATGGCTGCTTGGGCCCTCCTCCGCTCCATGCCCAGGAGGTACGCCGCGAGGCATCCCGTGTAAGCCCCCGTGCCTGGCAGGGGTATTGCGACGAAGGCCGCAAGGCCCGGCAACCCGTATCGCTCAACCGCCCGCCTTCCGGACCTCCTAACGGATTCGAGCCTGCCTCCGATGTGGCGCTCGATCCACCCAATCCTGAGCAGGCGCTCGAAGGCAAGGTCGAGGAAAAGGAATATGGGGAAGATGATAAGCAGGTTGGCGCCGGTGCATACGAGGAAGACCCAGATCGGGTCCATCCCCAGGCCGATCCCGACCGGGATTCCGCCTCTGAGCTCGATGTAGGGCAGGGCGGTAATCAAGATGAGTTTCAGGTAGGGGGCAACCGTCTCCAGCAGAGGCATCCCAGGGTCGACCGTTCGTCCTGCCTAGAGGGTTTGCGGGCTGGCTTTCTTCGTTCCGAGGCAGACTATGGTGCTGCCCCTGATGATGAGGGTGCCGTAGCGTTTCACCGGTTCGAAGTCCTCCATCTCGCTGGCCTCGCTGAGGGTCACGTTCATGTTGACGTCATAGTTCCTGAGCTCTCCCTCGTAGAGCTTATTGTCCTTGGTCTTAACCAGAACTTTCTTGCCCAAGGAGCGCGTCAGGACGTCGAACGGTCTGATCATGTCTGCCTTCTCCCGAAGATCCCTTCTAGAAGAGTCCCGGCTAGCTCCGAGAAAACTTCTTTTATATCTTTCTTCCGCGGTCCGCCCGCCTTCGTCCAGTGCCGGTCGGCCAGGTCGCCCCAAAGATCCCGGCAAACCCGTTCATTGCAGGCGTAGCCTTCGTATAGCTGGGGACCGTTTCTCCGGCAAACCTCGCAACGTTTGTGTCTTTCCAACCTCTCGGGGTCAATCCCCCTGGATATCAGCAGGTCGGATAGGATCTGCACCGAGACGACTAGGGCTCATTCCCTTAATTCTGTTTCTTCGCATCTCGCGTCTCAAGTCTCAAGAATCCAGTCCTGAAGCCGGACCCTGACGACCCTGCCGCTGCTTTCCCTGGTCACGATCCTGCGCCTCTCAAGCTCCACGACCGCCCTGGAAACGGTCGCTTTGGACAGCTTCGTGGCCTTGACCAACTCCATCTGCGTCAGGCTCTGGCCGCCCGCCAGCTCCCTCACGATGCGCCTCTCCCGGTCCTCAAGGATCTTGGCCGCGATCTCGACAGCCTTCGGCACTCTTTTGGGCGGCACCAGGGCGCGAAGCAGGAACCCCGCCAGTGCGGCGACCGCTATCGCCCCCGCAAGCCCCATGTAGATCAGCAGCCTCGGGGGCTGCGCCGCTTGCAGCGGGGCCCAGCCAACCGCGATGGGAAGGTTGTCCGAATCCTCCAAAACCCACTCGCAAACGGTTTGCCCGCCGGCCTGAGATATCCGTCTTAACGCCGCCATTGCAGCGCCTGATGGCGGATAGACCTCTACCTGTCCGGGGAGCTCAAGGAGCAGGTACCAGCGTTTGACCTGAGAGGGCGCGAGAAAGATCGTCGAGTACTTCCACAAGTTGCCGACCTTCGAGGTGAAATTGGAGCTGGCGTAACTGATGACGACTTCCTCTTCCTCGTCCGGCCGCAAGCTGGATCTGAAATAGAACCTGATTACCGTGAAATTCCCCACCCTCCTTTTGGAATGCTGAAGCGAACCCTGGGAGTCCCTCACGGCGAGGTCCGACACGTCCCCCGGAATCCTGAACTCGTCGCCGAGGATCGATCCCGATATGCCTCTGTAGGTCAGTCGGATCTCCTCGAACGAGTACATGTTCGGCTGGACGGCTATGCTTCCGCTGACGCGGAGTATCTCGTATAGGTCGTCCGCGGAACAGGGAGTCGATCGCAGGAGGAGAAAACAGGCTGCAATGATGGCTAGGCGTCTTGCGCCCATGATCGTTCACAACTCTAGATGTACGACAGTACGGGTGTGAGGAGGGACCTCACTATGTAGAGCACCAGCGCCAGGATGAAGAGATAGAGGACGACCTTGATGAGGCGTTTGAGCTCTGCGTCAAAGAGGGATTCCTTCAGCACCTGGCGGGAGATCTCGTCCTGGCGGGCCAGCAGGATGTCCAGCTTCTCCTCCAAGGATGCCTCGGGTTCCTCTTCGCCCTCATCTCCCATCTGTCTCCCCCTCGTTTGCGGCGGCCAGCGCGGCCTGAGCCAATTTAAATTTATCTTCATCCGTCCTCATCTGGATCTCGGCTAGGCTGACGTTGATTCCGAACCGGTCGGAGATCGCCCTGGCGAGGTGGGATTCAGATCGATCGATGATCAGTTCGTCCAGGAACTCGCCGTAGATCGCAGCGATCGATGCTGGGGAGACCTCGTACCCGAGGCCTGCAAGCATCTTTCCGGCCGGCCCGCTGAAGGCCGATCCGCCCCTTATGGGTGAAATCGCCACAACCTTGGTCTTCTTCAGCCTCTCCGCCACGCCCGGCGTCCTGATCACCGGCCCGATGGAGGTTATGGGGTTGGACGGCCCTATGATGACGAGCCGGGCGCTGTCCAGGGCGGATCTAGCCCCGTCTGACACGACGGCCTGGCCGATCCCGTCGAACTCGACACCAAGCACTTCATCCCTACCGCCGTCTCGGACCCAGAACTCCTGAAACTCCTTGACCCCGGCAGGGGTGATTATCTTGGTCGTGACCTTGGAGTCGGTCATGGGCCACACCCGTTGTTGGATGCCGAGCCTCCTGCGTTGCTGGTCGACGGCGTGGCTGAGAGGGAAACCCTGTCTGAGGAGACCGGTTCGGAAGGCCGCGTTTTCCCGATCCTTGTCGCCAACCCTCAGGATGTCGACCAGACCCTTTCTGCGGCGCTCCTCGTAGACGACGTAGGTGTCCCCGGCGATCCCGTACCACTTCTCCTGATCCACTATCCCCGCCAGCGTGTAGAGCACGGTATCGACGTCCGGCGAGATGTAGACATCGCCCACCCAGACGTCATCCGCCGTGTTGACCACGATATTGAGCTCATCCGGTTTCACGAGTCTGACCAGCCCCTGCAGCAGCTTGGGGGTTCCCGTGCCACCCGAGAGAACGCAGATGCTATCTCTCAACGTACCGCCCTCGTTTCTCTATCAGCCTGGACCTCTCGAGAACGGCTTGTGCGGCCTCGCCCATCTCGAGGCAGTATCCCTCCACGGCCGCCGCGTAGCAGGGCCTGAAACGGTGGAAATGCGTGCTCTTCATCGCAGTCTTCATCAGGTGCAGATCGACCGCCCTCTTCTCGACGGAGTCGCTGTACTCGGCCAGCCCGAAGTCTATGAGGTAGACCTCGTCGCCCTTCATTATCATGTTGGAGGTGGTAGGGTCGCCGTGCACTATCCCATGCTTGTGGAGCAAGCCCAACTGCCGGCCGGCCTTGACGCACGACGGGACAGGGTCGGCGCCTGGCTGGTTCAGCAGCTCCTTGAGCCGTATGCCCTCGATCTTTTCCATTATCAGGATGCACTGATCCGTCCATACGCCCAGGATGATGGGGACGTTGGCGCCCGCAGCTCGCGAGTCATGGATTATCTTTGCCTCCGAGATCGTTCTCTGCCTCCTGAGCTGAAGGTCAAGCTCCGGTATCCTGTAGCCCTTGGGGATCCTTCTCTTCACTATGACCTCGGAGAAGCTCGCGGATTCGAAGAAGATGTCCGAGAACTTGGCCGAGTATATGTCCCCCTCGGCCCCCTTGGTTATGAGGCTGTAACCCATCTTGCCGTCACCTGATCGGTTCTCCACCTCGGCTTCACGGTCGACTTTGCCGGCTCGATCGTTTGCCCCGATCTGTACATTTGAATTCCGTTCCAAGCGATCATCGCGCCGTTGTCCATGGCGTATTCGAAGGGGACGACGCTGAAGCGGCACGAGCGTTCTCGGCACATCGTTTGAAGCATCTCGCGCAGCCTCTTGTTTGCTGCCACGCCGCCCGTCAAGAGAAGCTCGGTCTTGGCGGTGTGCGCAAGGGCCCTTTCGGCGACTTCGGTAAGCATCGAAAAGGAGACCTCCTGCACCGAGAAGCAAAGGTCCTCGAGGGCCTGCCCGGAACGGTGAAGGTCCAATGCATGGGTCACGAGCCCGGAGAAGCTGAGGTCGGTTCCCTTGACCGTGTAAGGAAGTGGCACGTACTTGCCACCCAGCGCCAGCTGTTCGACCCTCTTCGCTCCCGGGAACTCCTGTATTCCAGCCTCCCTTGCGAAGGTGTCCAGCGCATTTCCGAGGGCTATGTCCTGGGTTTCGCCGAAGACGCGGTAACGACCGCCGACGAAGGCCAAGATCTGCGTGCTGCCCCCCGAGACGTACACCGTCACCGGGTCTGCGCAGCCTGTCGTCACCTTCCCGATCTCGACGTGGGCTATGCAATGATTGACGCCCACGAGTGGAAGGTTCAGGCAAAGGGCCAGGGCGCGGGCAGCCGTAGCAACGGTCCTCAGACAGGGTCCGAGGCCAGGGCCCCGGGAAAACGCGATCACCCCGATGTCATCGAAGGAGATCTTGGCTCTCTCAAGGGTCTCGGAGAGGAGGCTGGGAAGGTTCTCGCCGTGGTGCTGTGCCGCTTCACGCGGGTGTATGCCTCCACGCCTCGGGACGTATTCCTTCTTGGCATTTGCAAGGACCTTGCCCGATTCATCCGCCAGTCCTATGCCTAGGCTGTGAGCCGTACCTTCTATGCCCAGGCCGATCATCTACTACAACCCCAATGGGGAACGGGTCCATGCACGCCGCGCCTTCGGAGATCACAGAGGGAGGCCAAGCAGGACATCTGAAACTGTCGTCCCCCGCTCCCCAGCTCATAAACGTTTTCGGGGCCTCGCGGCCTCCTCACCGATCGACGGTGATGTGCGCGCTGGACGTGGAGTAGGGTTTGGCCCTACTGTTTCTTCTTGAAGACGGTGTACCCGCATCTGCCGCATGAGGATCTGTTCTCGTGCTCGGCCATGTAGGTCCCAGGCCCGCACCTGGGGCATTCCTGCCTCTTCCTGATGAGCTTGCCTTCCTTCGTTTCGTATATCTCTGACATCTTGGTCATCGGTATCCTGTGAGCGTCCCTGCGAGCGTCTAATAACTCTTTTTAGGCGTCCGAGTTCGTCCCAGGAGCCCGGCCCGGGTCATCTCTCTATGGTGAAGGGCACCTCGGGGACCTCCACGACCTCCCGGATCAGAACGCGGTCGGCCAGCTTCTCGGCGACCATCACCGGCTCAAGGTCCTCCAATAGCTTCTCGGCCCTGGCAAGGCTGCTTGCCTTCTCGGCGTAAAGCCTAAGGATGGTGTCCCCCTTCCTGACCTTGTCGCCCATCTTCTTCGGTATGCAGAGGCCCGCTCCCCGATGCTTGGGCGTCCCGAGGCTTCGGGCAAGGGCGACGATGTTATGGTTGTTCACCCACACGACCTGTCCGGAGCACGGGCTGGGAATCTCCAGCGTGTGCTCACCGATGGGGATGTCTTCGGGCTTGACGTCCGGGTCTCCTCCCTGGGCCTCGATTATCTGGCGCATCTTGCGTTCGGCCTTGCCGGATCTGATGGCTTCAAGTGCCTTGCGTTTGCCCCGGTGATCTCCGCTCATCCGCAGCAGTATGCCCACGAGGGATGCCGCCTTCTCGACAAGGTCGGGGGTCGATTTCTTGCCCATCAGAGTTTCCAGGGCCTCCCTTGCTTCGAGGGCGGGCCCGACGTTGTTGCCGACCGGCTGTTCGCCGAAGGTTATGCCGCACTGGACGTGAAGGCCGAGCCTTCTGCCCAACCTTATGAAGTCCCTGCCGAACTCGTTGGCCTCTTCGACGGTGCTCAGCTTGGCGCCTTTTCCCGTGGGTAGGTCGATGACGATGTAATCCGCCCCCGCGGCCTTCTTCTTCCCAAGCACGGATGGCAGGTAGAGCGGATCGATGGAGAGCGGGTACTCGACCTGGATGAGGAGGTCGTCGGCCGGGGCCAGGTCCACCGCGCCGCCCCACGCCATGCAGCCGTTGGTCTTCGCCACGACCTCCCTTATCTCCTCCAAGGTCAGCTCGACCGGACACAGCGTCTCGACCCTGTCCGCAGTCCCGGCCGGCGAGGTTATCGCCCGGGAGGATGTCTTGGGTATCGTGAGCCCGAGGCTTGCGACCGTTGGAACGAGGATCATGGTGGTCTTGTCCCCGGGGACTCCGCCTATGCTGTGCTTGTCGAATATGGGGTGTCTGTCCCACTCCAGCGTCTGGCCGAGGTCAACCATCGCCCTCGTTATCGCTTCGGCTTCATCCATGCTGGGCGGCCTCATCTCAAGGGATGTTATGAACGCTGCTATCTCCAGGGACGATAGCGATCTGTCCATGACGTCGCTTATTATCTGCCTCAGCTCAGCCGGCTGCAGCATCCTTCCACGGATTCTGTCCGTGATGAACCTCACCGAGCTTGGCTTATGCGCCGGGAGCACCTCTATCTCCTGGGGCTCGCCGAAGATCTTCCGCAGTTCCTGGTAGAGCCCGACCTCTCCCTTCTTCACGGTCTCCGTTGCGACGTCGAGGATCGCCACGATCTCCTTTCCCCCCGCTGAAAGCCTCACACGATCGACCGCCATGAGGCCCAGCTCGGACGCATCGTCCTTGTTCAAGACCGCAACTAGGGCTTCGCCCGCCTGGATGTCCAGCAGCTTGGTCTTAAGTCTCAAATCCCCTGATCCCTCCACATGTCCCACTTGACGAGCTTCTTGAGCTCCGGCACGAGATGGCGATACCTGGCCGTGATTCGGTCGGCCTCGCTGGGGGATATGATCCCCTCCTCGGTGATGAGTCCCGTGAACATTGCCAAAGGAACGGTCTCGAATGCCGGGTTGAAGACCCTGAATCCGACTCGACCCCTTATGACCTCGGATGGGGGGCGTTGCTCCACCGGCTGGACATAGCCGATCTCGACCAAAGGATCGAACTTCTGCGTTTCGCAGACCGAGTACGCGGGGATCCCTCGCTCGTTTGCGAAGTGCACGACCATGTACGATCCTATCTTGTTGTACAGCTTGCCCCCGCCGACGGCGTCGGCCCCGATCAGCAAGAGGTCCGCGCTGGCCATGTACATGTGGGCCGCCGAGTCCACGGACAGGGAAACCTCCACGCCGTTCTCGGCCAGCTCCTGGGCCGTCTTCCTCCCCTGGTACTTGGGCCGGGTCTCGGTGCAGATCACCCGAATGTTCTTTCTGCGGGATTCGGATATGATGAGACCCGTCACGCTGGAGCTATGACAGTGGGTGAATATGACGGAACCGTCCTTGATCACCTTGGCTCCGTGTTCCCTGACCTTGGCGATGCTTTTGCTCATGGAATCCAGTTGATAGTCGCAGGCGGAGGTGGCAAGCGTCCTGAACTCGGTGAGGGTGAGGCCTGTGTTTTGCCTGAGCGTGACGAGGACGGAGGCGAGCACGTTCCTCAGCATGGGCTCCGTCACGCGTATCAGCGATAGATCCCGCGCAAGGGCGGACATGGCCCCAAGCAGATCGTCGGGTGTCCTAGCGGTTGCCTTTTGCGCTGCGATCTTGAGGCACTGGAGTCCGGCTGCGGCGACGTTCCGGGCTCCTTGGATCTCAAGGCTCCTTATGGATCTCTTGATTGCTTGGATTTCCTCCATTGTCCGGACCCTCCCTTCGCGCGGCACCGTCTTTCCCGTTTCTAATAAATTGGATCACACGTTAGTTCGATCCCCTTGCAGGAAGAACGGATTCGACCACGCCTTGAGTCCCTGCGGATCGACGATCTCCACCCTGACGTACCCCCTTGGAACGAACCAAGCTGGCAGGGAGGACCGGGTCATTCCCTTGGAAGTGGTGGCGTATTCGACGTGCCCAAATTTTCCCCTCGTTCGCCACCGGACCTGTGCTACAGGGGTGCATTCGATCGTTATGCTGGATTCCTCCACCGTCAACGACGTGAACCTCGGCCCTTGCGTGGAGTAGAAGGATCCGTTCTTGAGTGCGTCGAGGATGCCCGTCTTTGAAAGCTCCTCGGTCCAGATTTCAACCCAGCCGTGGCCTACGTCGGAGAAGTATCTCTTCCTTTCGTTGAGATGCGCATCGTCCGCTGCAACGCCCCAGATCCGCCTGCCAGCGCCGAGGAGCATGTCCCACAGCTCGATGGCATAGCCGTTCGCGTAGGCCTCCTCGCAGTAGGCGTTGAATATCTCGATTGCCATCAGGCCCGGGCATCCCAGGTAGACCTCCGGCATCGCGGCCGAGTAGGTCGGATGCGCTGCGATCGTGAAGGCGCCCTGCTCCGCAAGGGAGCAGACTTTTCGGCAGAATGAAGGCTCTTCGTCGACGGGCCTCTTGGCCCCCACGCCGATTGCATCCGGGCTTGCCCCAGCCTCTATCGAGTCTATGGCCACGAAGGAATCGGTCGAGAATTGCCCGATCGCGGTCACCTTCCTGTGGTCGGTTACCCCCACGCAGCCGTATCCAGCGTTCTTGTAGCGGGCGAGGGTTTCCTCGGGGGTGAGACCTCCGTCTGAGTTCAGCGTGTGGCAGTGGAAGCCTCCCCGGATCCATCGCCCGGGCCTAGCGAACGGCGAAGTTTCGAAAAGGAGATCGGCCATTGGGGATCGCTTCTCCGAAGGTTGCGCGGTGAACCGGCGGCCTGGGAGCCGCCTGCATGGCTAAAGATTCTTTCGATAGCTCATAACTGGGCGAGGAGGCCCGGCCTGAGGTAAACGAGCATCGCCGAAAGAAGAGGCACCGTGACGTTGTCGTCCACGCCAGGGACCCTCTCCATGAGGCTCGCAGCCGCGGCTACGGGCAGCCCGTACCAGCCCAGCTTCCAGATCCCAAGCAACGCGCAGACCCCGAACATGGCAAGCGTGCCGTCCCAGGACTTGATGTGCCTCCTCTGGGTGAAGGCCCTCACCAGCCCCGTGGCAGAGTCGCCGAAGGACATGAAGAGCATCGGGATGAGCCCGACCCACACGTTGCCAAGCAAGACGCCGATCAGAAGGACAGCCCCGTAGGCAAGTGCAAAATGCACCTCGTAGGCGTTCTCCTTAACCTGAAACCAGTACATCATCCTCCATCTCCGCCTCAAGGCGACGTAGCCGGCCAAGAGGAATGCCGAGACGACCACGATGAGGTAGTGGCCTTCGAAGAAGATCGGGATGAGGAACGTCACGATTCCCCCGCCGAGCGAGTGAACTACCTTTCGCCCGACATACTCGGCCGGCACGCCGGGAAATCTGAGGCACCAGTTGTAGGCCCACCTTGAGAAGACGTGGATCACTGCGAGCATCCATACGAAGAGGATGCCCGTGACTGCCAGGACTTGGAGGATGGGATCCGTCAGCTGATGCTCACCAGGTGCCTAGGGCGGGTCCGGCTCTCTTAAGCTTTTTCCGTGGGCTTGGGCGGTGCGTTATCCGAAATTTATTTCCGCCCCCTGTTTGGGCCGGGTCGGTGGTCAAGCTAACCGACTCAAGGATTCGATGGATCATACGCCAGAAAGAGAAGGGAGAGATGACCGAGAAGAAGATC
>Ga0129301_1000677_pt1 | contig 18524 bp, 14 predicted proteins | sample ConPoolayeHmetaG_FD_94489 | JGI IMG/M metagenome (GOLD analysis project Ga0129301, IMG submission 94489) | Hot spring microbial mat communities from California, USA to study Microbial Dark Matter (Phase II) - Cone Pool mat layer H metaG ...
AGTTATTAAAAAGAACCTTTCTGTGTTAAACCATAGTTAGGTTTCAAAGCCCGGTGGTGTAGTGGTCAAGCATGGAGGCCTCTGGAGCCTCTGACGAGAGTTCGAATCTCTCCCGGGCTACCACTTAATTTTCGCCTTTTGTTGCTTTTTCGGGGTTATTTTGGTGAAAGGGTTTTGTTTAATCTTCCTTTGATTTTCCTCCATTGTTTCATTTCACCTCAACGTTTAAATTTCTCAAACGCCCTTACTTATTATGGAGGCGTAGCTGTTGGCGAAGGGTCAGTCCAAGGCGTTGATCATGGCTTCGTTGGGTGATCATAAGCCCAAGAGCGCTCGGGAAGTCGTGGAAGCTTCGAGGCTGAGTGAGAAGGTTGTTTACAACGCTTTGTACCGATGTTGGAAGGAGGGCTCGGTTTTGCGCACTAAGAAGCCGCTTTACGAGTATGAGAGGATTTTTAAGGGTCGGGGAGGAATGAGCGGCACCACTCGACCTTATCATATTTACGTACTTAGACCTAAAGGCAAAGATTCCTTGAGTATGAACGGACATGAATTCGTAAAATACGGCAAGAAGTTTTTGGATGCTAGAGGCGGCGGGTCAGAGAGCAAGGCCCAGATGATTCTGGATTTTCTTAAGCAAAATGGGGACAGGGCTTGGTTTTCCAGGGAAGTGGCTGAAGCCCTGAAGGATCGAGGTGTCAAAGTCAGGGACGTCATGTCTAATGTTCGGAGGTTTGAGAGGGCTGGACTGGTTTATGTTAGGGGATACAAATCGGATGATAGGCAGACTCCCTTCAGGAAGGGCTTTCTCCTTTGTTGGCTTCACCCTGAAAAGCCTAGGGAAGAAGCCATAGAAGAGGCTGTTAAGAAGACGAACGTGGCCTTGGCTGGAAGGGCTAGCGCAAGCCCGCTCATGGAGAGAGTTCACCAGATTCGAGATATGGTCATTGAACATTCTAAGTTGAGGAAGCTTGTTGGCTTCGCCTACTTGCAGAACAAGATTGGCTGTTCTCTTTACGAAGCTGAGCACGCCGTGGGTAGGGCTCTGCAGCTTTACCCCGACCTCATGGAGGTTAAGCTGTTCAACAACTTCAGATACTACTATCACCAGTCTCTGGCTGAAGAGGACCTGAAAGCAGCCCTATCCATGAAGGAGAACTATATTCGTATGGCTAAGGGTAGAGCCAACCGCATAGGTCATAATTGGGAGGCTGTGGCTGAGTGGTTTATCGACCAGTTTACTACAGGAGCCAAGTTCTGGGCTCAAAACCATCGGGGCAACGGCATGGATCCTAGGCGAATTACGTTGCATCTGCTCAGGGGTGTGGGAGGAAGAAGGGGAAACGCCGAAGTAGACCGCGTCTGGGAAGTCACGCCTGGAATTTTTGCCAAGCCCATCATCTACGTGCTGTCTTGCAAGTGGGGTTTGGTGAGCAAGCGTGACGTGGACGACTTCCTCGATGTCCTCAGATGGAGCCAGCAGTTCGGTGTTGACACGCCGGATGGAAGACAGGTGAAGCAGGGAGTCATCGGTGTATTCGCCGGAAGCGCCATTAATCCAAAAGAGAGTGTAAGATTGAAGGACGAGACCACGATAAGCTTGGCGTCTTACGTGGCAAGAATGGAAATCCAACTGCTAAAAGCGGCTGACTTCAACGAGAAAATGCGTGAAAAAGGCTGTTCAAAAGACGTGACGGTTCAGAAGATATGCAGAATAGCCAAGGACGAGGGCGATGTGCGCCAAATTCTCGATGCCATCTGGAAGAACCCACAGAAGGGCAGGGAAATTCTAGCCGAGGCTGTGGAGAAAAACAAGGATGTTTACGGTTTCGAAAAGATGCTGACGGAAACAAGTCCTAACGAGAAAACGCTCAAAACTCCCCATCTAAACCGTAACAGCCTTGAGCTGAACTGATTCAGCAAATCTCTGCTCTGTTTTGGAACGTGCCCAGAACGATGTGCTAGCTCTTCAGCCCATGTCGACTTGATATGTAGTAAACCGCTTACTACGAGGCTTACCATCATTCTTTACTACGTGTCGGCGCCGTTGCGGTCAAATACTATAATCTTAACATGCGCTTAAATAGCGCTTGAATAGCTCTGAAATACGTAAGTAGTAAACCGCGACGGCTCGTCTCGGTCTCGTGTCGGTCTCGTTCAGGCGTGGTATCGACACGTAGTAACGGTGTAGTAACTTTTAAATCATGGTCCCTTCCGTAGTACCATACATGGTGCCTTTGGCATGGCTGTGTCGACCCAAGAAGAACTTTGGAGCCGCTTGCAAGAGGGTTGGAGGCTCTACTTCCACAAAGGTGTTGGAAGATGGTACATTTACCGAGGCACACACGACCGCAAAATTGTAAGCCCAAGTCTAGAAGGCTTATGCCAAAGAATCTATAAGAAGTTGAAGGGAGAAAACCAGCCTATCCCAGCTTCAGTTATTCAAGAGAGCAGGCTTCAAGGCCAACCCATCGAAGACATCGCAAGCAACTTGGGACTCAGCAAAGACGCCGTCTACAACGCCCTCGACAAAAGCCCCAGCGACATCATTAAAGCCAGAGAAAGACTTCAACAAGGAGCCTCAGAGGCAACCATTGAGAAAACAGCTGAACCCGATTATAGCGAAGAGAGGCCAAATGGCGATTTGCTTAACCCTATCATGGTTGGAGGCATACTTGTTGGTGTTCCGCTCAGCATCCTTGCCCTCTGGTTTTTCGGCAACCTAGCAACCGGAAAGCTCGAGATTTAAAATTCTTGTTGGATTTTCCGAGCTTAGCGTGGTGAAAGCAACTTTCTTCATTGTACTAAAGTCCTTAGGCTTTTGTTTTAATTAGGGAGTACTGATATAGATACATGTCGGTTGATTAAATCCCATTTAGGGGAGTTGATTGCTGTTGCCCGTTGAAATCGGTTTGGAGATGTATGCTGAGGCACCTGTGATTTTGCCATTTTTACTGGTTATGTGGCGCGTGGTTTGTTGTTGCACGTTGTTAGGCAAGTTGACCCGAGCGCATCTGGTTTGTTGCATCAGTTCCCAAGCAAAGGGAATTGAAAGTAAATCATCCATCCGCGTTTTGTTCTCAAGCTTTTTTGGGCTCAGTTCTCCTAAGACGCATTTGGTGACGCAGTTAAGCGTTCTATAACACGTGTTATAAGGGCTTCTCGAGTCTTAGGGCTTGCACCGTACGCCACAGCTATACTTCGCTAATGGGAGCTTCTATTACACGTGTAACAAGCACTTTCAAACGGCAGATACATGCCTCGGCCGCAATAGTCTTCACCTTTTGAATGGCTCATTTTTACAGAAGCAAACTTGATGTGATAGCGAACGCTACACCACTCACTTTGGGGGCGATAAATGTACACACTGCCCGAGTCGTCAACTAGAAACTCTTAACGTTAAGAGTTTTTTAACTGTGAGAGAGTGCAACCCTTAGACCGCTCTTTCCCGCCTTGGCGGTTCTTTACTAACATGTAGTAAATGCCTCAGCGTTTCAGATAGGAGACTCTTCAGAATTCGTAGCTTTCGAACTTAACTTTTCGATAACCCTGTCCATCTTCTCCGCCACAGCCTGAAGCGATTCAATCAACCGCAAATGTTCACGCATGCCATCCGCAAACCTTTCCTGAATCTGAACAAGCCGCTTAACGTTCCCAGGCATCAACAAATACTCCTTAGCAGCCTCAATGCTTAACCAATCAACCTCCCCAAAACCCTCTGACTCATCAACCTTGGCTATGTCGTCGCTTACTTGCCAATACCGAGAGACCAAAGCCGCGACTGGATCGTACACGCCCAAGTGAACCTTACGGGCTAGTCGTCCATCGCCTAACCGCACACCATACTTCAACCGCAAATGAGCAGCAACACGATCAGCCTCATCCTTAGCCAACAACAAAAGCTCACTAGGATCCCTACCCTCAACCACATCGCAATAAACCAAAACATGCCTAGTAGTCTGCTCAACAGTCAACCCCAACTCAGAACCAATAAGCGCACTCCAATTCATCTTCTCCACACGACGCCAATCAACAGGCTGAACGGACTCCTCCAAAACAGGATACTTAAAAACACAATTATGCAACCTAAACACAAAACCAGGCGCTAAGCCCTCACATCCAGTGAGAAACTTTTTACATCGCTCAGTCGTCTCGTAAAAGGCTGGCCACCTAGGCCCAACACGCTTGACTAGACCTGCTTTCTCCAACTTTTTCAGGTAGTAATGTACATGCTGGCGGCTCATTCCAAGGAGCCTAGCCACCTTTGTAGGATAGTTTTCGTCGATTCGCTTGAGGATAGGAATTAGCCGGGTGCGAACACTACAGTTGTAAAATTTTACTTTTGACAATGTTTTTACACCAAGCCTTAAAGTCCAACCCTGACACTCCTAAAATTCTTGATTCAGCTTCTCCGAAGCCTTCAGCTGAGCCTTCTTAAGGTCGATTTCCATGACCCTTTCATGGAGGCATCTGAGACCCTGCGTAAAAGCGTCGCGCGTGCTGTGAACAATGCCTCTCTCTTTAAGTTGAAGGTAAACCTCAGCCATTTCTCCGGTGATGGGAAACTTGACCCAAATCCTCGGAGGCTTACCTGAACTCAGCTCCACTTTAGGCGTCATGGCCCATCACCTTGACCTTCTTGAGCCACTAACTTGAGCCTAAGGCCTTTCAAAATGACTAGAACGCTCCTCATCGCCGTCTTTAAGTCGCACTGCCGAGGATAGACAACCGCAGCCTTAGCGTTTGGAACCAGAAACCATTCATAGCCCAGAATCTCTATGACTTCTTTAGGTATGTACGCAGTCCTCTGCTGATTCACCCTAATGACAAACTCAACCATCAAACCAAGCCTCACTAGACAATCGCCAGAAAACCACAAGAATTTTCTGCCCCTCGCAATGGACACTGTCCATTACGGAGGCTTCCAAAGGACACTGTCCATTAGAGGCTCTAGCAATGGACAGTATCCAAAAACGGACATATCCAGATACCATTAACAAGAGGGGGTCTCCCTCTTAACCGCTGAACGCATCCAGCCTTTTAGTCCTCATTGGTGGCTAAAAATGAGAGCGATGACAAAATGGCGAGGATCTCGGTCTTCAGAGGTCGTGATGCAAGGCTTAACAAGGCTATTTTCTGGATCCTCGCCCAGCAAAGTCCACTAACAATCTACGACATATGGCGAAAGCTGAGAACCCAAAGAGACTTCGCATACATACTCTACAACACAGTAAACAGGCGAGTCAGAGCCCTAGAAGAACATAGCTACATTGAAAAAAGCGGAGAAAGAAAAACGAAGACAGGCTTTACAGCCAAACTATATCACTTGACCTCTAGAGCTTACCTATCCATATTGTTAGACAAAATCAATCTAGACGACTTCATAGAAAAGGCACCTGACACATGCATATTCAGCGCAATAGGAGCCATCATATCCGCACGCTAGCGCTAATTCAGGAAGTATTGCGCAGACATAAAAAAACCCAAAAATCTAAACGATATTTGAACCTATCCCAGGCTACCATGAAACCCTAGTCGAGTAATCTTTGGAACTCATGCTTTTAGAAAGTTGAAGAGGATAGCTCTGCTATTAAACTGCAAATGCTACTTTTCGATTATGACGGATCCAATCGAAGATTCTTCCATAAACCATAAGTACAGCATTAGAATAGGCATTACTTGGAATCCATTATGAAAAGACGTTTATCTCTGAGAATTCTGTCTGTGCTTCTCTGTCTAACGCTAACTCCAATCATCACGGCAAAAGTAGAAGGTGCTGAACCAGTAATTACGCCAGGGGTCAGAATACAGGCTAATGGACATGACCTGAAGGCAAATGGAATTGCTGTATCCACATTTGTTGTTGACTGGAACAATGATGGCAAGAAAGATCTGCTGGTTGGAACTTATTCTCTCCCAGCCGTCTACTTGTTCCTGAACATAGGAACGGATTCCTCCCCTGTTTTTGGCGAAGGAACCAAGTTGGAAGCCGTCGGAGATCCACCGGCTATTATTGGTGCTGATCCATTTGTTGTTGACTGGAACAACGACGGCAAGAAGGATTTGTTGTTGGGAACTGCGTATTATGTCCTTCTGTATGTTAATGTGGGCACAGACTCTTCTCCTCAATTCAATCTCGCGTCAACAGTCCTCAATTGGAGCGGGGTAGATGCCTATTGTGCCAAACCTTTTGTCGTTGATTGGAACAATGATGGGAAAAAGGATTTGCTTGTTGGGCATGGTGGGTGGCGTGATCATGCCTACATTGACCTGTACATAAATACTGGGACCGATGCTTCACCCAGCTTTGGAGTTCCTACTCGCCTTCAAGCAGCTGGGCAAGATATCTGTCGAAGCTATTCATCTTCTCCATTTGTTACGGATTGGGATGAGGACGGAAAGAAGGACTTAGTTGTTCGAGAATCAACGAATTTTACCCTCTACAGAAATGTGGGCACAGACGGCTCTCCAATATTCGGAGAGGGCACGACTATTCAAGTTGATGGACAAGATTTGCACGTGTACTGCGGTGATGGGTCGTCTATGTTTTCTGTGGTCGACTGGAACAATGATGGCGTGAAGGATTTAGTAGTCGGAGACTACTATGGCTATGTCTACCTGTACTTAGGTCAATCGAAAGCGTTGAATCAACCAGTCGGTTATTGGAAATTCGACGAAGGTTCTGGCTTGGTTGCCAGTGACAGCAGCGGAAGCGGAAACACTGGAACCTTGACGAATGGACCGCTATGGGTTGGCGGCATTTCGGGAAAGGCTTTGAGTTTTGATGGAGTGGATGATTATGTTGAAGTGTCAGACATTACAGATTTTACTTTCAATCAACCGTTAACAGTCTCGGCATGGTTATTTCTGGATGATGCGAGTAAGGGAGGTATAATTGGTCAATGGGGGTATGGAGGATTAGCTGGTGATGCGTTCATGTTATCACTTGATGGCGCTCATTTGCGAGGAACATTGCCCATACCAGGTCTGTATCATCTATACAGCAACTCCATGATTAAAACCAGTGAATGGACATATGCAGCTATGGTCTATGATGGTAGTACACTAAGATTGTACATTAATGGGAAACTAGATGCTTCTGGAAGTATCTCGGTGAATCCTGTAGCCTCAAGTCAAACGCTCAAGATTGGCCTTGAAGACATCATGTATGGTCAAAAACATTATCTGGATGGTCTCATAGACGAAGTCAAGATATACCACTACGCAAGAACAGCAGAAGAAATATGGAATGACTATACGTCATTCTCGGCAACGATCTCAGCACAATATAGCACTTTTGTTAGCGCTCAAAATAACTACAAGAAGATTTTCGGTCAAGATGTTGCGATTGGACAAACAGTTGAACGCACTTTGTCAGGCGTTATAAACGACCCGCCTGCTCATTACAAGTGGAATTCTTGGTCTGGACAAAAATATCCAGATCCTCCAGATGGCTTCTCAATTCGCATCGAAACCATTCAGCCAGACTACGTTTACAAGATCATCGGCTTGGGATATATGAGGGGTAGCCAACCTTCAGCGTCTGGCTGGATAAAAGTTAATTCGCCTTTCAGAATAGAGCTGATAAATCATGTAATCAACTATACGTGGCCAGACGGTAGCAATGTTCGTCTATTTGCCAACAAAGACACAGGCGACATAACTTTCTCAGCAAAATGGTACAATTATCCTGCACTAATTGATGCAAGCGCATTCGAGTTCGCTATCACAATAGCCAAGCCCGGCGGAATACTTCCCCCATTCAGTTACGATACTACCCGAAGCCTTGCATCCTATGCTTACGATACTGACACAAACCGCGTCGTAATGTTCGGTGGCAGAATATGGAAAGGTACAAGTCTTAGGTCAGATGTGTGGGCATTTGATCCAGCATCATCTCGATGGACTTCAATTACCACAGGAAGCGGCCCGTCAAATCGAACTGGAGCCTCCATAAGTTACAATCCAGTAACCCAAAAGTTCCTTGTCTATGGAGGAGGCACCTACTCAGGAGAGACCAGCGACACTTGGACATTCCAGTTTACTGGTTCAAACACGGGCACATGGACACAGATACCTGGAACCGCACCTCCGCCAAGGTTCGGTGCACCAATGATATTTGACTCAAAGAACAATCTATTCGTTCTTTTCGGTGGAGAAAAATACGTTTACAGCCTTGGGGACACATGGACCTTTAACCCCTCGACCAGGGCATGGTCAAACAAGAATCCGTCACCCGCTCCACCGCAACGTGCACGAGCAGCAATGGCATACGACGAGAAAAGCGGCAAAGCGCTGTTGTTTGGAGGATTAAACAAGGGATTAGGCTCTTTGCTGAGTGATACTTGGCTTTATGATGCAGCAACAAATACCTGGCAACAGGTTTCAACGACAACAGCCCCAAGCGCCAGACAATGGCCATCATTAGCATGTGACGGTAACGGTGTGTTCTACTTGTTTGGTGGTTGGAGAGTTGATGCTGGCGGCGGATTAGGTCAATATCTCGATGACACCTGGAAATTTGACATGGCAACAATGCAGTGGACACAATTGTCACCTTCAACATCACCACTTGCCCAGAGTCAAGGAGTCCTAATACCCATCGGAGGTGACAAGTTTGCCCTAATTAATGGTTGGAGAGATAGCGCATTAGGCGAAATATGGCTCTATGACACAAGCCAAAATTCATGGTCAGCTCAGTTAGAGCTAACTGGTTCAATAGCTGGAAAGATAAGTGGGCTCTCTGGAGTAAAGACCTCCGAAGAAGTCATAGTGCAAGCATTTGAAGTTGGCTCGTTAGCACATCACATAATGAAAGGATGGACCAAGATGCTAAGCGATTCGACTTATAGGATCGAAGGATTACCACCAGGCAAATATGAAATCATAGCCTCAGGATATTTTGAGATGCTAGGTCTATACAACCAGTATGTACCTCGTACTCTGCAAAACATTGTTCTGTCGCCTGGAGAACGCAAAAATGATGTCAACCTTGCCTTTGAGGCAAGCATTGGAAGCTTGAATGCAAGGATACCCCGCTGGGCTATGTATACGCATACGTTTGATACTTCCGATGGTCTATTCAGGGTTCACTACAACTCGACTGGCGACGCGGGTAACGTAGTTAGCGCTCAGTACGCTCAAATTATAGGTAATTCACTTATGCTTGCACATTCGTTCGAAACAGGGTCTTCAATGTTGTATCCGCCACCAATCCTTAAGACCGGTGTGACTTTTGACTATAGCGATTTAGGAAGGATAGCAGTTTACGTCACTGCGATTCCAAGTGGCGATGATGGGGTCACCCTGTGTAACCCTGGTTTTCAAAATGGTGTGGAGTTTATTGCTGTTCGCGGTGGACTTGACGAATACGCGGTGGTTGCTACGGCATATCACGAATACTATCATGCAATAACAATTTCAAATTATTTCACGATACTTGATCATCTTGGTCCAAGTGACTGGCTTACTGAAGGCACAGCAAGGTGGATGGAATTCCAAGCTGCTTCTATGGATTTAAACATCATGCTCTACAAGGAACAAATACTTAAACACTTGGCAGACTGGATCCCCATGCTTGACAAGACCTTCCCAGATCCAAATATGAATACTCATCCACCAGAGAGCGCTCTATCTGCCCGTAAATATGATAGCTTCATCTACTGGCTCTTCATGTCTAGGAAATTTGGTTCGCAGATCATAAAGGATATTATAAGCTCCGCCCACTCCCAAGATGCAATAGACGCATTGTTGAAGAACAGATACGGATCAAGTAATTCATTCACAAAAACTATTGATGAATGCTTCACAAAATACCTGACAGGCATGCAGAAAATCTCGGGAACCAGCAGTTTCTGGGGTACGGATGCAGTCTTAGTATTTGATGAATGGAATACTAGATATCCTCAATTTGGTGGCACCTTATTTGCTCACGAATTTCTTGCAGCTAGTGATAGTCCGATTGCAGACTTCAGGCAACTAATTGTAGTCGGTCAGTACGGTGCTGAATACAATCAGATAACATTGCAGTCTGGGATTTCGAATCTAATACTAAGCTTCTCAGTCGGACCAGAAGTTCCACAAGAAATCAACACGGCATTTAATGTTACAATTCTTGGCATAAGAGGATCTGACGCAGAACTCGTAGAATCTCATGAAGCAACCACCAAAAATGCAGTCAATGTGATCATTAAAGACGCTTCACAAAGATACGACAAGATATGGATAATTGCAGTTCTCCATAACGGTATTGGTTATTACAGACTGAAAGTTCCACAAGCTGCTCTAAAGATTTCTATGCATTCGCCTGCAAATCTATATGTTACAGATCCTCTAGGACTGGCTGTTGGTATTGATCCAAATACTGGAGAGATAGTGAATCAGATTCCCGACGCTTACCTTTCAGGTCCCAGTGCCGAACAGCAAATAATTATAATCCCTGACCCGATTAATGGCAGTTACAACATCCAAGTTCATGGCACAGGAAAAGGTTCGTACACTTTAACAACGGAATTAGTAACCTACATAGGAACAGCTGCTAAGACGTATTCAGGACAAATCTCACTAGATGAGATCCAAACTTTTGTGGCTAACATCTCTGGAACAGAATTGACGTTGAACAGTCCCAGTCCAACCCAGCTTTGGATATACATCGTTCTTACAGGCGCCTTTGTGGCGGCGGCCATGGTGGTTTTCTTTGCAGTAAGAAGATCCAAGAAGAAACCATCCAACTCGTTGCATCCAGCAGAAAAAACAACTTGAACAAAACAGCAAATTGGAAAGCTTTCTTTTTTCTCAATAAGCCTTATTAATACCCTCTAAGATCTCCTCTTCAATTTCTTGAGGTAGGACATCGGGTCACAAAGGACGCACACTCTAGTTCTTTTCTAGAAATCTTAATAAACGGTCCAACAAAATAGAACTCTTGCCTAATTAAGGAGAATGAAAAAATGAAGAAAACGTTGGCAACGATGATTGTTGGTCTACTTATTCTTTCCATTTTTTCAACGTTTTTGCGTCCTTATGGCATTGGAGCATTAGTAGCTGCTGACAGCTCAACTATGGAGTGGAGCAAGACATACGGAGGAGGAGGCTACGATGAAGCACGTTCTATAGTTCAAACCAGTGATGGCGGATACGCCCTGGCAGGTTTCACAAATTCTTTCGGGGCTGGAAGCTACGATTTCTGGCTCGTCAAAACCGACTCGGTCGGCAACAAACAGTGGGACAAGACATATGGTGGGACGGGCAAAGATGAGGCATATTCTGCGGTTCAGACTACTGAGGGCGGATATGCCCTAGCAGGCTGGACGAACTCTTTTGGCGCTGGTGGCGAGGATTTTTGGCTTGTCAAAACAGACGCATCAGGTAACAAGCAGTGGAGCAGAACCTACGGTGGAACAGGCGACGATGAGGCATGGTCTGCGATTCAGACGAGTGACGGCGGATACGCCTTGGCAGGCTGGACGAACTCTTTTGGCCCAGGTGATTGGGATTTTTGGCTTGTCAAGACGGATGCGACGGGCAATGAACAGTGGGAAAAGACCTACGAGGGACAAGGCGCCGACCCGGCGAATTATGTGATCGACGATCTGGCGTATTCTGTGATTCAGACAGGTGACAACGGATACGCAATCGTAGGCTACACAATTACATCAGGTCCTGGCCGCGTAGGTGTTTTCTTATATGATGCTTGGCTTGTTAAGACGGACGCCACAGGCAACAAGCAATGGGACAAGACCTACGGTGGACGGGGTGACGATGAGTGTAGGTCGATAATTCAGGCGAGTGACGGGGGATACGTGCTGGCAGGTGACACTGCTTTTGGCTCCGATCTAGGTAATTTTCTGCTCATTAAAACGGATGCGACTGGCAATATGCAATGGAACCAAACTTACGGAGGGGCGGAAAAAGACGAGACGAATGCTTTGATTCAAACAAGTGACGGAGGGTACGCAATGGCGGGTTTCACTGGCTCATTTGGCGCTGGCAGTTGGGATTTTTGGCTTGTTAAGACGGATGCGACTGGTAATAAGCAGTGGGATAATACGTACGGTGGATCCGGCAGCGATGTGGCGCTTTGTATGGATCAAACTAATGATGGTGAATACATCCTGACTGGTTACACATTCTCCTTTGGGGCTGGTGGCGGGGATTTCTATTTGGTTAAGACAGCTGGCGGTGGCGGGTCCTCAGGTTTCAACTGGAATTCTGCGGAAGGATACTTAGTTATAGGAGTAGTAGGGGTCGTCGTAATAGGAACAGCATGGTTTGTATTGTCTAGAAGGAGGAGGCAAACTGATAGTGCGAATGAGCCGAGCTTATGATTCGTACGTTAGTGCAAAGATGGATTACCTAGAAGCGAGTGGGTTATTGACTCGACTTATAAAATCTGGTAGAGTGCAGGAGGATTGAGCGAAGGAAATTGCCAAAGACAACAACTCTTGCATTTTCATTGCCAGTGTCTTTTGTTGACATGTTAATAAGTCATCTGCAGGTGAGTGGAGAATGGAAAAGAAAGAAGTTTGCGGAATAGTCCTGGCTTTGCTTGTTTTCAGCATGACTGTATCGCTTGTTGGAGAAAACAACGAGTGTTTAGCATATAGCTCTCCTTATGGCGGGCTTTCGATTCATGTTATCGATAGGGTTTCTTTTAATTCCGTCAGTGGCGCGACTGTTGTGTCAACATCAGTTCCTTATGGTCAATCTGCTCTAACAGGCACAACAGATGACGAGGGGTATGCTACATGGCATGACATTTTGCCTGGTTCGTACACTTTTGAAGTAAGCAAAGACTGTTATCAACCAAGCGGAACAACAGTTACTGTCGAAGAGAATAAGCATATAATATACCCCTTTTTGTTAACACCACTGAAATCAGGCTCCATAGCAATTAATGACGGTGCAGCATACACAAATACAACCTCTGTACTATTGGTGCTTTCAGCAACAGACCTTACGTATGGCATAGCTGAAATGCGCTTTTCCAACGACGGCTTAGCATGGTCAGAATGGGAAACCTATGCCACGTCTAAAACCTGGGTTCTAACAACAGGAGATGGCACAAAAGAAGTAAGCGTTCAGTACAAAAACAACGCTGGTTTGGTCTCATCTTACAGCGATTCAATTATTCTGGATGCAACAAAACCGACAGCCGAGGCTGGACAGGATCAGGAGGTGAATGTGGGCACAACAGTGTCTTTTGATGCTGGCGCTTCAAGCGACAACTTTGGCATCGCTAGCTATGAATGGGACTTTGGTGACGGAACAGAGGGAATAGGCAACACAACAACCCACACCTACACAAAGCCAAGTACCTATACTGTTACCTTAACAGTTAAAGATGCGGCAGGAAACACTGCCACTGACACAATGACGGTAACGGCAGTCTCAACCGGAGCCTTACCCGTGTTGATAGTAGGCGGAGCCATCGTAGCCATAACAATAGCCGTAGCAGCTATACTCTTTTGGAAAAAGCGAAAAAAGATTCAATAACGCGCGCTACTATCCTTCGGTGGTCTTAAATATTAAACAAATAGCTTGTAGAGTGGAGTGTGAATGCCAATAGTGAAAGGCAAAACTATCGGCTTCATGATGATTGGTGGAGTTTTGGGAGGCTTAATCGGAGCAGGCATAGGCTACGTCCTTTACAATGCCCTGTGGTGGCTCTGGGGAACAGTCGTTGCCCCGATATTCGCGCCTCAATATGCATTTATCTACCAAGGCCCTCCCGATCCTGGGCCGAGACTATGGTGGATTATAGGTGGAGCAGTTCTTGTGGGGGGATTTGGGCTGTTCGCTGGGTATTCACCAGACGAGAAGAAACCATCAGTTAGAAAACAAAAGCAAAACGATTAACACACGAACAAGCGCGCTGCCTTAACCCCAAAATTGTCAAAAATGGCTAATTTTGCCTATTAGAGCCGCCGAGCCTACATCCATGAATCGGTCAAAAAAGCCACTTCTGGCACGAGTGGCCCAATTCCATAGGATGACATTTTCAACAAGGATAGGTTCTACCTGTCTATTAGACCTGGCTCTTTGCATACTCTAAAATATCGATATTTAGGCATACACTTCCAGCCAACTCAATAACGGAGTAAAGACGGTATAGCTGGAATTAAGTTTTAAATAGCAATCGCTGCACTTTTTATTCATTATCAGGAGAGATCAAATGGTAACATACAAGAACAAGATTGCGCAAGGCTGGTTGGTACCAACCGCTCTCGCTTTCACTTGTTTGTCATTGATGATAGCTGTTTTCCCAGTGAGCGCCTACAGTGTTGGCGTAAAGAAGGACAGCTACATAAAATGGAATCTTGACATTGATGTCCCTTTTCCGGGTCAGACGATACACCAGAGTGGCTGGATCAAAATAACAATCCAAAGCGTTGACGGCGACCGTATTACAGCAACCTACGACCAACATTTTGACCCGGGACTCGGGGCAACCCCAATAGATGAAAAAGTAACAGGGTATATTGACATATCAACAGGTGAGAGTAGTTTTCCGCTCTCGAGCATCCCCCTCTTGGGTAGACCGCCTCGCGGGCTGATTATACCCGCTGGCCTATCTGTCAACGATCCCATTCCTGGAATTGATTCTGTACAAGGAACAGAGATTCATGATGGGCGGAACGCTATATACATTATTACGCCAGGCGTTGGAACATCCATAAGAACATGGTGGGATAAAGAAACTGGAGTGCTATTGGAGACACACTTTGATTTCCCATATGGTTCACAGACGGGAGCTTACACATTGAAGCTGGTTGAGACTAATGTGTGGGGCGGTGGTTTTCTTGGAATGGACTTGTGGTTCTACCTAGTCATTTTCGTTTTGGCAGTTGCCGTCGTGTCTATTGCTGCTATTATAATACAAAGGCGAAAATCGATAGTCTTGCCTCTTCCTTCTGCAGCGACTGAAGCGCTTAGTGGAGTATTGGCGTTTGCATTTTCATGTATTGTTGGCGTTGTTTTTGTTGTCTGGTTCGGACAGGTCGGAGGATGGTTGACCAACAATTTTACTTGGAGCGTAGGGCTACTTCTTTCTACAATTTTTGGTGGGTGGTGGGTAAATGGTTTTGCATTGTTTGTGGGTCTCATTATAGGTATTGTTGTGGGTTTTTTGGTATTGGCGTTAGAAAAGAGCCTACCTGTGAAGGTTTTTGAAGCGATAGTTAGCGTGCCAATTGGAATATTGGTAACACTTGTTGTTGGTGCCATACTATTTGCTCTCATATTCTTGTTCCTCGCTCTTGTCGGGTTTACTTGGTCACAAAGCTACATGCAACCTTCAAGAGAACAGACAATAGTGCTGCAGACCATCACCCTTTTGCTGTGTACAGCTGGCGTAGTAATTCCCTTTATAGCTGGTGGTTATGCGGCATTTTTCGTATTGGCTTTGGTGGACAGCGTTGTTGAGGCACGTACTGCTCCAAGATCGAAAGAAACAATGACCAAGCGGGAGGGACATCCTGAATATACGCGCACTAGCACGACAAGAGATAATGAAATTTAGATCCAAAGAGAATTCTAGAAGGTGGGCAAGCAGTGCTGCGAGAAACTTGCTTGATTATGTTTGGTGTCGCTTTCTTGGCATGCTTGCTGAGTCTGTATCTTGTTATCAGTGTACAACCGGTGAACTGCTCAGATTCTCATTCGTCAAGCTGGAGCAAGACGTCCGGGAAAAAATAGTGATGACTTCAATGCTATAGTTCAAACCGATGACGGAGGATACGCATTGGCAGGCCATACAGGATCTTTTGGCACTGGTGGCGATTATGATCCTTGGGTTATCAAGACAGACTCCAACGGTGACGTCTCAAGCGCGTTTCCATGGTTCCTTCTTGCTTTGATTCTGATAACTATATTGGTAATCCTCTCAATACTTGCTGTGATCTTTGCAAAGAGAAGGGCCTCAAGAAAAACAAAGATGTAGATTCCCAATCCCATTTTTCTGATGTTTAAGCACTTCTGCCGCATTAAAATCCCTTTAAAGCTCATTTCGAGAATATTTCATAGAAAGGAAAGAGAATTGTGTCTTAACGCCGATATTTTAAACCGATATTTGAACCTATCCCGGGCTACCATTATACCGTGGACAGGTCGAGGTTGAAATATTCGGAATTTTTGCAAGGGAATTAGGTTTATCCTTTTTCTCGTGGTTGGACGCAACTTGAACGAGAGTTCAAAGCTCTCTCGGGGTAAGGTCAGTCTGTTTCAATTGAGCTTACCATGGTTGCAAAAACTTTTTAGTTTGAAAATAGTATCTTAATCTGGGGCGAATTATGGTTAACGATTTCTTCTTGGGTTTTGCAGGTCATGCGCATACAAAGAACAATCTAATACTTGATCCAAATAGCGGGCGAGAATTGAGAGAAAAGAATAGCCCGGAGGAAGCGCAGAGATTAACGGAAGCAGTTCTCGATAAACTCGAAAGGGACATTTCCAATGCAGGATATGATTTGAAAGATGTTAAGCTTTTGATTCTTTATTTGAGTTACAGGGGGGAATCCGAAGACCAAGACAGACTCCTGTTTGAAAGCATCCTGAAAGCCATTGATAATAGATTCAAGGGACATACTACTGGAAACCAGCTTCGCTTGATTGGTCACAACACTTGTGGCGAGATAGAAAACGAAGACCTTGAGTTGAAGGAAGTCTCGGGAATCGGCCACAATGGCCTGTCCCTCTTGGCTTTGGTTACAAATCTGCCGATTGGTGTTGGAAGAACTTGGGGCCTCAGAACAGCAAAAGAAGCTATAGAGCATGGTAGAGAGATGGCTCATGAAGCATGGGTTGACTTTCACCAAAGCACAGACCTCAAAGAGCATCTCCAGAAAGGCAAGACCCTCTTCGTGTTAGCGCAAGGACCAACATTGGTCAACTCGGGATGGCTACATTTCCTAGGTGAAGGAATCTCGAATTTCGTCAATAGTACACACGAGGCTAGAATTGGAAATGTAATAGGTGGAGGCACAGGTGATGACATATCTAGAGGCGCGCGAGCTTTTGGTCATCAGTTCTATGGAAAGCTTGGTAAACAATCAGAACTCAAAATCCTCGACAATGAGGCCGTGTGCGCTTTGATACCCAACTTGTCGGAACCATCTTTGGGTCTCGATACTACACCCACGAAGAGAATTGGAGGGTCGCATATATTTCACTTTGACCCTGTAGTAGAACCCCATTTCATACACGTGAAACGTATTGACAATTTGGACGCTCGAGAATTATACGCCAAAATAGTTTTCGATAATGAGGTTCAAATATCGCGTGAAAAGGGCTTATCGATCGATGAAAAGGAGTTGTTCAAAAGTATTTCTGAAATGGAAGAAATACCCCGCCATCCAATCTTGGGCAAATACGGTTTTGCGTTTCCTTTTGGAAATTACGCTCCTGTGTGTCCTATGAAAGTGCGTGGGCAAGATGTAGAGATGCTTCGTCCTGTTAGAAACTACGAGTCTTCAATGGCCGGTTACTTCGTCCAAGTTGACCCTGAAATGATCCAGAGGGGATCACGCAACGTATATAGCATGCTGAGGGAAAACCGGGGTTTCAGCGAAAACGATGTCACATTCCTAGTTACCTGTATTGTTCGTCGAGTAATTGAGATGGCGGCTGGATGCACGAAGACCGAAGCTGAAATTCTGAAAGAGTCTCTTCCATCCACCCAGGTGATGGGGTTTCTGGCAGGTACTGAGCTGTCGTTTTCGCATCTTCTCCAAGAACCCTACGTGTACAATTGGAGCTGTTGGGGAATCACACTACGCTCTGCAACAAACGGAAGAGAAGAACGCAAGCGTAAGAAAGCACTCGGAATCAAAGGCTGGATCAAAGGGTCAACTGAAGAATGAAAACCAAGAGAGCCACAGATGATGGAATCAAGCAAAATAGTCCTAACAGAAAGGTTATTGCGGTTCTAATCCACAGTTTTTTTCGATGTTGGGTAGATGCTGTAAAAGAATATGAAAAACGCTGACAAAAGGAACAATATGGCACCCAGCCCAAGACCAAGTTTTAAGGCCGTCGGAGACTTGCTTCCGCCGATCTTCAGCACAGCTAAGCTTAAGGCGGCTAATGTTCCTGGAGACGACGCATTTCTAATTGGTCTAATGAACTTCTCCAACTCCCCAGCCATATCATCGCACCCTAAAAGTTATCACTTGTGTAGTGAATTGATATTTAGTAAAGAAATCTTATTTAAACTTTGCACGACCTTTCAGAATTCATAAAATTGTTTTCAACCCATGAAATAAACGTCTTCTCGGGGCGCACAACCGAGAATTAAAACGCAAGAAGCGAATTCTGGTGAGGGAGACGGGATTTGAACCTCGATAATTTAGGTCGATATTTTCTCCAGTCAGACCCCTCAGATTTGTTAATCTGAACTGAGAAATTTAAACGAGATAAGTCACGCATCCCGGGCTACCATTTTGTGTAAATATTTTTTAATTATGTTCTGTTAATTTTGTGCGAATGCTAAGTAATGAGGCTGTTGCTATAATCTGCATTATACAAAC
>Ga0129301_1000678_pt1 | contig 18495 bp, 15 predicted proteins | sample ConPoolayeHmetaG_FD_94489 | JGI IMG/M metagenome (GOLD analysis project Ga0129301, IMG submission 94489) | Hot spring microbial mat communities from California, USA to study Microbial Dark Matter (Phase II) - Cone Pool mat layer H metaG ...
AAGAAAGGGCCCGTGGCGCAGCATGGATATCTATTTGCAGAAAAGCCAGAAAGCGCGTCAGCCTTCTAAGATTCTAGGTTGAGGATAGCTGAAAGTCCTGGGTTCAAATCCCAGCGGGCCCGCCAAAAGTAAACAAAAAATACCCTCAATGGATTGATTTTGATAAAGTTCGATAAAAGAGAATGGTTTCAACAATATTGATTATGATAGGAATTAACAATAAAAGGAAGGCTATCATATTCCATTTTTCCGGAAAAGTATAGAGAAAGTACACTGCCATAGATAAAAGGAGAAGGATGTAGAAGAAAGTGCGGGGAACTATCCACTTTCCCGTGATGACAAAAAAGCGCAATAATCCAAAACGTTTGGGATTAATATGATAGACACCATTTACGTCTTTATCTACAAGTTGTAGGTTGCAAAGTTTGTCGAGATGATATGTCGCTAACCATGGACTTGACATCTCTAAAGCTCGGTAAACTTCTCGAGCGGAGGCTCTTTTAACCTTTAACATGTGCAAGTAGACTCTAAACGTTGTCCCAACAATCTCTTTACCCAATAAGTGCTCAGATTTCGCTTTTTCCATATAACATTTAACCCCTAACATTATTTGATTTCGCTTCGAAGCCGAGTAGAGTTTGAATACTGCTCACTCAACCAAAAAATCCGCAAAACCCCCAACTTGGATAATCTGCCCGTCATGATATGCCCATCCAACAGAAACGACTCGATATTTTCCATGTGGAAACGGCCTATCGGGTTGTCCTCCTAACTTGTAGACAATTTCAGCTCTTTCTCCGGGGTTTAGCGTTGTTATTATTTCCAATGCACTAACCCATGTATAAAATTCCCATGAAGCACCATTCCATTTTTCGAAAAATAGACCATACGAGGAATCGCTAAACGTGATTGTCTCATTCAATTCATTCTGGATAGCAACTGTTATGCTATCACCTTGATGGTATATTGCCTTGTCTGTTTCTACAGTTAAAAGAAGAAGCACAGTTTGAGGTGGCGGCTTTGTTACAACATTAAATTCTTTATGAGACTCTACTTGTACCGTTTCACCATTTCGACTTATTTCTCCAACAGAGACTACTCTGTAATTACCTTCCATAAAGTCTCCACCCAGAAAATAGGTTACAGCTGCTTTATCAATAGGTTGAAGCGTAGTGGTTCGGGAAGAGTTTCCAATGGATAACAGAAACTCCCATCTTCCATTAACCCATCTTTCAAAATGCAATCCATACGCGTCATCTTTAAAATTAAGAGTTTCTTGGAAAGTGTTTAGGACGTATATAATTATGGTTTCGTTAATGTAGTAAGTGTCTTTGTCTGTAAGAAGGACAAAGTTGGAAGGAAGTTGGGCTGTCGGAGAGATGAATGTTGTGAGTGAAGCTGCGGATACTGCGCCCAGAATTACGAAAAATATGCATAATGAAAAGAACCTCATAGAAGAATACATATTTTGATTTACCATAGATATATGCCTCTAAAAATATAATTAAAAAATGGGTTTTTAAACCAAATCATTTGTACCATGCAGACTGAACTAACATTGTGATCTTTTATGTCCTAACGGAGAGGGCATCCTGAAGATGTGCTTGTGCGGAATGCCTAAACATGGGGAATTTAAACGGGAATTTAAATCCCAGCGGGCCCGCTAAAATTAAACATTCTTCACTAGAAGGAAATATAAGACCTCTTTATAGGGATAATCTCATCTAAATGCTTGATGTGACATGTTGGAAATTTTCTTTGTTTCACTGCATTCAGAAGTTTGTTTAGTTCATTCTTTGCCTTTTCGTAGAGTTGCTTTGTAATCCAACATGTACTGTAGGCGTTCTCCAACTCCTCCTGGTCTAACACTTTGCATTTAAGGTCGGGCGAAGCCCAGAGGTCTAGAAAGAGGTCAGTAAGCTCAACCCCACTATCTTCTAATAATCTAGGAGGTGTAACAATGTCGCAATAATATCTAACGTGCTTCCCCTGCGTATCTCTTATCTTGCCAATAGCAAACCATTTTCTCATAAGCTTGAAATACACTATTTGAAAGCCAAGTGTCAAAACCACTTCTTCATCAAAAATAACCGAATTGTCAGAAGTAATGTGAGACTTTACTACAATAGCTTTTTCTGACTTGTAAAGTAGATCACCATATAGGTCTGTTTTCGTTTCGATTCTAGCGGAGATTTAGTTCTTTCTACAATATCTCTTCTGTCTCCTCAATAACCATGGAAAAAATTGTTTTATGTCTATCAAGATTGACACTGAAAAAAGGGCAAGGAATAAAATATGTGGTGGTGCCAAAGCCAATGGAACATTAAGCGGATAGGCAACAATTGTGGGCAAGAGCACTGTGGTTATTGGTATAAAAAGAATTAGATTTGAATTACGTGGTGTGAGAAGAGTTTTTATTTCTCCTGTTTTAGAGAGGATTACCACCGACGCCAAAAAGGCTGCCCATTCCAGAGATACATTTGCCATGCTATTGATGCTAATTTCTAATCCATAAGTTTGCAGTGTTAGAGGCCACAAAAGTTGTGTTTTTCCGCCTGCAATGATGTCGCCTACCAGCGAATGTTGGATTAATGCCACAAAATATGGAAGAGCGTTTCTATGCCATACGACAAATATTGGAATGAAAATTATTGTAGTTGTTATTATTGAATGTGTTGGCCCGCGATGTTCAAGAAACGGAAGCAGTATATCGATGTCAGGTAGGACAGAAAGTGCCAGAATAAGTGGGATGTCTAGCTTTGTCTTTGTTGCTTGCGCAGTTAATCTGCTAAGTATATATCCGAAAGCAAAGTGCCCTACTGCGAACGATTTCCTTTCCTCCTTTGGCTTAAAATAGAGTGATATTATTATAAATATAGTGTAGTTTAGATGTTGAGCAGCTGCCAGACTTAAGCTGGTCAGACTGGCTGCCAACACAAATTAATACTTAATGCGTTTAAAGCAGTAATCTGTATTTTTATTTTGATTAACGAGGGCAAGTTTTGAATTTAAGCGCTTCACCTTGCGGTTTTATTCTCTTCTTTGTTTTGAGTCTAGTTTTCTTTATCAGTTTTTTCTTCAATTTCACTTGCGACTTCTTCTATAGGCTTTGGTGGTGGAGTAGTAGCCATTGTCCAGCCTATCCATGCGCCTATGCCTAATATCGCTATAAATGCTATGAAAACAGGAACAGCTACAATCCAGAATCGTACATCAATTTCAGATGCTGCAATCCCCAACATTCCTAGCCATCCTGGAAAGAATAACGTTGCCACATAGAAGACTGCGATAACAACGCAGATAATGAATATTATTCCGCCTATTGCTTGGTCTTTGCTCAAAGGGTTTTTCACCTCCGTAGCAGATTTGATCTTAAGTATAGTCAACGCATTAAAAGAGACTACTTAGCTGTTTTATAAGATATGTTGGCAAAGCATAGTAGATGGAACGGTACGTGTAGTTCAAGTCAAGTCTTCGCCCCGCATATTCCAGTGCACAACAAAAATTGCTTTTCTCCAGAAATTGTTCGACAGAAATTTAGCTTCAATCCGTATTCAAGCTATAAATTAGTATTTTATAGCCTTTGGTGAGTGTATTTGTGTTGTTAATGTAGACGGTAACGTTTATTAAGACTTGCTATACCCGAATATTAGCTGTGAGCCGTATGGCGATGCAAAAAATCCACGCTGGAATTGTTCTCACTATAGGAATAGCTGGACTTGCAATGACTGTTTTGGCTACAAGCTTATTGACAGCATATCAACAAATTCCGAATACTGGGACCGTTAAGGCTGTAGGAGTTGGCGTATATGAAGATGTTGGATGTTCTAAAAATGTTACATCTATTGACTGGGGTATTATAGAACCTGGTGCTGTGGTAAATTTCTTAGTTTATGTGAGAAATGAAGGCAATACTCGCATAAAGTTGAATATAACAACGCTCAATTGGGATCCGCCACAAGCCGCTCAATATATAAGTTTAAGTTGGAATCGAGAAAACCACATATTAGAGCCAATGTCCAAAGTTCAAGCGAACTTAACCCTTTCAGTGGCATCAAACATAGAAGAAATTACCAGCTTCCGCTTCGACATAATAGTAACTGGAATAGAACACCCATAAAAAACGTAACATTCTAAACATTTAACTGGTATATATCAATTCACTGCATACAAGCTTAACAATTTCCTTATCTGCAAGCGTATTTTCTTTTAACGGCTTTTGTGCATGCTTTGAGCCTGTAAAATACATTGCCCATCCTGCAATCAATAAAAACACAGTTATCGGAAAAATAAATATTATAGCTATCCATTTTCTCATGTTTCTGAACCTCTCAAAAGGCAGTACAGATTAGGACATAAGGTTTCAGAATTCTAAATGAATATTTAGGATTTATGTTGAGTTCAGAATCGGACATTTGCAAGTCTTTGCTGATACAATAGTATTGGTCTAGCAATTGGCGCAAAGAAAGGAATCTTTCGAGTGATATTTAAAGCCTTTTCAATTTCAATTAAAGCAACAGTTCTTGTTACTGGTGTCAGTGTTATATACAAGAAAAGATATGCTACACCTCCGATTATAGTCTTTAAGAGTTGAGGTGAGTTCCAAAAGTAAAGCACTATTAATGCTGGAATGCTGGATACTGTAGAGTTTAAATAAATCTTCAGCAACTCGCCAGTAGCCAATTTCACTTGAAGATTTTTTCTTGCAATCTGTAAGCCATATAATGTGCTTACTGTGTTTGCTACTAAAAATGCGGCAATTAAGCCTTGAACGCTGTAGGTTTTCGTGAGTATTGGTGATAGAACAGCTAGAATGATGGATGTGATCAAGCTCATTCTTAGAGTGGTTTTTGTTTCTCCTAAACCGTTGTAGAGGCTTGGAAGGACAAGATATCCAAGTCCAACTAGGAGATAGAGTAGGCAGTATGTTGTCAAAAAAAGTGATGCTGAGTCATAGGTGGAACCGTATATTATCTGAACTATTTCTTTTGAGAATATTATGAGGAGAAATGTTACGGGAATTATTATTATGGTGGTATACTTGTTTGCAAGCTTGTAGAATGTCCTTAGTTTTTGGGCTGATGAAGAATTGAGTTTAGAGAAAGCCGGAAGCAATGCGGTTGTAATTGGAACTGTGAGAACGGTCATAAGTGAAATAAAGTTTACAGCTGCTTTGTAGTTTCCTATGTCAGCGTCAGTAGTGAAAATTGCGAGTACAACGTTTTGGTAAATTGGTATGAAGCCTGTAAGCAATATGGATATGTAGAGGGGAGTCCCATAGCGTATGATAATTTTCAAGTCGTTAGAAACGTTACCACCGTGTTGCTTATTGGTTTTTTCACGAACTACGATCAAAAGGATAGCTATGCCTGCTATTGCTGCAACAAAATAGCCTATTACATAACCTGTTATCGCACCAGCGACGCTGAATCCTAAAAGGACAAGTCCTATCGAAACAGTGGCTTTTGCTATTGCCTGTATGTTTGTAGTTAGTGCACTAAATTCTGTTTTGTCCAAACCTACAAAAGCTGAATTCGCTGTAGTGAATATCACTTGAAACAATATGGAGATTGCTGCTATTCTAATATAAAAGGCAAGGTCAGGTCTCTGAAGTAAGATTGAGGCGAATGAATCTGCTAGAGCATAATTTATTGCAAAAATGGCTATTCCAGTGAAAGCCCTAAGCATTAATCCATATTTTATCACCCTTCTAATGCGCGTGGTTTCATTCTTCACTCGGAAGTTTGCTGTAAACTTGGTGATGCCTTGATTTATGCCTAGGTCTGTGAATAAGAAAAGTAGTTGAGGGACGACTAACGCTAAAGTGTATTGACCGTAGAGTTCTGGACCTAGAAACCTGGCAATTAGAATTGATGCCACTGCCATGACAATTGTAGCGATGGCTGTTCCAGATATTAGAAAGAAGCCACCGCGTGCAGATTCCTCAGCGATCCTTGTTAATTCATCAGCCATTAGATTATCCACTCTACTTTCAGTTTCGAGTTTTTAACAACATTTGATATTCTCTTAAAAGTGCAGCTGTAGCGAAAGCTACCGTTAGGGCGAGTAGGCTTAAAACTACGGGGGTAAGCCGTATCCCCCATGGAGTATAATTCAGAAGCAATCCAACTATTGGGACTAGGGCGAGACTCATTCCCATACTTAGGGCTATGCGCTCTATTGTATCGAGGTTTTTTTCGGAGGTTTTCGAGGTGGCTGATTTGGGAAAAAGTGCTTTGATGAAAGCGTAGCCCGGCAGCCAGAGAACGAAGATTAGGCCCAAAATGTATCTTATATAAACCCATGAGTGGAGCTCTTCTGGTATTATGAAAACCGTGATAGTGGTAGTTATTGCTATAAAGATTGTTATCCAATACCAGTAGGTTTGCTCTGTTTTTAGGTATACAACAATACTTTGTATCGGACGTGGCTGCTTTTTGAAACTTATTTTTCCGTCGCTTTGCAGTTTTAGGATTAGTTTAACTATGTCTTGCTCTGGGATTTTAAGTTCTTCTTTGGCAAAAATTATTAGATGTTCTACATTTTTAGGCTTTTTCTCTTTTATAATTTGAATGATTTTCTGGTCTGCGTTTGAATTTTCTGAATTTGTCTTCACGGTAGTTGATCCTCAAAGAGCAGATTAGCTTTCAAACAATATAAGAATAGTTACGAAAATGAAAATAATTCTTAACCGGGGCTTCTATTTCATTTTAGTTTCTTTCTGCGCTTTATTAGGTAGAAGCTGCCTGCCCCGAGGAATGACGATATAGTTAATGCTAATGTTGCGGAGTCTGGCACAATGAAGGTGCTGTTGCTAAAGCTGCTGCAAGCGTTGAAAGGTTTGTAAGGCGCGCAGTTAACTTCGAAATCGGCTTCGCATTTTGTATCGATTCTGCCTAGCGCAAGCACTAATGCCTTTAGATTTGCTGGAGAATCCAGTTCAACTGACAATGTGAAGTTTGTTGGAGTTTTAGAGATCTGATTCATGAAGAATTTAACACCATAGTATAGTGGATTGCCCTTTTCTTTGATTTTGTCTTTTATTGCGGCCACTTCATACTGGCATAGGGAGCCTGGATAACCTGTGGCTGGGTTTGGAAGCGAAGGTGGTATTTCTTTAGTTGTTACCAGTTGGAAGTCACTTTTGTTCATAAATTGATTGCCGTTTATTATTATCTGGTTTAAAGCGTTGTATGTCGCTTCGTTCAGCACTATTAGGAGCCAGACATTTTTTATTGGGCCTTGGCCAGTATAGAATATCGTCAAGTTCGCTGGGTTCTCCGCGATGATCGGTTCGCCTGTTTTTGAAGAACCGATAGGAATAACTTTTATTGTGTGGCGACAGCCACATAATATTTGACAATCAATTTCTTCATTTGCCTTAACAATGGGAACTGCAGCTAGGATTAAGCTGAATAATATTAATGCTAATAATGATAGCCTTCTCACGTTCTCATCCACATTTTTTATTTTCACAAGGGCATATAAACACGTATGGAGAATACATATAGAACACTTGAGCAAGTGTTCTATTATTCATGATAAAATTATACTAATTATTTTTATGGCTACTGTCGTCAAAAACACGGCTGAGAAGGCTATCGCTGTGTTTTTCAGTTTTTTTCTGTTAATTAGTATGTTTACTTTTTCATAGTATGGTGAAAGCATCTCTGAAGTTACGAGAAGGATTATGGCTGTTATGGCTGTTAAGAGGCTTATATCCCAAAAGTTCAGTGGAAAGGTCATCTTTAGGTTCCTTCCATTATGCGATAAATTATTCCTATTGCTTTGTCCTTGTTTATTTGCTGATTTTCAATAATAATGGGTTTGCCTGTGGCTTTGGCTAATGCACATGCAATGGCACTACTCATTGGGCAGCCTAAACTCGTGTATAACCGTGAAAGATTTGAGGTTTCAATTGTGAGGTTTATGTATGCTGGTTTTTCTATTATCACGTGAATTTTGCTGTCTTCAGCGTTTATTTCCACATTTTGGGCTATTTCCAAATCTTCAATGAAAAGTTTCGGCATATTTTGTTGGAGATACTGTAAGTTTGTTCGAGTGAAACTTGTCTCTAGAATTTTTTCGAATAGCTTTGACAATTCGCTGCCTGGAGGCGTTAAAAGTAAACCTTGAACATTTTCGTGGAAGAGTGCTTTTTCTTTGGCTTGTATCTGTTCAGGCGTTGGGATTTTTTCTTCCATATTTTTTAGTATGTATGCTTTGCTTGATTCTGGGTCTGTTAAATATTTTGGCGGCAAGTAAATGGCTTTACCATTGTAGTCTAATTCTTCCATCAATTGATTAAGAGTTACAAGCGAAGGTAATGCAATGGCATTTAGGAGAGCTTTCTTCACATATTCTTCGGTTTTGATGTAGATTAAGATGATGCCCCAAAAGGTGAGCCCTAACCCTATAAATGCTGGTATCTGAGAACCGTAAATAGTCGCTATAATTAGGGCAGTAGCTCCCAGACATAGCGTTATTATGCCCATGGCTTTTGTGAAAGCAATTTTTCTTTTTTGGGCATGCCTTTTTTCCATACAGATTCTCCATTTACCTTTTTCATTCCATAAGAGTGCGCCACGCTTGTGTTGGTTCATCGTAGACATTAGCCGTGTAGCTTTCGATTATTCCTATTTTCTCGATTTCATATAGCTTTCCAAGAAAATAGGTAGGCTCAATTTTTCTGTGTGTAATTTTTCGGTAAACCGTCATTATGTTTTTAAGCGTTGGGGTCTGTTGCTTTTCTGTTTCTGCAACTGCATTAACAATTTGCTTGCTTGGTTTGGAGAGCTTCATGAAAGAGTTTGTGTTAGCCTTTTTCAATTGCCTGTATTTAATAGCATATAAAATTGTCGTGCAAATCAATATTGTAGCTGTAGCGGCGGTTAGAGGTGCGCCGTTTTGGGAGATTATCATTGTTATTTGTGACCATGTTTTTATCGGCTGCCAATAGTCCGCAATTGCCTTTGCAACATTTATTAGTTGATTCTGAACGTCTGGTAAGGCTTCCATGTTTTCTGGCTCAGCTATAAGGCTTATTTTTACGTGCTTCTGCATGAAGGCTGATTCCGCTTTAAAGGTTGCTATTTCGTACCAGTAAAGCACAACTTGTATCTGATTTATGTCGGTGCGATTAAACGCAAAGTAGCGACTGATTATTGGCGGATTTTGGGCTAGCTGGATATCCTTCAATTCTATCTCTGTCACCTTCGGCTGTAAACCCTTTTGAAGCGGCCATTTTATGAGGCATACTTCCCATCTGTGAAGTGGAGAACGTGTGGAGGCTATGTCGATTGCCACAAATATCGGATCTTTAGTTCCTTCTGTAGGCGCATATAAATATGCGATTTCCATATCAGGCTTAATTTTTAACTCGAATTCTGTAAGGTAGTACAAGTGATGCAGATTGTAGCCAGAAACTGGTGGCAGAACGTCGCTTATAATGTCGCTTCCCACCACAACTATTGGCGGGCCCTGTATAAGAGCGAACACTGGCGCTTGGATTGACATCAGCATTATTGCACTGAGCGCTATTATGGTTACCTTTATGATGTCTGTTTTGCGCATTAGAGCTGGTTTTGGCTTAGTGATTCTGCCGCATTCGAGGCAAAAACCTTGATCAGAAATTGACGGTAAAATGCATTGAGAACATTTCCTTTTTGGGTTTGTGAATATTTGTGTTTTGAATATTTTTTCGGAAATGGTAAGTAAGAATAGCGTTCCGAAAAATATCAGTATCCAACCGCCTGCTGTGTGGAAAATTTGTATTGCAAGTTCCGAGTTAAAGAAATAGCCTATAAGGAGTATTAGGGTTATTCGAACAATGTTGAGGAAATATATTAAGGGAAATCCAATAATTATTATGGCGATTTTTTTCCAAAGCTTGTCTCTTATTATATAGGCTATAAGAACGGCGAAAACTAGAAACCCTATTAGGCTGTATATTCCTGAACAAGTTATGTCAACAGAAAATGCGGGGAGAACAGTTCCATCTGGTCTTGTGATGATTATGGCTGGATTACCGTAATCGTCTATGGTGAGTCGTGAGGATATTCCCAAAACCGTAATTAATGTGTTTGAAGCTTCCGCGCTTGTTGCAGAAAACACTGCGCCTAGATTGTATAGAATTTCTGAAGGGGGAGGAGCGAGAAAAAACAGAAAGAGTATTGGAAAGGCTAGTTGTCTAAGGGTTTGTGGATTAAAAATTATGAGCGTTAAACCAGCTGTGAAGATGGGTAATGCGATTATGTGGTATTCTAGGGGCGTAAAAGTGTAGGAGCCATACCAGTATAGCAACATAGCAGTTGTTGAGAGCAGTATTCCTGCAATCAGTGGATACCGTTTTATGCTTGTTGGCCTGTTGCTTTCTAATGGAATGACTGCCCTTAGCATTTTCCTCTTGCGATATATGAGATAGACAAAAATGAATGGTATTGCAAGCAGGTAACTTGTTGTTTCGCCCTGTATTGCATCACTGAAAATTATCAATAAATCTTGACTAAAAATTGCGGCGACAACTCCAACCGTGGCTGTCACTTTTAAAATCAAGAATGCCGTATTACGATTTAAATGCACTGATTTTAGCATTTCCACATCTGATACCACAATCAAAAAGATTTATAGCCAAGTATGATACTTTAACCGTCTTCCAGTCTTTTATAACACTGCAGTAGTAATGACAAGTCCCTGCCGTCAACAATTCCGTCAAACGCGAACAGTGTTGGTGGGTTGCCGCCTCCAATGTCGCCGAGAACCATGGCTTCTGCTGGAGCTATTCCCCTATAACACTGCAGGAATAATGCCACGTCTTTTCCGTCAAGTATTCCATCAAATTCAAAGAAGGCTGGCGGACAACCTCCTCCCAAATCCACTTTTCGAGTGCAAGGCCCAATATACTCACTGTTTATGGCGAAGCAATCGCCGTATACCGTTATTTTTTGTTGTATGTTGACGCTGTTTGCCAGTCCGAAGCGAATTGTGGTTATGTTGCCTAGGCTTGCTGTGTTTATGCTGTTTATGGCTAAATGTTCAACCCCGTTTATGTAGGCTTTGACTGCCCCTTCTGTGGAGTGCACCTTGAAGTACAGTTCTAAGCAGTACCATGCTTTTGGCTGTGGGTATACTGTAGCGGTTGTTATTAAATTGTTGAAGGTATAGATTGCAAATCGGTCTTCGCCTTGGACATGCCTTATCTGCAGATTGGCTATTATACCTCCATTGCGATTAAGGAATTGAATTAGCGTGAAGTGGTCATCATTGTCTGTTAATGGCAATCCTTCGTCAATATAGAAGTAGCCACGTGCAAAAACAATCGAGTTTTCCCCTATGTCCCTGTATACACATGCTCTCCTAATGCCTGAAATAATTGCTTCAGCTTCAAATTTTGCACTATAAGAGCCTACATAGGTTTTTACGTTTAATATTGATGCAGAGGCACCTGAAGTTTTTGTAATACCGGACCAAGAGTTGAAGTTGCCTGATTCAAAGCTGTCTTCAAAGATTTGCTTGGCAGTTAAGGTTATGTCAAAACTGAATTCTTTTATTTCTTTTATGTTTTGTTTCACGTGGAGTGTTAGTGTGACTTTGACAACTTGTTGAGGTTCTATTTTTGTATTTGTTGATGTCCATGAAAAAATCAGAAATTCAGGCGCGTTTTCTGGGTTCCAGTTTGTAGTGTTTATTGTTAGGATTATGGTTATGTTATCTTGATTTCGCATATAAAGTGTTATGTTTTTGCTTTCACCTGGAGATAGGTTGCCCCAGTTTATTGATGTGACGGTTTCTGTGCATTTTTGATTCCAATAGACTCCTATGTTATTTGTTGTTGATATTGCAGAGGCGTTTTGTATCGTTTTTTCTTGAAATAATATTTTTTGAGCTATGAGTATTATAAGTAGTAAAAGGATAAGTGACAAGATGCGAAACTTTCTTGAGCTTTTCAGCTCTCTTTCACCAATGTTCGACTAGTCTGAAGTTTAATATTAGTTTTTGCGTTGAAGAACGATGTTATTGGATTTGTCGTATAGTTAAGGTCTACATTTGAACAGCTTGTTTTCTTCGCCTTAGACTTTGACGATTATTGTGTATTAACGTGCGCTGAGAAGCATTATTTTGTTTGGCTATGTTTAAAAGTGGCTTGTATTCTATTGCCTAAAGTTTTTTCTTTGACAAGCAATTGCGAAGCTTATCGATGCTGCCATTAGCAGCAACAGTATCCTACCAAATGCTGATTCTGGAATTATCTGATCTACATAATATGGGTCTGCATCATCTTTAACGGCTTGATTCTCTGCTAAGTCATATGCTATTATTTTAAATGTTACCCAAGTATCTGTTGGCTGCCCAGGAATAATGGCTTCGTAACAGTCTGTTCCAAAGATGCGGGTCATTTCCATAACTGTCCATGTTGTGCCATTATTTGTGGAATAAAGCAAAGTTGCGTTCTTGACACTTGTTTCTGCATCTGTTATGTTTACTGAGATTTTCACTTCTCTGTATGGATCTACAATTCCTGATGGGGTCCTAATCGGTGTTCCGATAATAGGTGGCGTCAGGTCTATGGGTAGGGAAGTTGCTATTTTTATCTGGCTAGGGTGGATATATGTGAAGTTAAGCAAAATTTTGTTTTCGTACTGTGACGGGGTTTCTATTACATATTGGTTGTTGTTAACGTTTATTGTCAAGCTTCCGTTCACTAATTCTGTTGGTATTGTTATGTAGCAAAATCCAAAGGAGTCCACAGATGCTGAAGTAGCATTGAAGATTATTTCGGTTCTGTGGTATGGCTTTGATGAGCAGTTGAAATTGCTTATGGTTGAGTTGCTTACTGTTGTTATTTTGTAGTCATTTCCATTGTACGTGATAGTGTGGTGTAAAACTTGTGGCTCTGCTATGTATAGTTGTGTGGCGGTTTGAACGTTTTGGTTTATGTATTCTTGCAAACGTGTTTTTAATTCGGATTCTGATAATCCATCAAGGATTGAAGTCGCTAATTCATCGTATTTCCAGAAGGTAATGTCTTCAGCAAAGAAAGTGTAGTCTTGTATTTCTCTTACTTTTGATGGAACGTAGTAGCCGTATGAATCTTGGGCGTAGGTTCTTTTTTCCCAGACATAGTTCCAGAAACTGTTGAGGATTGAAGGGGGCTGACCAGCATACGGTATTGACGGTACAAATAAGCCAACTATTGGCGGGTTGCCATATTCGCCCCACATGCAGTTTAGTTTTCCATCGTATCTTGGGTCTCCGCTTACGGCTACCATTGCGGCTTGGGTTATTGTGTTGCTTATTTCGCCGCTGATTGAAAAGCTAGAAGTTCCTTTTTCCTTGTTGCGAACGTATCTTGACACGTTCTGAGCTACGTCTTCCCATGAAATGAAACCTTTCTGAGCGTATATTGCATTCATAATGTCAAGAGCGTACTGGTCTCTTCCACTTGGTCCACTTGCGTATCCAGGATAACATCGTGGGTGATTAGCTTGCGAATCATATCCGTTTACGATAAAGCGGGCATATGCGCCTATGCCGCTGATTTCAATGAATGCTCCGTTGCCGAACCTGTCTATTACCCCTACGCATGTTCCGCCTTGTCGTTTTCCAGGTCCTATTGGACTATCAGTGTTATTTAGTTCAAAGCAAACTTCTTGGACGGTTTCGCAGTTTTCGATTATCCAGCGGTTTAGTGCGCCATTGTCTAGTCCGCTGCCGCCGAAGGCTAAGGCGCTTACTTGGGTGTTCATTACTGCGAGGCCTTTTTCGTTGATCCCCATCCAGACGTGATTTACCATTATGTAGCCGTATTTTCCGTCTTTAGGCGGGTAGTAAACTGGTTTGTTCATAGTGTCGCTTGTGTCGCGGTTTTTCATCAGTATGGCTCGGCCGTCTTTAGCTGCTGTGCCTGTCACTATGACGGCGGTGCACTCTTCACAGTAATCGTTGGTTGCAACATTGTTTTGTGTAAGGTTGAATAGAATTATAATTGTTGAGACTGCGGCTAATATAAAAATAAGTAGGAGACACTTTATTGTCTGTAGTTTTTTCACTTTTAACTCACAAATTAGCGTTAGAGTTAGGTTCTAGTTATATATTATGTAATTGTATTCTAGAATAGATCTCTATATTGATAGAGTATTTACCCTTTAAGATTCATGAGTGACTTTATTTCTTTGCAATAAAAAATGAGTGAGAAAAGCGGTTTAGTTTTAATTTTCGTTTTGTCTTGAATATTATGGGAATTGTGAATGCCAGTGACAGTGCAAGGATAGTTGAAAAGCATGTTTGGTTTGCATTTGCTAGAGGAGTTATCGGTGGTGAAGAGTTAATTAATAGGTTCACATTTTGAATGTATGGTTGATTGGTGTGATCAGCTGTCTGAGCTTTTTGACTGGTCATATCGTAGCCTAACACAAATTGGCTGTCTGCGTCTATTTCATAGCTGTTGAGGTACGGCGAAAAGGTTTTCACGTATATCTTATCCTCTGCTGTGTGGAATTCAAGTATTCTTAGCCAACCGTTGCCGCCGTTTTCTCTCTCTTGATAATCGGCAAGTAATTGGTAGATAATGTATCCGTTGACTGTGTCTTGTCTTCTGGCTTCACCGTGCATATGACCGCAGAGCACTAGGAAAATCTGATCTGCATGGTGGATAATGAAGTTGTTCCATATGTGGTTGCCTTCGGTGGTTCTTGTTCCGTCCAAGTTTAAGTAGTCATGTGTAACGATTATTGCTCGCCTATCCGGGTAAGCTGCTAATGTGGTGTTTGCCCACGCAAGGACTGCATCGCTTGGGTGATATTGGAAGCAAAATATGATGTAGTCGTCTTCTCCGCTTGAAAACAGAAGGAAGCTGTTGGTGTTGATGTTGTTGTATGCGCCTCCGTACCATGTTTCCCCGCTGAATCTGCTGTACGAGAAGTAGGTGTTGTAGTTGGTCAGATCTTCGCTTAGGCCTCCCACATCTGTGCCGTCATGGTTTCCAGGCAGAACAGCCCAGGGAACATTACCATCCAGCAAGCTCATGGCTGTGTTTGCATTGATCCATTGAGCGATATCATCGCTGTTTTGTACCAAATCTCCTTCATGCAGAACGAACAGTATGTTCATTTTTGCTACATTATTGACTAGCCATTGCGTTTGATTGGCAAAGATAGCAGGGTAGCTTTGGCTGTAATACTGTGTGTCTGGAAGTACGACAAGGGTGAAGAGGTTCTCGTTTGCAAGCTCAGCTGGAGCGAAAACGTTGTCTACGTAGAAGTTTCCTCTACCATCGCTGTCAGCTGAAAAGCTTATGTGAGTTACTGAAGAGCTGGTGAAACCATTGTATTTGCTGAAAGTGCCTTTAAGCACGCCGTCAACATAGACGTCATAAGTGCCTGTTGCAACATTAACTACAAGCCTTATTGTGTACCACGTGTCGTAGCTTAGGCCGGAAGCAACAAGCGTCCATGTTGAAGTCGTACCATAAGTTTGCGAGCTAGATGTTCTAACTCTGATTTGAATGTCATTACCAGTGTCACCAGGTGTACTATCATAGAAGGCCATGAAAACAAACCGTTCATTGCTCGTACCGCATGGTGTATCGATCGGTGTTTGGGCAATGCTGTTATCCCCTATGTAAACCAGCCCGGTGCGATCATACGCCCCGTTGTCTTGGATCCGGTCAATGTAGATATCGAATGAAACCGAGAAAGTGCCGGTCTGGGATGAACTGAACTCTTGAGTTAGATACGCGTTTTTGGCGATTCCATAATTCTTCAGTGCTGCTTTCTTGCCTGTATTACCGCCAACATCGCTTGTGTCAAGCGTAAGCAGTGTCGGATCGTCGTTGCGGCTCTCATACCAATCTTGACCTTCACCGTTTGCTCTCAAATCATCGTCGTCGATGCTGTTGTCAAAGTTTGAATCCACAATTAGGATTTGAAGGAACGTTGCTGTAACAGACTTGCTTCGGTCCATGGTTATCGTGGCAGGATTTGTGCTGCCTGATAGGTCTCCACTCCAGCCTGAGAACTTCCATCCGCTATTGGGTGTGGCATTCAACTGCACTTCTGTGCCGTATGTATACGTGGCCTGATCTGGGTTTTTATTCACCGAGCCTTGACCAACAACGTTCAGTGTTAGGGTATATTGGTCTTGAGTGAAAGTTGCAGTGATTTCAGTGTTGCCTGTTATTGTTACGGTTGCAGGGTTGTCAGACCCTGTTAAACCTCCGCTCCAACCAGAGAAGGACCAACCAATATTGGCAGTTGGAGTAAGTTGTACAGATGCTCCATAGGTGTATGTTGCTTGATCTGGGCTCTTGCTTACAGTGCCAGATCCCACAATGGTGACAACCAAAGTGTACTGATCTTGTGTAAACGTGGCGATGATAGATTTGCTGCTATCCATTACGATGTCAATAGGGCTTTGGCTACTTGTAATGTCGCCACTCCAGCCGCTAAATGACCACCCTGCTTCTGGCGTGGCTGTTAGGGTTACAGTTTCTCCATGTGCGTAGACCGCATGGTCTGGCGTTTTGGTTACTGAGCCTGAGCCGATTATGTTAATTGATAATGTGTATTGGCTTTGTGTGAAAACAGCTGTGACTGATTTGTCTCCGTCGATGATTACGGTGGTTGGATTAGATGTTCCTGACGCGTCACCACTCCAATGGGAAAATGTCCAACCAGCTTCTGCAGTAGCTGTTAATTCAACCACGGTGCCATAAGTGTATGTGGGTTGATCTGGGTTCTTTGTTACCGAACCGTTTCCATCCAAGGTGATTGATAATGTGTACTGGTTTTGTGTGAAGTGAGCGGTAACTGTCATGTCTCCTGTGATGACTAGGGTAGCGGGATTGTCAGATCCTGTCAATGCTCCGCTCCAATGGCTGAAAGACCAGCCTGTATCAGCAGTTGCATTAAGCTCTACAGAAGTGCCGTAGGTATATGTGGCTAGGTTAGGATTCTTGGTGACTGACCCTGAACCATCAACTATAACATCCAGAGTGTAGGTTGTGTACTGGTCTATTGCGTATGCCACATTTACTCCCTGTTGTCTTAAAGAGGAAATTGTCCATGTGGAGAGGTGAGGTGTGGGTTCAAATACAAACATGGGATCGTAGATGATGTTCCATGAGATGTACTGTCTTGCAGTGCAGTCATTCTCAGAGCCTGTGCCAGGGGTCGAGGCGAACTGAGTGTCGAAGTCTGTCCATGCGGACAAAATGCTGAAGAAAGTGTTTTCTGGCGGTGAGTATACGTAGTTGTACCAGCTAGTGTCGTCCATTTGACTGTGCCAATCGATGAAGAAATCTATTCCATAGGTGGTATCAATTAAGATTATATGCTCTCGAATGAGGTTGATCTCAACAGTTTCAGCGTTCATCCAGTCTCTGTTAGCGTTTCTATTTTCTGAAGTACCTCTTGACTTGCCGAGGTAGACTCCGTCTGGGTTCACCATAGGCACGATGTACCAGACAAAAGCGTCTCTCATTCTCTGTGCATCCGCATTGTCTGAAATAAGGAAGTCAATCATTCCTTGCAGCATGTAAGAGCTGCAAGTTTCAGCGGAGTGCTGCCTGCCAATTATGTAAATCACTTTTTTGCCTGTGTCTGGAATGGCTGTATTCGTGATTTTTAGAAGCGCAACGTCTCTGCCCTGTTCACTTGAACCCAGGATCGTCTTTTCAGCCCATGGACTAGCATCAACCATGTTTAGGTAATCCTGCATTTTTGTGTATGAGAAGGGATAGAATGTTGCTATGTATGCTTCGTTGCTGGTGAATGTTTGCGTGAACGTGTATATGCCGCCCGAATAGCTGTGAGTTGTGATTCTGAACCAGTTGTCGCCATCATAGCTGTAGACCAGCTGTGCTTCTTGCGTAGTTATTGTTAGGAAAGGAACTTCGGCTGCGTTAGTTATTCTGAAGGTAACTTCCCGGTCTTGTGTGTTTGTCACTTTGAAGTATGTCCAATACGTGTAAATTTCACCTGTAGTCAGTGTTTCGGTCACCATTTCAAAATCTATTCGGTCACCTAGGATAGTGTAGGTTCCGATGCTTGCACTGTCGAAATCGGCTTCTATGCCGAGCGGAGGCAAAGCTGAAGTGAAGGTAGCAGTTATAGACTTATGCCCGTCCATTGTGATAGTTTCTTGGTTGTTCTGGCTGACAAGGTCGCCGCTCCAGCCGCTGAAGATCCAACCAGTGCTGGCGGTTGCGGTCAAAGTGACAACTGTGTTCGGTGCATATGTTGATTCGCCGGGAGTCTTTGTAACTGAGCCACTGCCGACCGTGTTTACTGTTAGCCTATACCTTTCAACAGCTGGTGAGAACACATTGTCGACGTAGAATGCTCCTCTGGCGTCGCTGTCCGACAGGAAACTAACGTACTCCACAGAATTCCTATTATACCCACCATATTTCGGAACGTCCGCCTCAATTAACACGCCGTCCACGTAAACATCGTAAGTGCCACTTGCCACCTTAATAACCAACGTCACCCTATACCA
>Ga0129301_1000679_pt1 | contig 18490 bp, 17 predicted proteins | sample ConPoolayeHmetaG_FD_94489 | JGI IMG/M metagenome (GOLD analysis project Ga0129301, IMG submission 94489) | Hot spring microbial mat communities from California, USA to study Microbial Dark Matter (Phase II) - Cone Pool mat layer H metaG ...
CGTCGAAGGTTACCGGGAGGTTTTCAAAATCGGGAGGGCATTGAAGAGGTATGCGACCTTCTCCATTGCGAGTTCCTTCTCTATGGGCATGGTTGGTCCATTCATGCAGCTGTTCGCCTATGAGGTCAAGGGCGCAGATCAATTCATTTTAGGGGGTATGGCTACAGCAAGCCTTGTGGTCCAAGCCCTATTTTCAGCTTCTTTAGGAAGTTTGGCGAACACCATTGGGCGGAAAAAGTTGATCTATTTTGTTGAACCCATGTACTGGGCCTCTTTAATAGTGCTTGTCTTCGCTCCTTCTCCAGCTTATCTTATCGTTTCATCGATCCTGGGAGGGTTCAGGACGATAGTTGATTATGTCGCCATAGATCCTCTGCAGGTTGAGCTGGCTCCGATCAACATCAGGGGAAGGTGGAGGGGAATCGTTGGTTTGTGTGGTGGTCTTGCAACGATACCTGCTCCCATAATCGGTGGCATTATATGGGAAAATCTTGGGCCGTCTTACTTGCTTATCACATCTTTGCTGCTCGACATGGGGGTAAGAATGCCACTGCTGACAACTATACCCGAAAAAGGGACTGTCCATAATGCATAGCACAGTTCCTCGGAAAGACTTTCGAAGCTTCATAATAATTCAAAAAGTTATCTCTTTTCCATATGCAGCAAGCGAGCCCTGCAGGATTTTTCCTCATGCAGCTTTTTTCAGATTTTTGAGTCTGTAAATGATAGGAAGGCTCAGCGCGAAAAGTACAGATGAGGCATAGAATGGGGTGGTTGGATTAATCTTCTCCCATAAAAAGCCCCCAAGGAGCGGGCCTGCTGAGAAGCCCAACATCAGTGAAGTTTGGGAGAAACCTGTGACGATCCCTCTCTTCTCCTGTTCAACAGTATCCATGAGGAGTGAAAGGCCGCTTGGCCAGGTCATGCTCCAGAACCCGTTTATCAACATGTAGATCAGGATGAGAACCATATAATTTCTTGCAAAGGGCCAAAGCAAGAATGCGAAAGGCAAAGCTGATTGAGACAGAAGGAGCGTTTTCCTCCTTCCATACTTGGATGGAGCCCAGCTAGCGGGCAATTGAGCAAGAAGCATTGCAATGCCAGAGCCAATCGAGAAGAAAAATCCAACCTCTGTTGGAGTCGCGTCAAAAGCAAACTGAACATATAGGGGAATAATGGCGCTCGTAATACCCATCCCGAACCCAGTCAGGAAATTAAGGATGAAAAAAGGAGAAGCTGGCTTCAAGCTCCCGATGCTTAGCTTGCTGCTCTTTCTCGAGCGCTTACCCTCCCTCATGATTATGCCTGGGATTATCGTCAAGGCCGATATTGCCGAGGCTATGTAGAATGCATAGTTCCATCCGAACCTCTCTGAGATAACCCCTCCCATGATCGGACCGAGTATCGACCCGATGGGCCAAGATATGTTTATTGCGCTGTAGATCTTCGTTCTGAGCTTCGGTGGAGAACAGTCCGCAACGTATGCTGTCCTTGCTGGCATGAAGAAGGAGAAGCTGGCTGCGTAAAAAATTGCTAAAGGAACTAGACTTTGCCACGAGTGTGCGAATGGATAGAGGAATAGAGCAATGGAACTTATAAAACTGCTAGCTACGATAAACAATCGTCTACCATAAATGTCGGAGCCGAGGCCCGTTACCGTCCTAAGTGAAGTGTCCGCCAAGTTTATGATCGATGCGACCAACGAAACCTCGAAGACCGTCGCCCCAAGACTCTCTAGATAGAGGGGCCAGATCGGTGTTATGTAGCTGCTTACAATCGAAACTCCAACGTTTACAGCGAAGAGTAGCAATAGGTTCTGCTTCAAGCTGAATCCTGTTTTTTCCTCAGATTGCAAGGTGCCAACTTTCTAAAATGGCACATATATGAATTCGACGGTCATGCTCCCTCAAAATTGAAAGGTACAGGAGACAAATTTTTCCGCAAACGTTCTTCCGCCTTGCACCAACCTGCCTGTTCCACTTCTTTCGATCTAGTTTAGGCTAAATCTAATCTTGTTCCCTTTAGAAAGGTCTACGCAGAAGAATATTCTGCCATTTCTCCGTATCCATGCATTGCTTTCAAGTCTAGTACTCCCCTCCTCCGCCTCTCTGATCGGAATTTCATTAGATCTCTCTCCAGATCTGGATAGGTAAGCTTCCTTGACCTTTCCTCCATATCTGAAGCTGATTGTAAGGTTCCGGCATGGAAAGGGCGAGTCAAGTTCTAGAGCTAGTTCATCTTCTTTTTCTACGATCTTAAAATTCAGGGACTTGGCAGCTGCTGTCAGCATGGCAACCTCGCTAAACTTCATCCACTGAATCCTTTCTCCCAACAAAGAGTTGATTCGATTAAATACTTCATGCATCACCCTTAGGCCGATTTTTGCTCCATTGGAGTAGAGCGAGTTCCAGTGAGTGTGGAATGCCACGTAACTACCAGCGTTCAGAACCTCAACAAGTCTTCCAGACCTGCCATCTGAAGAGATGTACTTGTCAGCATAGGTGGATATGAGGTCTTCCTTCCACTTGGAGCGGACATCTTGGGTCATCGTCTCCCAGATCCAGTCATCATTGCAACTTACCATGCTTACCACTGCTTCGCCTTTCCACCTGTCCATGTACATCAGTTTCGGCATTACGATCTTTGATTCTTCTTCGGTATGCAGGAAGTACCAAGCTACCTTCCTTCCGTTCACGCGTTTCTCGGCCTCTAGTACCGCTCTGGCATAATCGCCCTCGATCGTATATCCAAAAGCTCCAGGAGATGTAACTCCGTTGGGAGAAAGTCTGGCATCCCGCAATATCTCGAGCGCCCTCGAGATGTACGGGACAAGGGTATCAAAGTTCTGTTTCTTGTGCCAATCCTCCTGTTCGGCTGATGGAATTGTTGCATTCGTCTCCAAGTTCAATGCTAGAGTGTGGGTAAGCATCTCTGGCGTGATGTCGAAGTAATCAAGAAGCTTTTGCCTTACGATGTCCAGCCACTCCCTCATCTCACTCACGCTGTAACCCTGCAGCCAAGTCTCGATGCTCCCAAGTCCGGCTGGAAAAGGTATCACGGTGAATTTCCCCTTGACCCCATATTCGACCACGATCTCGACGAATTCGCGTAGAAAATCGTTCGGTATTCCCTTCATCTCACTGTAATATTCAGGCGTCGACGGTCCAACCTGCACCCTGTAGTAGTAGAGGGGATTTATGCAAGGCGCCGAATCGTCTACTATGAACGACATCGGAGTTCTTAGATTCGGCATCTCAATTCTCAAATCTAATTCATTGCATTTTTCCATGACCCCGAAGCCGATAGAGCATCTAATAACGGTTATCAAATTCATCCCGGTGATGGGAAAAGCTGCTCCAGATCTGCCCCAAGATCTTTGCAACCCATCATGCGAAACGTATCAGAAACTTGACCTACTAGACTTTACTCAGTATTGGCTTCATACCCCTAGGACCAGTTCCTGCTTGGCCAAATACTCTCTGGCAGAAAAGGTGATAAATAAAGTAAATGCAAAAACCATTAGGTGGCTCGCTCCCTCTCCTACAATTCCTCGGTTCGTCGGGTACTCGATAATATATCCCAGCCAATCATATATCCCACGCAGGAGAGGATAGGATCCAAATCCACACAGAATGACAAGCCTGGCGGAGGCCTTTTTCTCAGCAGCATCTGACACAATCTTTTCCCTGAATATAAAGAGCAGGGATACAAGGACCGTAGCCAAAGATATGACCGGATAAGAAGACCCCATGGGCGGAATGCCATGCATTGGATAACTGATTGCCGTGATAAGAAGATTGAAGAGGAAGAACGAAGCCAAATAGGTCTCGGCCATCGCTTTTCTACTTTTCCACCTTAGGCCGCTTTCGAACGCCACTCCTGCAGGGAGAAAACCGAGGAAGAAATCATTGAAGAGATGCGAGAAACTGGAGTGAAGAAGCGATCCAAGCGCTAGAACCGTTAATATGCTAGGTGTCGAGAAGCTATCGGCCATCAGGATGTCCAATCCAGTTCCGGCATATACATACAATCCAAACATCACACCAGTTAGGGTGCATGTTACGATGGGAAGCCTTTCCGCCCACGGGATTTGCAGTTTGCGGGACAACAACATGAATAAGAGAAGAGAGATTGCCAATGAGAACCAGACAGCACAGTCTCTCGTTCGCACCTTCTCATTTGCAAAATTGCCGAATATGGGGTATGCTACACCTTTAATGTTTTGTACTGCGTAGACCGTACTGTAGCACACTACTTCACCAATTTTCGTCTCAGACAGGACGAAAAGGCGGCAGTAGATTGTAACGTTCCCAACAGCAACGACTTCAATGGGTTGCGCTTCCTCAGCATTAAACATCGATCTTAACAGTCCTATTTTCTCAAAATCGATAACGATTACATTATTGTTGCTTTTGCCATGAATCATGATATCTCCAGAAGATACTTCGACATTAATCGACTCAACGTTCGATCTCGGAATTGAGTCCCTCACATCATAATCGGAGGACAGGTAAATATTAACGTCGACAGGGGAATTAGGGGCATCGGCAACAATTATGACCTTAAGCTTACAATCCTTCTGCTTCCAGTCGGCAACTAAAACAGTGTGCATTATAGCAAAGAAGAGAAGAAATAAAATAGCGCATGTTGCCTCCTTTCTCCTCAAGTAAAGTTTTCTTCTGATCGATCTGTCCATTCAATATCGACCACTATTTGGACAGGCTTAATGTTCTTAAGCTTGTGTGCCAGACTCTGGTATCTATGTCAAGATTCTTTTGAACAAGGGATCGGTTGGCATAAACCTCGAATGGAGCCCCCCTCCTGATTGTGGTTAAATTTCCTCCAGCGCTACAGCTCTAACCCATGATGAGTCAAGGCCCTTCACCCTTAGCGGAAGGGCGATGAAAAACACCCTCTTCCTTTTCAACTCTTCGAGGTGGCAGAGCCCCTCTATTATGGGTATGTCGCTTCTCAGAAGGTAATCGTGCGTTGCCATCGAACCCCTGGCTTCAACGCCTATGGAGTCGTCAACCCCTATCATCTTCACCTTCCTCTCCCGCAGCCACTTCGCAGTTTCCTTTCCAATGAATGGCTTGTCCTCCCCGCTCCATCCACTATACATCAAAACGATGTCACCCTCAGCGACCCCTCCGGACTCCATATCTACAGGTGTGATTGGTTCTGCTCGCCTGCCCTTTGCATTCACAACCACAGCCTCCCCCATAAAGGTACTCAATGGAAGAGAGGAAACATCTTTGCCATTCTCCAAATAATGCGAAGGGCATTCGACATGCGTCCCAATGTGCGTTTCTGTGTAAACCCAGTTCATGAATGTTCCATCTGGTGCATAAACGAACCTCCTAAGTTCAAACCTTCGTCTAGATGTTCCGTGGATGTATCGCTCCCCACTCAGAACTCCTGGCACAATCTCCGAAGATAGGTCAACTATGCGGTACTTCGATAGGTCCATCATGATCATTCAACGCAACCATATCAATTGGAAGCTATCAGCTTTTTGGCTGGGGGTGCTTCGAAACACCTCGGATTTCAGCCAGGTACGCCATAACCTCTTCATCTGACAGATCGTGCCAGTTCAGATAGGCATCTGCGACTGCAAAGATCGGGCCCCTCCTCACGTTCAGGCAAACCAGCTTGTCAACCTTATCTTCAAGTAGCTCCACCGCGGTGCTCGATGCCGTAGGCACGGCAACCAAAATCCCCTTTGGAGATCTTCTGCGAACACAATTTACTGCAGCGAGCATCGTAAATCCCGAAGCCAATCCGTCATCCACTAAAACCACAATGAGGCCCTTCAATTCTGGAAACGGCTCATCGCCCCTGAACTTCCGAACCCTTTCCCGAACAGAGTCTCGAGCCTGGAGTATCGAACGTTCCACTGTCTCAGCACCAAGCCCAAGGCTCCTAACCAATCTTTCATTTAGCATAACCTCCCCATCCCAGGTCACGGCTCCGAATCCCGCCTCCTTGTTCCACGGTATCTGTATCTTCCTTACCACTATTACGTCGAAAGCGACGTTCAGCCTCTTCGCAATCACGTATCCTATTGGCACTCCACCAGAAGGCACGGCAAGTAGCTGAGCACCAACATTAAAGTCGATGCATCGTCTCAGCTTTTCTGCCAAGATCTCCGCGGCTTGCAACCTGTCCTTGAAAACGAATTTCTTGTCCCTATATGCCGGCTCATCTATTACGTTCATCATGCCCCTTCTCTTAAAAAAATCCCGCAAGCTTCGGAGGCAGCTCCTTGAACTTTCGGAAAAGTTTCTCATATGTCCTTTTATCCTTGCTCGGCCTGAAAATTTTCTTCCTTAACTTGATGGCTCTTAAGGCTTCACCGATGGAACCGTACCGCCCTATCCCCACGAATGCTGTAAGCGCTGCACCAAGAACAGTCGCCTCCTTTTGTTCCATAACTGTAACTGGAAGGCCGGTAACGTCCGACCTGATCTGGTTCCAGAGGTCGTTTCTCGAACCGCCTCCAACTACACGTATACCCTTTGCCTTGAAACCAACAGATTTTTCGATCGTCTGGAGTGCGAGCCGCAACTGGTAAGAAAGCCCCTCAAGAGAAGCACGGTACACATGCGATCGAGAGGCTGGCAGTGTCAATCCTAGAATCATGCCTTTCGTCCCATACTTTCTTGTTGGACCGCTATCAGGAACGAAGCTTGGAACAACCATTATGCCTCCAGATCCCGCACATACGCTTGCTGCCTCTTCGATCATGGTCCTGTAGTCCCTGCCACCAAGATTGGAGTAGAATTTTTCCCTGATCCATTCAAGAACAGCAGAGCCCATCATTAGAAGCTGCGGATTCCAAAGGCCCTTTTCCGCGTCCGCTTCTATTATCATTCCTCCCTCGAATCCCACCCTATTGGGCCTAAAACTTGGAACGCGTACCTCTAAGATCTCCCAAGTTCCGCTTGAAAGTACAATCTCGTTGGGCTTCGCTCCTGAGCCGACAAGTGCAAACTGGGTATCATGTCCCGAAGCAACTACTGGCGTTCCAGCTCTTATATTGCACACTCGCGCACTTTCAGCCGTAACCTCACCTATCACATCTCCAGGTTCGCTCCACCTTGGAAAGAAAGTTGGATCTAAGCCAGCAAGTCCCAAGATCCTTTTTGACCAGTCTCTCCTTCCAAGGTCCATGGCCATGGTCGTCGATGCGCTTGTCGGCTCTATGTGGAACTCATCTGTCAGCTTGAAGGCAAGGAGCCCGGGCATCATCAACCAGGTGTACGCCCTGTCCAATGCCTTTGGCACATTTTTTCTCAACCACATCAGTTTCAATATTGTATTGAATGAAATTACTTGGTAGCCCGTTATCTTGTATATCTCCCAGGCGGACATTCTCTTCTTTATCTCCAAGGCCATGCTTGCAGTTCTTTGGCACTGCCAAGAGATCGGAGGGTAAGTCAAGGTACCATCCCTTGAGACTGGGGCCCCATCAGCTCCCCATGTCGTCAATGTGACCGCCTCGATTCGATCTGTTCCGACTTTACGAACAACTTCTCTTGATGCTTCACTGACCTTTCTCCAAATTTCTTCCAAATTCCAGATCTTCCAGCCAGCCTTTCCTCCGGGCTGCTCTACCGACCTGTTGGCCTTGCTTGAGCTTGCCACAAACTCCCCCTTCGCGCTTACCGCGACCGCCCTTATGTTTGTCGAGCCACAATCAAGTACCAAGACCAGATCTTCGTTCATCACACAGCCCTTCCGGAATCTCTACTGAAATTAGGTGCCATACCCTTCTCAGCTTGCTCTACAGTTGCTTCGTCCTCACTTAAATACCTGCTAGCAAGCTCCCCCCTCCCTCTGAGCTGGTTTTCTTTATGCTATTTTGGTGCCATCCTTATTGGCGCTGCGGTCCTTGCATCAGCATGTATCGCCACAGTTTCCTTCGGATTCGGGTGCTCTTGCACGAAGGTGACTGGCCTGTCAAGAGTTGGTGGATGCATGCACGCTATTCTGAAACTGGCTAACTGCCAGTTCAGGTCCCCTCCATCACAGTAGAGCTCTATCCTTCTCGCATCCAGTATCGGCTTCATTCCTATTGTTACAGCCATAGGGGGAAGACCATAGGGATTGCCTCCTATTCCGCATATACTGTTAACGACAAATGTATCCGGATTTAGGGTCACGACTCTCGTCTTGGATCTCTTGAACTCCTCGGGCGTAAGTCTGATGAAATATGTGTCGACAGGCTCATTAAACGCTATGTGTCCATGGTAACCTATGCCCCCATAAGCGGTGTCTACACCCCCAAGCTCCTCGATCTTGTCATCGATAGCATCGGGTTTGAACGGATCTGGAAACATGGCCTGTTCCTTTGGTATCCTGAGCTCCTGCTCAATCAGATTAAACAGGTTCTTCTTCATGTAACCCTTGAAGCTCATCGGATGGTCTTCTGGAACCGGCCTGCCCTGCCAATCAAGATACTCATCCATGTTGAATGTCCAAACATTCTTCCAGCTTATCCTTTCTTTGTTTGTTATTTCTGCAAGCAATGGATATTGAGGCGTGGGCCCAACAGGCAATATTATCTTAGTTTCCTTGCCACTTTCGTTGTTTCTCTTAATCAGCGTGGCTACAGATCTTGCGAAAGCTTCGTAGAGAGAGCGCGTGTCTGGAAATATAATTACTTTGACCGGGCTCCAACTGTCTATCTCCTCCATCGGCATCGATAGAAGGAGTTCCATCTCTTCTTTGCTCAAGACTGTCCTTTGCGCAATTCCCTTGAATCTTGGCATTTCTCTTTCTCCTGCCCCTCCTTGGCTTGGCTCGATCTAAATATATTCAACTGTGGCCATCAAACTGAAAGAAGTAAGTAATAGTCCCCCTTTTAAAAGGCGTAACGGCACAGGGCCAAAAATTGCCTTTACTACGGAAGGAACTGGATAATATTTCTAGTTAAGTTCAAAAATGTTTGATGCCTAGGCAGGGCGAAGCTTAAATGAGCTTCATCGCTGTTACAAGGCCCACTCCTAAGGAGATCAGGGTCGACAGGTTATTGGATGGCTCTCCTGTCGACAGTTTAATATTTAGGATGATGAAAGGTTCGGAGATCAAGAGGTTCTTCAAGCAACAGGAACTCCTGACGCGTAGTGAACTTAGGCCACAGATTCTCGTACCGGGTGCAGAAAGAGTTGAGGAACTTCGGGATGACAAAGAATATATCTTGGAAACTTACTACGACTTTATAAATGAAGGCTTGGACAGGTACAGGGTGGAAGAAAAGAGCATGGGGGAAATCATGAAGACTCTTAGGGAGAGGGAGAAGGTTTTTACATTCGAAGGCAGATCTATCACAGCCCTCGATGATCTTCTCTGGGGAGTAGGCTGAATACTCGATAGTTTCCCTTTTGTTATATTGCCTTAGAAGGATGCCTTTTCGTTTCCAGAAGCCTCGCTATGGGCATGATGCGAGTAGGCTCGCTCCATACCTCTTCACGCCCAAGTTTTCTGGATATGGCTCACGATGAAATGCTTGCCAGCGATTTTGAATCAAGAGGCTTTTTCGCAACCCTTATGCAAGCTAATTTAGGCCTCCTGCCAAAATTTATATCGGGGTGCACAACCTTTCTTAACGCATGTTGCAAGACCTACCACACATGACGATCGTGGGTCTGATCATAGTGGCGATCGGCATAGCGCTTGCACTTCTGCCTTACATACTCCGGAGGATGCCTTCCTTCCAACTGGAGAGGCTTCCACCATTTTTAATCTGGGTATACCGCAGTGGAGATTTCGTCATAGCCACATCGCCTATTCTAATCTTGGCAACATTGATCATCATAGCATTGAAGATTCTTTGCAGGTGATCTCTGTCGCTATCGGAACTAGGAATCGCCCCTTTGGTTTCTAGATGAATACCCCAGCCGCGAAGACCGTCGTCCATAGACCATTCTTGTCTCCTTCCGCGGACTGCGTAACGTTCGTTGTTTTCACAATTTTGCCTGAGATGCGCCACTGCTTTTTCTTAATATCATAGCTTTCGTCGACATCGAATCTCAATCCAAGTGTTGTAGCTAGCATAGTCGCGGCCAGATCCTCAGCATAGTCTCCTGCTTTCTTGCGCGTCTCTCCAAAAGAGGTATGTTCCGAAAGGTAGCCATACATCGTCTTTTCCTGTGGGATCGCCAAACCAACCGATGCAGCTATCAAGCGGTTGGGTTCGTTTGTAGAGTTGCTGCAGAATACGGAAAATAGGATCTGACCAGCCCTGATATACTGGAGCCCTTCCTCGGTCCTGATAAGCTTGCAACCTGGCGGAAAGATGCTGGATACCCCCACCAAGTTGCACTTCGCAATGCCTGCATTTCGTAAAGCAAGCTCGAAGCTTTGGAGTTTTTCCTTGTGTTTTCCCACACCTCTAGTTAGGAAAATCCTTCTTGGTATGATGGGATAGGCCATAGCCTCCTGCCATCAACATGGCAAGATAGGCTTTACTAAAAATTGACCAAATTGATGATAGCTATACTCCAAAGGTTTACTATCATCCGCTTATCATCTCTACTCTATGCTCTACCTTCGTCCCCTTGACCCATGCGGTCAAAAGCTGACCACTTTTCAATGGAATCCATTCGTCGCTCTTGGTCATCTTCTCAGAGGCTACAACTAAAGGGTTTCTTGGCAGGTAACACATCTGGAAGACTGGCTGGTCTCGAAGGCAGATGGATGGCGAGCAGCTGTCTTCCTCCGAATACCTGCAGTAGGCATAGAGCTTCTCCCCATCGCTAAAGATCGCGTTCAGCCCGACATATGGCCTTCTCTTCATTGGATGACTTTGGAAACAGTCCCGCCAAAGTTTCTGGAGAGCATCCTCAAAACCGATCAAGGCTGCCTCGACACTTTCCCCATCCTCAAGTGACTTCACCAAAAACCAAAAGTAAATCTCGCTATCGTTGACCCCTTTGATCATCCCTTTATAATTTCCAAGAAGCTCCGATGCTTCATCTGGGATGTTGATAGTTCCATTGTGTACAAACAGGATGTTCTTGAAGAAAAATGGTTGTGAGTTCTCAATCGAAAGGAGCTTCTCCGAAGGTAATCCTCTTGGATTGCTAGCCTTCCTTATATGTGCCAAGATTATTTTAGACCTCGTCTTCAAGGCAACGGATTTGTATCTGTCGACCTCCACATAGACTGGTTTTTCACTTCTAACAGCGCATGAAGCACCATCAACATAGTAACCGATGCCCCAGCCATCTCCCTGAAGCCTTTCTGGATCTGCTCTGCTTTGCTGCAACAAAGAACATTCAGCTTCCACGAGGTACCGTTCAGCGCTTAAAGGCTCGTTGGAGATCATACCAAATAGACGGCACATCTTTGCACGCAGCTAGAGGATTCAATCCTATATGTCTCTTGCGACAATCAATCCAATTGCTCGAGAATTTCTTCCTTGCTTTTTTCAGCTTGGCTATATATATGCAACTATGGTCAGACAACCGTTATAAGGAAATGTTAGGCTTCTCCCTTTGAAGAAGATGAAGGTATTCATTTCCATAGATCTAGAAGGCATAAGTGGATTGGTACAATGGGATTCTGCCGACAGGCAGATAGAACGTGAGTTGATAACGGCCGAAGCGAACGCTGCAATAGCTGGAGCTTTCGACGGCGGAGCGACAGATGTCCTAGTGACCGATGCCCATGGAAACATGCGCAATATCTTGCCCGAAAAGATAGATCATAGAGCCAGCTTTATCAGCGGTCAACCCAAGCCAAAGAACCACATGTCAGGTATCGATTCCTCTTTCAGGGCAGCTCTCCTGATTGGTTACCACTCCAAAGCTGGGACTCTTAATGGCGTAATGGCACACACGTTCACCGGAAGCATCTTCTCCCTCAAGTTCAACGACCTGGAGCTTGGAGAAATTGGCACGGATGCCGCAATCGCTGGTCACTACGACGTGCCAGTTGTCATGGTTACAGGTGACAAGGCAGCTTGCCTCGAGGCCAGAGAACTTCTTGGAGAAGTGGAAACGGTCTCGGTCAAGGAAGGAATCAGCCGCTCTTCAGCAAAGTGCACTGCACCACTATCTGCACGGAGGCTCATACAGGAGGGAGCCAAAAGGGCTATCGCCTCATTGTCAGCCAGCTCAAACCAAAAACCATTCAAAATAAAGTCACCAGTTCGAACTGAAATAACTTTCACAGACCCATCTTACGCTGACTGCGTATCAAATATGCCATTCGTAGAAAGGATCGATGGCAGGAAGATCGCTTTCAAAGCTCCCGACATGATTCAATCATTCGAGCTTTTCAACTCTATCCAGTTCCTTGCCGGAGTTGTGAGATGAATCTACTTGGTCAGATGGTAGACCAATAATGCATGACAAACTTGAGAAGTTGGTTAATTGAAAACTTTTCAGTTCCAAATGTGTAATCTCTAAGAAAGCTGTGTGGGATGATATGGATCGCATGAGGATAAAGGCCATCTTCTTCGATGTCGGAGGAGTCCTCCTCAGCTATGCCTCTTGGAAAAAGGCTGACAAATACCTCGATCGAGCGTTGAAGAAAAGGTTTCCAAAACTAAACATCAAGAAGCTTCACGAAATTTGGGCTGTGGAGTGGTCGAGAAGAAATCGCGCAACTTCCGATAAAGGTTTCGAGACGATGAGAAGTCAGGCTGAAAATAGCCTGCACCTTTCGCTCGTTTCGCTCGGCTTCATTCCCACCAAAACGTACGTTAAGAGCGTTCTTGACATTTGGTACAAGATCGCTGAGAAAAATGCAGAGGCTACTCCAGGTGCAAGACGTATGCTAGCCAAACTAAAGTGCTCAGGATATAGGACAGGCATCATAACGAACGCGGACTGGAATGTCGTAATCCCGCATTTGAGGCGTGCCGGCCTGCTTGGATACATCGACTACAAGATAGTTTCGAGCAGGTTGAGATCTTACAAACCGGATCTAAAGCTTTTCAAAGAGGCCTTAAGAGTTTCAAATCTAAAGCCTGAAGAAATAGTATTCGTTGGCGATAGTGCTGATCTGGACTTCAAGCCAGCAAGGGAAATTGGAATGATTCCCCTGCTTTTCAACAGAAAGGAAGGTCGTGGAAGGATCACGAATTTTGAGGAACTTTTAGAGTTTCTTCGCTCAAGAGGTGAAAATGATTGCTTAAAGTGAGCATTTTGCCATTGAACCACGCATTACTTGTTCGCATGTATCTTCACTGGGTGAACCATCTTCTTTTTATCTTAGCAGGCTTCCAGTAAGTTGGCCTAAAATGCGTTCAATAGTTGGCAGATTTCAGGTTATGGCGACATTGCAGGCGGCTAGGGCCTATGTACTTGGAATGCCGCTCGACCTCGCAAAGAGCTGGGGGTTAAACAGGGCCATATTCTATGCTGCAGCGAAACGTGGTTTCAAGGAGAAAGCCATTCGCAAGAGGAGTGGCGAGGAGATATTGATGAAGCCGATAGAGGAAAAGCCCAATGCCTACTTCATGGGCGACGAGATGGCATATAAGAAGAAGTTGGAGAGACGAACCTACTTTACGATAGGCGGGGAAATCCAGACAGAGGCTGAATTCGAGAGGCAGATCGAGGCAAGATTTGGCGGTCGGTACAGAGACGCCTGGAAAGAGGCAGTTGAGCTGATGAAAAAATTTCCAAAGGAAACGCTTCTCTCCCAGCGTGACTTTTACGAGCTGGTCTACAAACCCGTTAGGGACGAATTGGCCAGCAAATGGACAAAACTTGCCGCTGAATCGAAATAGCATTGCCTTTTATGGACAAGGGTAAAAAGCAGAAAGAATGGGCGATTTGGCTGAAGATCGAAATGCGTGTCGGTACGGCTTCAATAGAGGGCAGCGGGAAGGGCACAGGATATGTGACAACCGTCTTGGAGGATGGAAGGAGGGTGAACACTCCAGTAGGCATAGTTCGTGGCAAGGAAAATGGTCCGGTTCTCTACGCCCAGGCTGCTCAGCACGGCATGGAAATCAACGGTGTTGTCGCGATAGAAAAAATGCTCCAGTTGCTCAAACCTGATCTCCTAAGGGGAACTTTCATCGGCGTCCCAGTAGCCAATCCTCTCGCTCTTGTCCAGAGAAGGCCCCACTATGGTCTCGGACCGGAGGAACCTTATGGTAATCGTCCTCGCCTGAACATGAACAGGATCTGGCCGGGCAGCCCAAATGGCTCAGAAGTTGAGAGATTGGCACATAATTTATGGGAGCAAGCAGTACAAAAGGCCGATTACGTCATAGACCTTCATTCATATGAAAGGTGGAGCGCCTCATGCACAATAGTAAGTTCAAAGAAGAAATCTCTCGAGCTGGCCAAAGCATTCGGGCTGAGGTTCATCTCGGTGAGCACCAACAAAAAGGAACTAGAGCTGCTGGAGGAGCCATGGAAGATGGTTTCGGAAGCGGTTGAGGACATTGGAGCCTCGGCTCTTGTAGCTGAGTTGGCAGGGCAGTGGGACATCTATCCAAAGAGCGTCAAGGAAGGTACTAGGGGAATGATCAATGTCATGAAAAAACTCAACATGCTGGATGGGGAACCTATATCACCTCCAAGCTACGTTTACCTTGGCAAAGATCCATGCACGAGGGTTTCGATGGATAGGGATGGATTGTTTCTCGCATCCGTTGAGCCTGGAGACGAGGTTGAGAAGGATCAGCAAATCGCTAAAATTATTGATATGCTCAACCTTTGTGAAGTGGACTTAAGATCTCCAGTTCGTGGCATCGTGTACCACCTTGGTCCTTCAGGTCCTAACAGGGACGTTCAGCTTCCTAGAATGCATCCCTTTTTAGACAAAGGATCCGAGGTGGCGGTCATATATGAGTCATAGCTAATCTGCTATGCCCATAACATAGCATCGTCCATACTTTTTGCAAAGGCAATGCGTAAAAGGAGCTATTGGCATCTCTACCGCGAAGTCTTGACGGCCTCGATACATTTTTTCTTGAATGTTTCATATGCATTCGTGAATTCGGTCATTGTCTTTACCACCGAACCGAACGATGGCCATTCCGATACTTTCAATCCGCCTCTGCCATAATCCCCAAGAATACCTACGCTGCGCAGCTTCTCTTCAAGCTCAGGGGTCAGTTCGTACGCCCTCCTAAAATCCTCGATTTGGAGAAGCCTTCGTACGACCTCAGGATTGTGTTCACGGGCTATAGCATTTTCAAATGAGGCCAAGTTGAAACCTTCTTGCTTAGATGCCTCATGAACCCTGTGCTGGTGGTCTGGAAATTCTGTATTTGTCATATTCCTGCCAGCCAGTGTTAGAAAAGTATCGTTCGGTTTCCTCTTCGAAGCTGGAAGAACATCGATCCTGTCCATTACCATTTTTGCCTCCTCTATTGTCAGGCCATACCTATCCTTTAGGTACGCGATCCACTTTGGCATGTTCTCGGGGCTGAAGAATATCCTGTAAGTCCTCTGCGCCACGAGCGTCCCAGCCAAGCCAATATCTCCCTCGAGCTTAGAGAGAGATGCCCGAATCTCTTCCCTCGAAGTCCCCTTCGCAGTTGCCAAGAAGTTTATCAGGGAATCATCCGCAAGAGACTTCAGATATTTGAAGGAGCAAACCCTTCTGACTTTTTCTTCAATGTCCTTTGACACCTCAACCTCCTTCAAAGCTCCTAGCCCTTTAGCAAGCTCAAGTAGAAGGGCATCTTTCCTTTCGCCAGCTTTCATAAGGGCTTCTGAAACGATCTTCTCAGCCTCGACTTCGCGAATGTGGCTCTCCAACCTCCCGCCCATGTTTGTCTCGTAGACCTGTGTTGGCAGTATTCCCTTTTTTACCGCTCCAGCCATTCCCTCCATCGCTGCCATAATAAGCGTCACCTCCTGCGCGACCGTATATGTGACTGTATTGTTTGTACCGATACCAATGCTGTTGAGAGATGAAGTTATCTCGACAGCTGCCGGGTAACCGCCAGCTATCTTGAAAACGATATTTGGGCGACCCCTTTCCTCGGAGTTGGAGTAGCCCCACAAAAGGTACTCGTCGTATCTCTTGAGAAAATCCTGGGCAGCTGAATAGATTCTGATGGCGTCCGCCATGCTACCATCTACACTTGAAGCAACGTTCGGATTCAGCTGGTAACTGACCATCCCATCATGGTAGCCTGTCAAGGCCGCTACCGGCCTGAAGATCGCCAGATTTGGCCAGAGGGCAACCATCGTCGCCTGCATCGTGATCTCGTCCCCAAAGCGATCTGGGTCTTCAATCCACTTTTTGCGTTGTTCCTTCGTCTCCTTTAAGAACTTGTCTAACAGCGTTGGATCATCATCATATGCCCTAGCGGCGAGGACTGGGTTCGTTGAAACCTGAACGTAGCCTAGGTGCCTCAACCACCTGAGGCCGATCGCGTAGTCGTTCCCAAACTTGCACATCTTCCGCTTGACCATCTTGAAGTATATGTTCTCCTGCATCACAGATCCTGCGACGGAGATGAATTTTGAGACCGAAAAATCCCCCTGAAGTTTCGCTTGGATCTCATCTCCCATCTTGGCAACCATACCTCCACCGGAGAAAACCTTCCGCATCTCGTTGAGAATCTTCTCAACCACGAAGCGGCCTATCGTACTGCCTTCCTTTCTCTCAGTCTCCTCCCACGCCTCAACTGTGCACGTTATCGTTTGAAGCGCCCTGGTTACTTCCTCCTCAGAGAATCTCACCAATTCTGCCTCGATTCCTTGCAGATTAAGCGACAGCTCTACAAGTACCTCATATGCCCTTTGCCTGGTCTTTACCTTGCCTTCGTCGATAACACTTGTTTCTTGGCGGCTCTTCACGAACTCCAAGTTGAGTTGGCGTATAATATTGCTAACAATTGTGGTCAGCTTGTTTTTCAACTCTCCATTTAACAGGTGGTCAGCTGCGAGTTCTGGATAACCAAGTAGTGCGGTTGCAACAACATGTCCGGCATGATCAAGGCTTCTGGGAGGAGAAGGAAGGGCCTCCAGCTTGTCACTAAATACGATAGAACGTATCTTTGCACTAGTTTCACTCAAGTGCCACACCTACCATGTTGGTATACCAATTGCGCATCCAATGCTTGACATGGCCTCATAAATTGTTTTCCAACCGAATCTTGGTCGAATTCCATCCTGTCAGGAATCAACATTTGCAGCCAATGAGGCCTTCTGTCCATAGTTTCAATCCGTGATATCAAAAAATCTTCTCGCCTTAAAGAAAAGGGCGGTTCACCATCGACAGCATCTTTCCTAGCTGGCAGATCATAAAAAAGCTTACGATTTTTCGCAGTTTTCACGGCTGGGTGATCTTTATGGCCTGAACATGGCATTGTGTCTCGCAAGCCAGGCAGAAAATGCAGTCGTTCTCGCGTACGGGATCGGACTTTCTCTCCGATACCGGGTTTCCAGGGGTTTCGACCCAGTCATAGACGCCAACAGGACAAACCTCCATACAGACGCCGTCTCCGTCACATATGTCTTGGTCCACCGCACAGATCGTACCGTGAATCCCCAACTTCTTTGGTGGGTCTGTCGGACCCCAAACGGCATGTCCAGCGTGATTGCCGCTTACTTTCAATTTCTTCTGGAAGTCCTGGTCTATTGGCATGGCGCAAATCAGGTGTTAAACTCTATTAAAGACTTTCTTTATGCTTCTTCCAGATCCTTGGCATTACCGGTTCGGTTCTTTTTCTATCATGGGCTCGTAATGTTCTCCCTAAATTGCGCAAGATGCCATAGGTTTATTTATATCGAAGGTCCCCGAACACAAGGATTGAGCGATTTGAAAGTCCCAGAGGAGATCAAGACCTATTGCCCCAGGTGCAATGCCCACACTCCACACACCGTGAGCGTTTACAAGGCTGGGAGGGCCAGAACCCTTGCGGCTGGACAGAGGCACCACGAAAGGGTCGATCGCCATGGCTACGGCGGATCAAAGGCTCCAATGCAGAAAAGGAAGGTCAAAACGACGAAAAAACAGGCTTTAAAGCTAAAGTGCAGGAAGTGCGGCTTCGTCATTCAGAAGGAAGGCATCAGGCTTAGAAAACTCGAGATTGTTGCATAAATGTAAGGTATACTAGTTTCGATCGGCCTCAACCCAAGAGAACTTGCGCTGCAAAGTCTTCGGATAGTATAATTTCCAATCGTAACCAACTTCCCTGCACCAATCACGGTAGATCCTTGGATCTATGTAGCTCTTCAATGCTGTCCCAAGATTGTAGTTCCGCGTCGCTTTCATGATCCTGATCTTGACCCTGAGTTCCCGGGCAGCTTCCACAGCTCTCTTCGTCTTCTTGGACCTCAATTGGTTTAACCTCTCCATCTTCTTCGACAAAGACTCTTTCCAGTTCTTAGGAAGTTTCCTTTTATGATTACATACCTCGGCAGCCTGAAGGTTGGCCATCGTGCAGTGGAATTTCTTTACATAGTCCGGATCCTTAACAGACGCCTTGGCAACTTTCAAGTAGTCTTTTACAGCTTTTGAAGCATGGTAAGTCCTCAGAACCTTCGCCGACAGATCAGGC
>Ga0129301_1000680_pt1 | contig 18486 bp, 16 predicted proteins | sample ConPoolayeHmetaG_FD_94489 | JGI IMG/M metagenome (GOLD analysis project Ga0129301, IMG submission 94489) | Hot spring microbial mat communities from California, USA to study Microbial Dark Matter (Phase II) - Cone Pool mat layer H metaG ...
TATTAAAGCTTATTTGGACGCTTTGTGCTCTAAATCTATGGAAAAACTCATGACACATAGACAGAATGACCCTTTAACATCGGCATGCAACCTCAAAATAGGAATACTTTATAATCTGCCGGCTGAAGCCTCCAAAGGGGAAAGTATAGACTATTTGGCTGAGGCGGAGGTTAAGGAAGAGGCTGAAACCGTTAGGAAAGCCTTGGAGATTCTTGACTTCCACTACCAGATGTTCCCAATTAAGGACGATGTTGAACCTGTAATAAAGGCTCTGAAGGATTTCAAACCGACCGTTGTGGTGAACCTTTGTGAAGGAGCCTTTGGAGATAGCCAGCAAGAGATGAATGTTCCCGCTATTCTTGAACTTTTAGGCATACCTTACACGGGTTCCCCTCCGCTCTCTCTCGGAATCTGCCAAAACAAGGGTTTGACTAAGCAGATTTTGGAAGTAAATGGGGTTCCAACGCCGAGATATTGCATTCTAAACCGTTTTGAGGATTGGAGGGGGAGAATGAAATATCCACTCTTCGTCAAACCCTTGAAGGAGGATGCGAGCCTCGGAATCTCAAGGAGGAGTTACGTGAGAAACGAGGATGAGTTGAAAGCCCAGGTAGAATACGTTAACAAGCGCTATGGGCAGCCTGCTCTGGTTGAGGAGTACATACGTGGAAGAGAACTGAACGTAGCCATACTAGGCAATGACGACCCAAAAGTTTTACCAATCTCGGAAATAACCTTCGAATTTGAGGAGGAGCCGAAGATAGTCGACTACCGGGCTAAATGGGTAAAAGAGAGCGAAGAATACCGAAAAACCATACCAGTCTGTCCAACAGATTTGGATGAGAAAGTTAAGAGGAAGGTTGAAAGGGTCGCTTTGAAGGCTTATAAGGCGCTTTACTGCAGGGATTACGCTAGGATCGACATCCGATTGAGGAATGCTTCACCCCTAGTTCTTGAGGTTAACCCAAACCCTGACGTATCGCTGGAAGGTGGCTTTGCGCGTTCCGTTAGAGCAGCCGGAATCCCTTACGAAGAGTTTGTTAGGCAGATAGTCTTCTTTGCCTTGGAACGGGACAGGCGGAAACATAACCCTTGGCGCTTAAGGTATCTTCACGAGTGAATGATTCTCGAATAATCCTTGAAGCCCATACCTTTTCAGGGCTTGCCACAAAATTGTGCAGATAAGCTCTTCATAAGTGAAACCAGCAGCTCTCGCAGCCTCAGGCAGGCAGGAATGGGCAGCTGGGTCTGGAATTAAACCAGGCAGTGGATTCACCTCAAGGACACGGGGCTTCCCATCTTTATCCAACCTCATGTCAATGCGGCAGAGGTCTCGACAGTTTAAGGCTCTAAACGTTTTGAGTGCGATCCTTTCAATCTGTTTTTCAAGCGACTTCGAGATATTCGCTGGGCAATTGAAAATCTCAAGTGGCTTTTGAGGCACATCCCAGACCCATTTCGCCTCGTAAGAGTATAGCGGGTTGGCTCCTTCAGGAAGCTTGTCAAGTAATATCTCAACTATAGGCAGCACTATTGGGTCATCATTCCCGATTAAACCGACTGTGAACTCTCTTCCAGAAAGGAATGACTCCACAATCGCTGGTTGATTGTAAGTCTTTATGACCCATGAGACCTGCTCTCTCAAGCTACGCTCATCCCTAACTATAGAATTATTTCTAACCCCTTTACTTGACCCCTCAGCCAATGGTTTAACAACAAGCGGAAGCTTCAGGCGCTTACTAATCTTTTCATCCGCCCTTCTGAAGACTTGAAATTTTGGAGAGGGTACCCCGCTCGAGGCTAAGACCTGATGGGTTAAGGCCTTATCCAACGCGACAGCGAGAGTTAAGGGTCCGGAACCTGTGTAGGGTATTCCCAGCATCTCAAGCATTGCTGGTATATGTGACTCCCTGCTCTCACCTCTCAAACCTTCGGCTATGTTGAAGACTATGTCTGGTTTAAGCCTTTTGACCTTGCCATATGCATCCTCGTCTGCCTCTATCTTTGTTACTTCGCATCCGCCCTTCTTCAAGGCTTCAGCTATGGCCTCAACTGTTGATTCGTCATCGTATTCAGCGGAAAAATCCTCCGGCAACCCTTCCTCAGCGCGGACTTGTCTCTTCAGATTGTAGGTTAAACCTACCCTTAGGCTCATCTCTTCTCAGCTACTCTCATAGGAGCCTTCAGCATGGTATAATCTTCTTCACGTGGAATCTGCGGATAGATGAAGGTCTTCCCTTCATAGTTCCTTAAGACTACACGGTCCTCTTGAACGCTTAGAATGTATTCTGGCTGGATTGGGATCTTGCCTCCTCCGCCAGGCGCATCTATTACGTAGCGGGGAACAGCGAAGCCAGTGGTGTGACCAAAGAGAGACTCGATTATGCGGAGGCCTGTCTCGATCCTTGTTCTGAAATGGTAGGTTCCTTTGACGAGATCCATCTGAAAGAGGTAGTAAGGCTTAACACGGATCTTCAAAAGCCTATGTACGAGCTTCTTCATGACTTCCGGATCATCGTTCACGCCTCTCAAAAGAACTGATTGATTTCCTAAAGGGATGCCGGCGTCGGCTAGAAGCCCACAAGCCCTCTCACTCTCTTCTGTTATCTCGTTGGGATGATTGAAATGCACATTCATGTATAGCGGATGATATTTCTTCAACATTCTGCAAAGTCTCGGTGTAACCCTCTGCGGAAGCGTACAGGGAACCCTTGACCCGATCCTTAAGATCTCAATATGGGGTATGGCTCTGAGCTTTTTGAGTATTGCCTCTATCCTGTCGTCTGGAAGAAGAAGGGGATCTCCGCCTGAAAGAAGTACATCCCGGATCTGGGAGTTCTTCTCGACGTATTTAATCTGGTTCAACAGGACTTCGTCAGAGAGGTTGATTACAGGTTTTCCAACTTGCCTCTTCCTAGTGCAGAACCTACAGTAGGTTGCGCAGCTGTTTGAGATGCACATAAGAACCCTGTCGGGGTATCTATGGATCAAACCGAGTGTGGGGCTGTCTCCCTCCTCATTTAATGGGTCTTCGAAACCGTAGGGGTCCTCAAGCTCAAGCGGGCTTGGAACCGCCTGCCTCCACAGGGGGTCATCAACTTCTTCTATAAGGTCGAAATAATACTTCGAGATTCTCATTGGGTACTTGGCGACAACAGGCTTGAGAAGGTTTACGTCAATCTTGAACTTTTCGAGAATTTGTTCTGGTCTCGTTATGCTCTTTTTAAGGATCTGTTTCCAGTCCTCAACCATCTTATCTTACGCGCTCTGTAACACCTTTAAGGTGCCACGAAACAAATATGCGATGAAAACGATGCTTTTAAATCTTTCTATTATATCCGATTTAGAGTTTAACTCTAATTTTTTAGAGTAATACAAAAATAGCCTTTCTGGCGGGAAGCCCTGCTCTGACGCTGTAGGAATTATAAAAGGTTTTGACGCATCCGCAATTACAATCGATATTTTTCCTCAACTGAAGCATTAGACTAGGCGAAGAAAAAAAGATAAGTTTTGTCATTTTATCAAAATAGCGGCTATCAATCATAAAAAAGGAAGCATTTGGAAGTTGAGTCCACATGGCATTAAGAAGCTTGAGTTTCGTTTAGGCAGCAGACATGTTGCGCTGGAAGTTCCTCCGTTCTATATAAACTTCGAGAAGAGGACCTTCGGCTCGATAATGGCTAGGAGGGACTTTCCGAGAGAAGGCATGGTCATATACATCTATCTCACTAGGTATAGGCAAGTTGAAAAACTGTTGATTATGAAGAGGATACATCCAGACCTCTTCCTCCCAGGAGAACTGAGAGAGCCGGCATCCGCGATTGAGAAGCTAAGCCCGCAAGAGTTTGAGGAGTTCATAAGAAACATGAAGCTCGAAGGGTTTCATCCATTCCCTTCAGAAGCTCGAAAAAGAGTGGATATACGGCGGTAAAGGAATCTGGCTGAAGAGGATTGGCTCCTTCACACTTTACATGATCCTCATAATTAAGGAGGACAGGTGGACAGTTAGACCAGCAATCTCGAAGGAGGGTGTAGGAGGCTACGGGTTCGAGATCCCTGTCGAGACAAAGCTTAAAGAAGCATTTATGAAAGAACTTAAAGAGGGGGAGCTCGAGGAGATTCACAACCATAGACGCAGCATTTCCACTTGGCGGTTGAAAATCTTGAGAGGTGCGTGCACTTAGCGAAAAATTGGGATTACTACTTTTCAAGGAGAACACGTTGGAGACAGACCGTCTTCATCTCGTAAGTCAAACTCCAGAGGTCTCCTTTATTTTTTCTTCTAAGCTTTTAATCTTCCCATGTTCTAAAACCCTTATGCGTGTAGGGAGCCGAACCCTTAATCCAAGCCTCAGAAAGACGCTGTAGAGCTCTTCTCCTGTAATCTTCTCCCTAATCTTTCCTTCTCTGATCAGCTTGACAAGTGTTTGCTCAATATATCTTCCAGCCTCCGGATACTGAGCCTTCGCGGCGTCAAGAACCTCCAATGCTCTGCCGATTAGGAACCGATCTAGGAACTTCTTTGGGTCTTTTTCGTCTTCAGGCTTTTTTGCCAAAGCCTCATCTTTCTTTTCGAGAGACTTCTTTAACTCTAAAAGCCTCTTCCGTTTTAGAGCCTCAAGTTCCAGATCAGACATTTAATCGACCTCGCCCAACCATAATGGCAGTTCAACATTATAAAGAAAGTATTGAAAGATTAATCTTCTTATTCCAAAGCCGAAGACTTTGAACCTACAACATAAAAAGCGCCATAACAAATAGAAAAGTGTCGGTCCTAGAAAGTTTAGTTTATTAGTCTCTACTGAGGAAAAGTAAAAATATTACTACTATATCTTATCAAAGGGAGTATGAAAGTGTCAAGGAAATCTATGTTAATTTTCGCTGTTGCAGGCATTGCTTTAGGAATATTATATTATCTATTCGAAAATGCAATTTTACTTAGTGACTTTTCACATGAGTATGTCACAAAGTTCATTTCTGTAATTATTTTGTCTGCTGGATTGACGGTTTTCTATCTCATTATTTCGTTTGTGATCAAATCTTCTCTCATTAGGGCTGGAGCGAAAGAAGGCGAAGCGAAAATGGTCAATAATGTGATAAAGGCGGTGCTAATCTTAATTGGTGTAATATCTGTTTTAAGCGATTGGTTCTCGCTTGGTGTACTTGGTACAGTTTTTGCAGCCTTCGGCGGTATGTTTTTAGGATGGTCTTTGCAGGGTCCCGTAAGCGGAATGGCGGGCTGGTTCCTTGTATCGATTCTGAGACCTTTTAGTGTAGGTGACCGCATTCAGTTACCCTCTTTCGGCTTGGTTGGTGATGTATTATCTATCTCTCCCCTCTATACTGTACTTAACCAAGTTGGTGGAAGTGTCGGTAGTGAAGAACCTGCAAACAGAACAATACTTATACCGAATTCTTTGCTCTTCAGTATATTAATCATTAATTACACACCAAAGGAACAGAAAAAACTTATTGAACAATTCCATGAAAAGTTCAAGAAGAGCATAGAAGAGTCAAGTCCAGCATATATACTTGATGAGTTCGTTTTAAGAATTACATTCGACTCTGACTGGGAGGAAGCGGAAAGAATACTGTTGAATGCTGCAAGGGAGGTTACGGCAGATATAATTAAAGCAACTGGACAGGAACCTTACATCCGTGCCGATGTCACCGACTGGTACGGAGTATTCATGAGGCTTAGATTCATGACCCTCGCAACGGAAAGACCGAGAATAATGCATGAACTCACAAAGAGGATAATTAAGGAAATACAGAGAAATGATAAAGTCGACATAGCAATACCCTATGTCTACTCGCTGAAGAAACCTTTTCCCATCCAAGAGCGCATTAAATAATTCTGAAACTTTTCATCAATTTTCAGACCACTATTTGAATTTTTGAATTCCATATGTAGTGTACCGGCAAAAAACTTCTCTTTAGGAGGTAATACATTTTTCATCATTATCATTGAGAACTTTAAGTTGTTATGACGCAAAAATTGATCAAACAGGCCGAATTTTAGCGTAAAAAGTATAGGTTAATTTCTTAATGCTAATCAACGGTTCAAATGTGAACTCAGTTATTCATTTTATATTTGAGAATCGCTGCTAAGCCTCTGAAGGACCTCAAAAGCATCTGCCCCTCTTCAGTCTCTGTGGATATGACCTCAACATCTGCGCCTGCCCGCTCAGCTATCTCAGCGAGCTCTTCTATCACATCTTTCTGCTCAGCAATTTGAAGTGCCGGAGCATCGCATTTTGGGCATGGTTTATCGGTTAGGGAGCCTTCAAACTTGAGAATCTGATTAGCCTCCATGGTCTGAGTGTATGAGTAACCGCATGAGGTGCATTTGACTGTTACAGTCTTTGTCTCTAGGGCTTCTGAGATGAGTAAGGTATCCACTAAGCCTGAGCTTAAGGCTCTTCTCACCTCCTTCTCGCCGTAGGTTGCCATGCCAGTGTCATGTCCAATGTGGCCGAGAAATTTTTGAACGATCTGCTTTTCTTCGACGTATCTAATGTTTCTAATGATTTCAGGCGCTTTCTCAACTATCTCTTCGATGCCTTGCTCGCCAGTGTAAGATACATCCACAGTTGCAGCGACCTTTTCTCTAAGCCTATAATCGAGGAACTTCCCTTCTTGGAAGTCGTACTTTGTGGGTCCCGGTCCGCCAATTATTATAGCCTTCAAGTCTGGGATATCTAGAAAGATCTTGTCTGCGTGTTCCCCTACGCGTTTGAAGAATTCGGTCAGTTGGGCTTCGCGTAGCCTTTCAAACCTTCTTGCAGACTGCCCTCCAGCACGATGCTTTCCAGGTATGCCTGAAGTTATCTCTTCTATGATCTCTAGGCGTTTACCTTTTAGAGTTGCGTAGGTAGCTCCACTTGAATCTAGAACGATAATCCCGAAGGTTTCTTTCTCCTTCAGAAAGTCCATAAGGTATTCGATGTGGAACTTTGAATCACACCTGTAAAGGTAGATATTGATTGGTTCAGGCGGAATAAGGACATAGGTCTCGATTTTTTCACTTCCAGCTCCATTTTGCGGTATGGCTCCGCAGAAGATGACAAGCCCATTCTCAGGGACCGTTTTGAAAAGTTTTAGGCGCTGGATAACCCTTACGATAGCGTCCTGAACGTTTTTCCTCGTTGTAGTCGACTTTATGTTCGAAGCTGTCCCCCACTCGTCCTTAAGCATTTGGGTAACCTCACTTATCTGACGCCCTGGAGGCACGTAGAGAGAGACTAGTTCTGTTCCTCTCCCCTCTTTAGAGGCTAAGGTATCCAATACTTTTTTCAACCTGAATTTCTCAAGAGACGTCCTCTTATGGCTCAACCTACCCTCTGCACCCTCACTCCCTAAATAGCCACAGAAAGAGGAGTAAATCTTCTTCTGTGGTAATCTTGCTAAATAACTTTGAATATCCTAATTAAATATTGTCTTCTTTAACCTACCGCCTTCATGCGGGTTTGAGACTTACCACTAGAAGGCGCCAAGACTTCTTTCTCGACAGCTCTCAAAAGGGAAGGTTGAGTCAACATTAAGACGGCAAGTGAGTGGGAGCATCTTCTCTTCCTAGCGAAACCTGGGCAGTTGCAACTGACTGTCCCATCATTCTTCTGTCCGACAGTATATGTCCCGTGATCCCCAATGACGTTGTAGAGCATGTCACCTATAGGCTCAACCCTCTTCTTCTGTATGAGCTCGTATGCTTTCTCGATCATCTTGTCAATGGGCAAACCCAGCGTACCTCCAGAACTAGAGCAACCAAAAATGACTATGAGTAAATTCCTATTTAAACATCTTTCTTTCCATAAAATCTTGATACAATTGTAGTTAAAGCTAAAAAATGAGGAGTATAAGGTAAGTATCAATCGGCAATCTAAGTTTTTGGTGGCGTCCTTTTGGGAGAAACTTAAATTTTGCCCTCATTTACACAGCGCGGCTACTTGCCGATTCAACCTTCAGTTATGGATAACCATTTTAACAGGATAGCGGAGGCTCACTTTTGCCATAGCCAGGCTTTCTACAGCCTATGTGAGGCTCATTAATGCTATTACACATGGTTTGTCTCCACCTTACTAGAGGTTCTTGACCTCTAAGTGGGAGGGGCCGGGTTAGAGAAGATTGAAAAGGTGATAAGAAGACTTGTATAGATGAAAAATGTCTTGAAAATCATGAGGTGAAGGGGTTTGGAGAAGAAATTAGTAGGCTTTTTAACGGCAATGTTTGTCGTAGGCTTTTTAATCGGCATAATTGGAGAATATGGCGCAGTCTCCAGTCAAATAACTGATCTACAAAGGCAAGTTTCAACACTTCAAACGCAGATATTGAGTCTTCAAGGTCAAATTGAGACTCTGCAATCGCAGATCAGTACACGGATCTTAGGAGTGTACTTCAGCCCTGATGGGGGTTGCGAGGACCAAATTCGCTACTGGATAAGGCGAGCCAATAGCACAATCCACATCCTCATTTACAGCTTTACTTTAGACTCAATAGGTGACGCATTAATAGAAGCATATCAAAGAGGTGTCGAGGTCCGAGTTGTCTTTGAGAAGCAGCAAATAACTAAGTATAGCGAGTATCTGAAACTGAAGGCTGCTGGAGTCCCTGTCCGGAACGACACAAACCCGAATCTCATGCATAACAAAGTCATGATTATTGATGGAATCATCGTCTTAACTGGCAGCTTCAACTATTCAGCGGCAGGGGAAGAAGAGAATAATGAGAACCTAATCGTGATAAGCAGTCTGGAAGTCGCCGAAATATACGAAGAAGAATTTGAAAGGATATGGATAGCAAGCGTCTAACATGAAAGATTTGTCACCAACAGGACGGGAAGTCTTAAATCAAGCTTTTACGCATTCTCTTCTCTGAAAAATGTCTTCTGTAGATGTTGCAGTCAACTCAAAGTGCGGGGAGAAGCCACAGTTCAACGGTCTGATGAGGACGAAGTCTTCTCAAAATTTGATTTGCCAAATCTTGGGAAGTGACGGTTGGCTATGAGGAGATTGATAGTTGGGGTTGACCCAGGCGTAACGGTCGGCTTAGCCATTTTAGGTTTAGACGGAGCACCAGTCCATATTGAGAGTAAGCGCGGTTGGTCGCTTCCAGAGTTGATAAAAACGATTGCTGAGGTTGGCGAGGTTACAATCGCATCAACGGATGTATCGCAGCCTTCGGAGATGGTTCAGAGGCTCTCTGCGAGTTTGAACGCTGTGCTCTTTGCTCCGCTTATTTCTATGAACTCCGAGGAGAAGCATCAGATTGCACGTGAGTACGTTGAACTATACGGTGTCAAGTTGAAGAATATGCATGAGGTTGATGCTTTGGCAGCTGCAGTGAAGGCTTACCAACGTTACAAGAACAAGTTCGACCATGTCGAAGCGAAGATGAGGGCATATGAGACTAAAATATCGATTGAAGATGTGAAAGACCTTATTGTCCGCGGGCACACCTTGAAAAAGGCGATTGAGATGCTTTCAAGCTCAAGCACATTTGGGACACGTGCCCCTCTGAGGAGGAAGGTTCTCAGAGAAGAAAAGAGTAAGATGCTCATCGATGAGTTAAGAAAACAACTACTTCAAGAAAAAGAGAGGTCTAGGCGCCTCATCTTAGCAAACCGTGAGTTGAAGCTCAAGATCAAAGCCTTAACGAGTGAGATATCCCGCCTAAAAGAGAGGATTGAAGATGTTAGAAGCGAACAGTCTGCTCAAATAAGGCGGGAGAGGGAGTACCAGATGCTTAGGGAAGAACTTGGAAAGGCAAGGGCGAGACTTGCCGAGTATTCAAGCAGGCTTGAAGAGTTTAAGGCTCGGTTCGAGGAGGTGCAGAGGTTGAGGGAGGTTGAGTCTCAGGGAAGACTAATCAGACTGAAACCAGTATAAACCTTCACTGAGAAAGGTCTAACAAAAGCCTTCAATCTCTATAACATAAAAGCAGGAGACCTAGTCCTCCTCCTCGACCCAAGTGGTGGCGGCGCATCTACGGCTGAGGCTTTGGCTAAGAGGGGGGTGAAGGCGGTTGTGACGAAAGGTCTAATGTCGCATCAAGCTCTGGAGGTATTCGCAAAGTACATGATCCCCGTCACCTCTTCCAAGCGGCTAGAGGTCGAGTGGATTGGAGGAATGCCCTACGTTGACCAGGAGAGGCTTCGGAAGGCTATTAAAGAGGTAGGCGAGGCGGAGGCTTCAAAGACCTATGACGAAATAAAAGCCCTTCTTGAAGAGCATAAAAGGGGGTCAGCGAGGACGGTATATCCGAGGTGTAAATTCACAGCCTTTCTTTTAGAAGATCCTCAAATTCTCTCATGGTCTTCACAACCTTGTCCGAGTGGGCTATAATCCATGGACTTAGGTTCTTCATCCCAGAGACAGTTATAGTCTTCTTCCCCTTCATCTTAGCATAGAAGAGTTCCATACATGTTCCAGCGGAGAGGCGGGGTAGGTAAGCAACTAGAATATCACATCCCTCAATATCTTTGAGGTCCCTTTCAATGAAATCCTTCGGCGGAACATTCTTCCACCATTCTTCAGGTGGACCGCGATATAGAAACTTCTCGCGTCGCCAAGGATCTATAGGCTCATAACCATAGCGGATGAGCATCTCAGTTAATTTGCGCCTATAAACCTGCTTCCTCTCCATCCCTTGGATTGGACCTGAAATGAAAACTTTCTCAGCCAAGGGCTGACCCACGCTGCTTTAATGCATTTAAGGAAGAGGAGTTTGCGGAATAAAAGGCTTAAGCACCTTTTGATGTGGGGTCCACTAAATTCTCGCAGCGGGTCCATATTAGATAGACCTTCTTCTGAGCTAAGACTGCAAGTCGGCTTATCACCTTTGCCAATGTCTCAGCCGAGGCTTCCATGATGAACCTTTCGTACTTCTCCCTCTTGACATATGCGTGGCTTGAGGCTTTCAAACGTTTGTAGTATCCTTGGGAAACCGTTAGAAGGATGCTCTTCACCGTTTCGTAATCTTCAAGTTCAAGGTTCTTCTCCAAATCCTGCTCAGTTAGACCAGTCTGACCCAAACGAAAACGGAGGTCAGGCCTTGAAAAAACCTTGATGGCAGTCAAGAGGGTTGAAAGATTCCTTATACGGATTGGGACAGGCGTTGAGAAGGAGCCTAAATCATCATCAATCTGCTGGTCGCTGTAGACGATTAGACTCTCAACCTCAGAGTCGCTTAGGACATCAGCCGAAATTCCAGTCAAGACACGGACATCCGAGACTGAAGAGTATCCCAACTTAGCCGCCTCACTCAATCCTAAACCTTTGAAAGTTTACGGGTGAAATTTCAGAATTATCTTTTCATATGGAAAAAATTTAAGTATTTTTGAGAAATTGGTGAACAAATAAATGATTAAATTAAAGATTAAGTATAAAATATGCGTGAATGTATATTTAGATTTCGATTTAAGTTTATTTTATGTCAGTTCGAGTTTCTAGGATCTCCCTTATCCTCCTTAGTTCGGCGAGGATCTGCTCGTCCGATCTTGGTAGAGGATGAGCCTCTGCCTCGACAGATACTGGTTTGAACCCCCTAACCATCTTAAGTATGAAGCCCCTAATTTCTTCGAAGTTCCTAATGCCAAAGATCTGCGCCTCTGCAAAGGTTCCTGAGGAGCCTGTTGCGCTGTAGCCAGCTGTATGTACCAGAACTTTTCCTAAGCCGAAACGTCGAGAAAGCGGTCCTTGAATTATGTCTATGTTTGTTACGCGGTTGTACGGGACTATGTTCTTATGCCTCCACCAGACACCCCTCTCAATGATGATCTCATCCTCTGTGAATTTGTAGGAGACTGACTCATAGTACCTTCGGATCCAGAAGGAGATGAACCCCACGCAGATGAGGATGGGAACGATGCCTAATAAGCTTACAATTATGGCGGCCTCCATTGGAAAGGAGAGTGAGGCCATTGCCACCAGTGGGAGAACCACCACTAGGAACAAGATGATATCAACAATTAAGAGATACGTGTAGTAGAGCTTCATGACTGCTTTGTCAGGTTTGAAGGTCTCGCCGACGACGACTGTGGACATTAGGACACTACATATTCTAGTATCAGGAAGATTAATAAGCCTTAAAACTTTGCGATCCGCTTGTGAAATGCATAAATATTCAGATAAGGAATTTTTTTCTTGCAGAACTCTTATAATTTCTGTAAATTTTCTAGGATTGCCAGCATTTTGCGAAGCAGCTTCCCGGCCGGGCGGCAATGCTCTGTGAAGACCTCTCACATAATCTCTATCCTTTCACCTACCATATGCCCTGCAGAGCTCACGGGATGGATATATTATGAGGACATCGCGGTGGTCTCTCATTAACCACCATTCAATGGTCTTACATGCAATATCGCATGTGCCTTCTGGATCTACACAAATCAAGCATGGAACATTCGCAAAGTCGTTCAGTACCTCACGCCAAAAACTTTCAATAAGGAGATTATTAGAGTCGCGGTTAAAAACCGAGTAATGCTCCTCATAGTATCTCGATAAGCGTGCACGTAGCGCGCTAGCATATTCTGTTTTTTCTCTATAAAGATGCATTTCGAAAATGGCGGTTGCATTCTAATGACTATCATGGGCGAAGCTTCAACCTTATCCCCTGGGTGTTCAATTTCACTTACGCCTGGTCCAGCGTCAAATCTATATAGTAACAACTATCACGGGATTTTCTTATTTTTTTGTATCCATTTTTCGAAACAAGATTAAATACATCATACTTCTGACATGTGTGAATTTTTATCGGAAGACAAGCAAGCGAGTTTTGTATACATGCTTCACCGCGCTAATTCGATATACTTTTCACAAAGGCACATCTGGAAAGCCAGAAATAGAAGTCAATAACCTGCTTAGAGCCGCTGAACTGAGTTTGATCAGCCGCGATGAGTTTAGGGCGGTCATGAAAAAGATGGGTTTGCCCTTGTGATTAGCTGCGAAGCCACTTTAGCCATAGGCTATTCTTCAAGCCAAAATTCTAATTGCCTTTTTTGACCATCCATCTTTAGGTTATTGCTTTGATGGTTTGGAGACAGCTACTGCAGAATGCTGGTCCTTTCAAGTCTGTCATACCTATATGAAGAGAGAAATGCATTACGCATGAAGGGGTTGGGCAGTGCCCAAGCCCGAAGGTATGTCCCAGCTCGTGAACAGCCTCCTTAACTGCCCTCCCATAGAAAAGCCTCTCGTTGGGTGGTTCCCCATAGAACTCGGGCTTAAGCCTACAAAGCGAGATTACAGCAGCCTTTCCTGGGCACTGCGCCTCGCCGAAAACGAAGTTCAATCCGGCAACGTAAAGGTCAGCTTCTGTGACGCCTAAGACTTTAACGTGAGACCCAAAGATATTTTGACTCTTCTCGGCATAGGACAGTATTTCGCGAAGTATATGTGTTGAGAGGTATTGGCGTCTAAGAGGATTGTAAGCCTCTTTAGGAATCTCGAGGAAGCCTGAAGAGGTGACTATTGAATACCCCTGAAGAACCTTCGATAAACCTTCTTTAAGTGCGCTCAAGACTTTTCCGTCTATCTTGCCGACAGGTAAAATTGTGACCTCCAACCGAATCAGCTCACGCTTTTTTAGTAGAGGTTCTTAAACGGTGAATGTGTCGCCAGGCTTCGGCGCCTTAGCCTCAATGTTTGCCTCTTCTTTTATCCATTTCGCAAATCTTTGGCAGTTTCCCTCAGCTCCGTGAACAACGTAGACGACGGGGTCACCCTTAAGGCTCTTAACGGTTTCCTTGAGCTCTTTCGCTCCGCAGTGGCTTGAGAAGTCGAAGAATCCAACCTTTGCCTTAACCTTCCGCATCTTTCCATCTATGACGCATCTGCCTTTATTTAGAAGTTCCCAGCCTGGAGTTCCAGGAATCTGGTAGCCAACTAGGAAGACTGCGTTTTTAGCCTTCTTCCCAACGATTTGGAGGTATGAGCCTACTGGTCCGCCCTTAAGCATGCCTGCTGGCGATATGATTACGCCAGGCTTCTTCGCAGCGTTTATCCTATCCCTCCAAGTCTCAGCCCAGTTGACCATGTGGATAGCATCCATAAAGAGCCTTGGGTCTTTAAGAAAGTTAAGATGCCCCATAAGGATCCTGCTTGCTTCACGCGCCATACCGTCTATGAGAATCGGGTATTCAAAATGGTACGCTGAGAATATGCAGGCAATTTCTTGGGCACGTCCGACGCTGAAGGCTGGAATTAAAACTGTTCCTCCAGCCTCAACGGTATCCGTCACTTCTGTGATGAATTTTTCTTCAAGGCTCCTCCGTTCAGTATGGTCTTCATCGGCGTATGTACTCTCAATTATTACAGCGTCCACCTCACCGTAATCTATATCGGCTGGAGGAAGAAGCCTAGTCTCGACAGTATTGAAGTCGCTTGTGTATACGAGGGTCTTTCCTTCAGCCTCAATTAGGACGGATGCGCCTCCTGGAAGATGACCAGAATTCAAAAGTCGGAAACCTATGTCACCAACCGCAACCTCTTCCCTATACTCAACGTCCTTTCTGCTCCTCAGCATCGAACGGAGCTCAATATACTCGAAGGGAAGGTAATAACTTGACAAGTGGATGAAGTCCTTAATCAATACGTTAGCAAAGTCGAAGCTTAATCTTGTCCCATAGACTGGTATGTGGTTGCGAATATGAAAGACTGGAATGGCGCCTGAATGGTCAAGGTGGCTATGCGTCATGACTATTGCATTAACATCCTTAGGTGGAACATGCATCGGGAAGCCCGGCGTGTGGTTAAGCATTACACCATAGTCTAGAAGTATATGCGTATTCTTGGTCTTCACTGAAATTGCGGCTCTACCAACTTCTCGGGCGCTTCCAAGAAATTTAATCTCCAAAGGAATCGTCTTCACCATCCAGACTTAGGAACCAAGCTCTTCTTGATCCCAGCATTTATCAACAACCATATCGAATATTCCATGAATATTAATAAACCTTTATCATCAAACGCACAAATCTGAGATCAATTGCAGTCTCATTGAAGCCACCAATCAAATGAGGAGAAATTCAAATTTGATCCCCTTCTTGCTGCAAATCCGTTTGCAAATTTTTGCTGTCTTCTCCTGCCATGTTCCAGGCGTTGCCAACATTACACTTCTGCCGTAACCCATTGCTTGAGCAAAAATTACAACCCTTTGGGCTATGTATTTAATCGTTTCATCGTCCGGTGGATAGGCGCATTCGCATTGACCGACTGGATAGACCTCTTTAAGCTCTTCTGGAATGACGCCGAAGGGAGGTGCGTAGATGCAGACTTGGACAGTGTCCAAGTTAACGTTTAGCCTCTCACATGCAGTCTTCAAAATCTTCCTGTAACATTTGTTTCTTCGGCTCCTTTTGGATTCAAGCTTAGGTATGAGAAGTAGGAGTTCAGCCCCCTCCCGCGGAGTATACCTTTCAAGCAGCCTCTTGCCATAGCGAACAACCTCAGGTCTTGCAAGTCCGACTGAACTGAAGAAGAATAAGCCGCTCTTCTTTGTTGCGGGGCTGTGCCTCTCGATGTAGTCGCTGTATCTTTTGAGGTTCTTTAGGGCTTGGAGCAATGATGGATGACCATGAGCCCTCACTTCTAAATGTTCCCACAATCTTCCTTCAACTATTGCCTGCTTAATCTGTTTCATCTCCGAAAAGCAGACGTAGAGGTTATGCTTAGTCAGCTCCCTCTCACGTTCCTCTTGAGGCATCTCAGCCAGTTCTTTAGGCTCTCTCTTTACGCAGACCGGGCACGTGCATGGAAAGTATTCGAGCCTCTCCAATCGGACTGTTCCATGGTCAGTTAAGTATCGTCCTTCATTTGCGAATAGCGAGTAAGCCGCTGAATCGAATAGATCGCATCCAAGAGCCACTGCTAAAGCGAACATGAATGGGTGACCGGCTCCGAAGAGGTGGAAGGGACTGTTGATTGGAAGGTTAATCTTTGCCGTCAAGATCATGTCGACGAGGAGGCTGAAAAGGTATTGCTCCATAACAGGCGTGGGACTGCCCAAGGCGTAAATGTCAAAGGGGAGCTTAGCCATCTCCTTGGCGGATTCAGCGACGAGGTCTAAGTAACGTCCACCTTGAACTGGTCCAACCCAGCCTATCTCAGCGCGAGACCTTAATGTGAAAAGTTCTTTCGCCCTCTTAACGGTCTCATCAACCGTGAATCGGGCATGCTCCTTCGAGACCCTCCATCCTGTCGGCAGGTCAAGAATCGTAGCGATGTCAGTGTTAAGCTTCTCTTGACATTTGATGATCTCATCAGGTGTCGCGTCAACCCTTCCATAGGCGAGGATTTGGTAAGCCCCTGAATCAGTCATAATGACCCCTGGAAAGTCAAGAAAGGAGTGTACACCTTTCTCAAAGGCTTCGCCGAAGTTCTTCTTAATTATGTAAGCATTTGTTATGAGAATTCTACAGCCGAAATCTGTGAACATCTCCCTAGGCGTTACTGCGAGCCTCGAAGGGTTTATCACTGGAAGAAAGGCAGGGGTCTCAACCGTCCCGCTTTTAGTCTTCAACCTACCTATCCTTGCAAGAAGATCTCTTTCCCTAATCTCGAACTCAACAGCAACCAACGCCGCTGCCTTCCGCCAAGAGCCTAGACTGATATTTTCATTTATTACCACATTTGTGTTATGGTAAAATAAATATGAGCGGGTAAGGAATAAGAGGTCAGAGTCGCTCCATCTCATCATTACAGAAGTTCAGGATGGTGTCCCTCATCATGCAATAGCATAATTGTTGAACTCTCTAAAAAAGGTATGTAAAGGTTTCATTCACTCATATGCCACGATCAACTAATCTTCATTTTTGGCGGAGCAGCCAAACCTTTTTGAATCGACACATTTAATAAGGGAGAAGACCTAACTAAATGGGTCCTGCAAGAATTACAAGCCTCGGCTTCTGAGCTTTGTTCTTGCAGCAAAAAATTAAAGGAGAGTGAAAAGAGTAGCATGTCTTCACGTGAAATGTATAAAGCGGTCTGCTCCGACTGCGGCCAGGATTGCGAAGTACCTTTCAAACCTGACCCAAATAGACCAGTATACTGCCGGGAATGCTGGGCTAAAAGAAGACCGCAGAGAAGATCGTTCAGAAGGTATTAGGCGCAAGTAAACATAGTCATTATAAGATAGAGACCTAAAAATGAAGACCGTCATAATCATTAAACTCAGCGACATAGAACATCAAAATATCCATCTCAATTTTTTCCCTTGCTTTCACGAAGTCTGCAACGATTTTTTGTCGACGAAGTCATAGAAGAACAAAAATAAGAAGGATAAGCTTAAAATAACTGTGTGAGCTGATTTTTTAACCGATTCCATTACAAATAAAGGAAAGAGTTAGAAATTGGAGGATAAAGAATGAGCAAAACAGAAAGGCCACATCTGAACCTAGTAATTATTGGGCATGTAGACCATGGAAAGTCTACAACGATGGGTCACCTCCTATACTTGGCAGGGGTGGTCGACGAGAGAACGATCAAAGCCTACGAGGAAGAAGCAGCTAAACTGGGTAAAGCCGCCTTCAAATATGCATGGGTGCTTGACAGCTTAAAGGAGGAACGGGAACGAGGTTTAACAATTGACCTCCGTTTCCTCAAATTCGAGACCCCAAGATTCTTCTTCACAATCATTGATGCTCCTGGACATAGAGACTTCGTCAAGAACATGATAACGGGCGCCAGCCAAGCTGATGCTGCAGTTCTCTTCGTCTCAGCAAAGAGGGGCGAGTTCGAAGCAGGCATAGGACCAGGCGGACAGACTAGGGAACATGCCTTCTTAGCTTTCACTTTAGGCGTGAAGCAACTCGTTGTAGCTATAAACAAGATGGACGATCCATCTGTCAATTGGAGCCAAGAACGGTACGAAGAGGTTAAAAATGAAGTTTCACGCATGCTCAGACTGGTCGGTTATGACGTTTCCAAGATCAACTTTGTGCCTACCTCCGGATGGACTGGGGACAACCTAACTAAGCCGAGCGATAAGATGCCTTGGTACAAGGGTCCCACACTGTTTGATGCATTAGATGCTTTACAGATGCCGTCTAAACCAATCGATAAACCGCTCCGTTTGCCAGTGCAAGATGTATATTCAATACCAGGGGTCGGAACAGTGCCCGTTGGAAGGGTTGAGACCGGCGTACTAAAAGAAGGCGACACCGTGATCTTTATGCCTTCCGGCAAGACAGGCGAAGTCAAATCAATCGAGACTCATTATGTGAGGATACTGAGGGCTGAGCCCGGCGACAACATAGGCTTCAATGTCAGGGGAATTGCGAAGACTGACATAAAGAGAGGCGAAGTATGTGGACATATAAATAATCCGCCGACGGTGGCGAAAGAGTTCATTGGGCAGATCATAGTCATTCACCATCCAACAGCGATCGCAGCGGGTTATACACCAGTCCTTCATGCCCATACAGCTCAGGTTGCCTGCAGATTCGTGGAGCTAATTAGAAAGATCGATCCGAGGACAGGTCAGACGGTTGAGGAA
>Ga0129301_1000684_pt1 | contig 18423 bp, 17 predicted proteins | sample ConPoolayeHmetaG_FD_94489 | JGI IMG/M metagenome (GOLD analysis project Ga0129301, IMG submission 94489) | Hot spring microbial mat communities from California, USA to study Microbial Dark Matter (Phase II) - Cone Pool mat layer H metaG ...
GCTGGTCCTGCTGTCCGTGGATGTCGGCCAGGTTTTCCCCGATCGACCTCAGCAAAGCGACCGTCGCCAGGCTGTGATTCACGTGGACGCGCCCGCGGCCGCCGGCGGAAATCTCGCGCCGGACAATCAGGGAATCGTCGGCGGGGATGCCGCTTTCCTCGAGCAGATGTCCCACGCGCCCCCCGGCCTCGACGGAAAAGACTCCCTCGACAACCGCCGAATCGCAGCCCGAACGGATCTGCTCCGGCGACGACCTCGCCCCGACAAGCAGGCCCAGGGCGTCGACGATGATGGATTTCCCCGATCCGGTCTCGCCGGTCAGCAGGTTCAGGCCGGGGCCGAACTCCACTTCCAGTTCCCGTATCAGAGCGAAATCACGGATCCTCAGAAACCTCAGCATGGCCGGAGGCCTTCCGCGGCTTGGAAAGGACGAAAGAGAGTTTAACATACCGGCCCGGACTATGGCAATCAATTGATAGTCAATGAATTACGGCCGCATCGACGATCCAGCTCCTAGCTTTTGCAGCGCGCCGGCGCGGCTTCGGAAGCACCGTCTCGGCCGGACGGCGGGAAAGGGGGCGGCGGGCGGCGATTCTGTTTGACATGACCTGTAAGCTATGGTACTTGTGCGCCTTAGAGGGGGTATGGCCGGCGAAACGGTGGAGGATACAAATACTTGATCACAAGGGCATGCGATCTGGCGCTTCAGGTGCAGGCTCCGCCCGCGGCAGGCGGATTTCTGGAACTCGTATTCCGCACAGGCGGATTCGCCGTGGTGATTCTCCTGTTGCTGCTGGCGTTCAGCCTGCTTTCCTGGACCATCATGGTTCGCAAATGGCTCACTTTCAGGCATATCGAGCACCAGAGCCGGCGTTTTGTGGCCTTCTTTCGCAAAAGCGCGCGCCTGAGCGAGGTCAACAGCGCCTGCGAGCACTACAAAGGGACGCCGCTGGCGGGCCTGTTCAGCGCGGCATATCAGGAATTGAATGCGCAGCTGCAGGGAGCGCCGCGCAGCGGCGCGGGCGCCGCGCCCAACCCCGGCCCCGTGCTCGGGCCGCGCCACATGGCCGGCATACAGCGGGCCATGCAGCGGGCCGCCGCGGCCGAGATGACCATGCTCGAGAGAAACATGAGCTGGCTGGCCACCACCGGGTCGGTGACGCCCTTCATCGGCCTGCTGGGGACGGTCGTGGGCATCATCAATGCCTTCCAGGGACTGGGCTTTGAAAAGACGGCCTCCATCCAGGCGGTCGCACCCGGAATCGCCGAAGCGCTCGTGGCCACGGCCGCAGGTCTGTTCGCCGCCATCCCCGCAGTCATAGGCTATAACCAGTTCATCCACCGCATAAGGGAAGTCGGGGCCGAGATGGACGACTTCGCCGCGGAACTTATGAACCTTCTGGAGAGGAGCTTTACCTGATGGCCTTCACCACGCAGCAGGGCCGCACAGCCACTTCCCTCTCCGAGATCAACGTGACGCCGCTTGTCGACGTCATGCTGGTGCTGCTGATCATTTTCATGGTAACGGCCCCGATCCTGCAAACCGGCATCGACGTCCAGCTGCCCGAGACGCGGAGCGTCGTGGAAAGCAACCCGGCCCAGCAGATCGTTCTCTCCATCAGCCGCGAGGGCCTGCTCTATTACGGGTCGGATCCGATCAACCTTTCGCTGGTGCCCGAGCGCCTGAAGCGCGACGTCAAGAGCCCCAAGGACTCGATCTATCTCAGGGCGGACAAGGACGTCAAGTGGAGCTCCATCGTCTCGGTCATCGACACGGTGCGCGGCGCGGGCTATACCGAGATCAAGCTCGTCACCAAGCCCTTCAGCGAGCCGCGGCGGGGGAGGCCATGACGCACGTGCACGGCGCGACGCCGCGCGGCACCTTGCTGCGCATTCCTCTCGTCGAAGAACGCCACGGGATTTCCCTGCTGGCCTCCTTTCTCATCCATGCGCTGGCGCTCGTTATGGCCGTCTACGGCGCGCGCCTTCTTCCTCAGACGCGGCCGCTTTCTGGAGGTTCCGGCGGTGGACCGGGGGGCGACAGCTATACGGTCGGCGTTGCGGACGATCTCGGCGGCGGCGCCGGCATGGAAAAGCCCTCGCTGATACCCCAACCGCCGGCTATGCCGCCGGAGATGCAGGTCAAGCAGGAGCCGGCCAAAACCGCAGTCCAGTTGCCGGATACCCTCGAAGCCAAGAAGCAGCCGAAGAAAGCGCCGGCCAAACCGGCCGCCAAAGAACCGGTGCGGCCCGCAAGCTCCAACGTGATCCCGACCGAGCCCCGTCCGGGCGCAGGCGGGAGCGGGGGCACGGGCCAGGGAGCTGGAGGTTCCGGCGGCGTCTCGATCGGATTGGGCATGGGCGGCTGGGGGGATTCGTGGTATGCGCGCGCCGTGGAGTCGCGTATCGGCTCGAACTGGATCCGGCCGGTGGACGTCGGCACGCGCATCGAGATCGTCTACAGTTTCAGCGTCGCCGCCGACGGCAGCATCTACAACATAAGGAAGGTGAAGTCGTGCGGCAACGAGGCGCTGGACCTGACGGCCGAGCGCGCCATCCGGGCCTCGAACCCGCTGGCCCCGCCGCCGCCTGAAATGAGGGTGCGGCCGCTGGAGTTCGTGGCCCAGTTCGTCTACCCTCCCGGCCCGTAGGAGCCTGGAGTCACGTCATTGCCCGATCGGAAAAGACGAAGCATGAAATTGTCGCCTCATTGCGCCGCCGATTGGAGCTGTCAGCTTTCAGCCGTCGGCTATCAGACTTCAACCTTCGGCTGTCAGCCCATTGGCGGCGGTGAGTTTGGCAGCTTTGTGCTCGAAACCTGCATTTCGCGAGGAGCCCGATGACAGCCAGGATAGTGCTCGCCGTGCCGCTTGCTTTTTTCTGTCTGGCCGCGTGGAAGCCCGCCCAGGACAGACCCCAGATCGCGATCCGACCGCCGGCGCGAGAGGAGATCATCCTCGCGGTCGCCGATGCGCAACCGCGGATTGCGGCACAGGCCGCCGAGCTGGCCGATGCGCTGCGCACATTCAACCAGGCGCTGTGGGACGATCTGAAGTTCTCGGGATATTTCACGATGGCGGGCAAGAGCTTCTATCCGCCGCAGCCGATCGTGCGCCCCGAGGATGTCGCTTACGATGCCTGGGATACCCTGCCCTTCCGCGTGTCGTTCCTGGTCGCGGGCACGCTCGAGCTCGGCGGTGGGATGCTGCGCGCCGAGCTCCGGGTCTTCGACATGAAGCAGCGCACCATGGGATTCGGCCAGCGGATTTCCGGCGAGCCGGATCAGGCGCGCTCCATGGCGCACCGCTGGGCCGACGAGATCGTCTACCGCCTCACGGCCGGGGCCTCGCGCGGCATCGCCTCCACCAAGATCGCCTACACTTCGCGCCGCGGTGCCACCAAGGAAATCTATGTCATGGACTATGACGGGCACGATGCCCGGCCGTTCACGCGCAGCGGCGCCATCAACCTCTTCCCGACCTGGGCTCCGGACAATTCCAAGCTGGCGTTCATGAGCGACCGCACGGCCAAGGGCAAGTGGGAGATCAACATTTACTCCTACATCGACGGCTCGCGACTTCCCTTCCCCCTGTTCAACACCTTCGCCACCACGCCCGCGATCGCGCCCGACGGCGAGCACATCGTCTTCGCCCTGCGTACGCCGCGCGGCGACACGGATCTGTTCGTATCCCGGCTCGACGGCTCCGACCGCCGCAACATCACCAACCATCCGGCCATCGACCAGTCGCCCACGTGGTCGCCTTCGGGCAAGCAGCTGGCCTTCGCTTCGGACCGCGAGGGCGCGAAAAACCAGATCTACATCTGCGACGCCGACGGAGCCAATGTCCGCAGGATTCTCACCGAGGGAGGGGACGCCGATGCCCCTTCCTGGTCGCCGGACGGGCGCTACATCGCCTTTCACTGGCGCCCGCATTACGGCGCCAACTACGACATCTACCTGGCCGAGGCGAGCACCGGCCGGCTTTTCCAGGTGACCGCCGGCGCCGGCAGCAACGAAAGCCCCACCTGGGCGCCCGACAGCCGCCATATCGCCTTCCAGTCGGATCGCACGGGGAGCTTTCAGATCTATATCTCATTGTACGACGGTACCGAAGTGCGCATGGTGACCGCCGAAGGCGTGAATACCGGCCCGGCCTGGAGCGGATATTTCCGACGCGAATGATCCCCGCCGGTGTCTGAATTGCAGGGAATGATCCGGTTGCAGTTCAGGAGGCGGCGGGCATGTGCTATATTGGGCGGGAGCGGTCCGGCACCGGAACCGTGACGTTATCGACAGCGTTGGCAACATCTCGAACCGTACATTCGATGCTGAAGGAGGCCCCTTCATGAAGGAATATCGCAGCATGTCCGTCCTGTTCACCCCATTGCTCGCGCTCACCATCGGCTTTGCGGCCGCGTGCGCCAAGAAGGCCGCGCCGCCGCCGCCGGCACCGCAGGCGCCCGAAACGGCTGCACCCGCCCCGCCGCCCGCGCCGGCCCCGACGATCACGCTCTCGGCCTCGCCGACCGCCATCGAGCAGGGCCAATCGTCGACCCTCACCTGGAACTCGACCAACGCCACCGAGGTGACGATCGACGGCGGCGTCGGCACGGTGCCGCCGTCCGGCAGCCGGAGCGTGCAACCGGCTTCGTCGACCACGTACAGGGCCCGGGCCGTCGGCCCCGGCGGCACGGCCGAGGCCGAGGTCCGCGTCACGGTCCTGCCCGCCGCCGCAGCCACGCCGCCGCCCGAACGCCCCTTGAGCGATGCCGTGTTCTTCATCGAACGGATCAAGGACATCTTCTTCGATTACGATCGCTACGATATCCGGCCCGATGCGCGCGAGACGCTGCTGGCCAACGCGCGCGCCTTCGCCGAGCGCCCGCAGCTGCGCTTCACCATCGAGGGGCACTGCGACGAGCGCGGCTCGGAACGCTATAACCTCGCACTCGGCGACCGCCGCGCCAATGCCGCCAAGGCATTCCTCGTGGAACAGGGGATCGCGGCCGATCGTATCGAAACCGTGACCTTCGGCAAGAGCCAACCCTTCTGCACCGAAAGCAACGAGGCGTGCTGGCAACAGAACCGCCGCGCGCACTTCGTCCTGCGCTGACGGCAGGCTGCGGGCCGATCGGCCCGGCGCAGCGGTGCGCGGCCGGCAACGATCGAGGAGGAAGAAACTCATGAAAAGGAATGTCGGTTTTCTTCCGCTGGCGCTGCTCCTGGCGGCAGCCCCAGCCTCCCGGGCCGGGGTCAAAGAAGAACTGGTCCGGCTCCAGAACGACGTTCTCGCCCTGCAGAAGCAGATCCGCCTGATGGAGCAGAGCTTCAACGAGCAGACCCAGGGCCTCAAGAGCCTGGTCGTCCAACTGAACGACCAGGTGGCCAAATCCTTCCTGATGGTGGAACGGCTGTCGGCGGAACTGCAGGCACGTACTTCGGGCGAGAAGAGCGGCACGGACATGGTGCTCGAAGAGATCCGCGCCCTGTCGCGCAAGATGGACGAGAACGCCACGCGCATCTCGGCTCTGGCGCAGCAGATCGCCGACATGAAGGTGCAGTCGGCACCGATCGCGCCCCGCATCTACCAGAGCGCCGCCGCCAGCCCGGAGACGCTGGCGATGTCGGCCGATGCCATATTCCACCAGGCATTCGCCGATCTCATTCAGGGAAACTTCGACCTGGCGCTCGAAGGGTTCCGCGCTTTCCTCAAGAACTTCCCGTCGAGCGAAAAGGCGGACGATGCGCAGTACAACATCGGGGAAGCCTACTACAGCATGCGCAATTACCCGGAAGCGATCGCGGCCTTCACCGCCGTCATCCAGAACTACCCTGCAGGCGACAAGCTCGCCAGCGCGTACTTCAAGCGGGCCAAGGCCGAGCTTCTGACCGGCGAGAGGGAAAGCGCAGTCGCGGACTTCCGCACCGTCGTGCAGAAGTTCCCTTCGGCGCCGGAGGCCGGTCTGGCCAGCGCCGAACTGACCCAGCTCGGCGTCGACCCCAGGCAGGCCAAGCCTCCGGCGGCACGCCGCAAGCCGCCCGCATAATCGAACAGCGCGAAAGGAAACCGCCATGAGCTCGTTGAACAAAGTCATGCTGATCGGGCGCCTGGGAAAAGATCCCGAAGTGCGCCACACCCAGGAAGGCATGCCGGTGGCCACGTTCAGTCTCGCGACCAGCGAATTCTGGACCGACAAGAGCGGCAACCGGCAGGAACGCACCGAGTGGCACAATATCGTGGCCTGGAACAAGCTGGCCGATCTCTGCCGCCGATATCTGACCAAGGGCCGGCAAGTCTATGTCGAAGGCAGGATCCGGACCAGGGAGTGGGACGACCGGGAGGGCAACAAGAGGCGGACCACGGAAATCATCGCCAGTCAGATACTGTTCATCGGCGCGCGCCCGGAGCAGGTCGAGGCGGTCGCGCCGGCTGCGCCGGCCGAGGAGCCCGTCGCCGGCCCCGTGATCACCGACGAGGACATTCCCTTTTAGGGGACGCTCACCTATTTTTTTGCCGGGGGCGCTGCCGGGCTGTGGGACGCGATCCCGGCGGAAAACGGTGAGCGTCCCCATTTTCGGCGATAGAGGAAGTGGCGCAGGGCGCTTTCGTATTCCCCGGAGGTGCTGAATTCGGCCCAATCGACGCCGAGGGAATCGAGCAGGCGGGCGACCTGCTCCCGGCGGCGCCGGCCGCGTTCCGCGTATTCCCTGCGCAGCGCCGCGCGATCGGTGTCGATGAGCCGGCTGCGCCCGGTCTCCGGATCCACGAGGCGCAGCCGCCCCACCGCCGGCAGCTCCCATTCGCGCGGATCGGACACCAGCAGCGCGATGATTTCGTGCTTGCGGCACGCGGCGGAAAAGCCGCCGCCTGGCCGCAAGGGCGCCTGGAAGTCGGTCAGCAGCACGACCAGGCTGCGCGGCACGCCGGGCGAGTTCAGGAAGCTCCAGGCCGGGTCCATGCTCGCCATCGACCCGCGCGGGCTCAGCGAGGCCATTTCGCGGATGAGGCGCGCGGTGTGATTCCAGCCCTTGGCCGCCGGAATGTACGGTTCCACCCGCTCGCCGAGAACGGCCAGGCTGACGCGATCCTTGGCCAGAAAGCCGGAGACCGCAAGCAGGGACGCGAGCTCGAGCAGCAGGTCGAACTTGGTGCGCCGGGTGCTGCCGAATGCCATGGAGCCGGAGGAGTCCGGCATCAGGAGCACGCTGCGCTCGCGCTCCTCGACCATCCGCTTGACGTAGAATTGCTGGCTGCGCGCCGACACGTTCCAGTCGATGAGCCGGATGTCGTCGCCGTCACTGTATTCGCGCACCTCGGCGAACTCCATCCCCTGGCCGCGAAACGCACTGCGGTACAGGCCCGCATAGTGGGAGCGCGCCAGATAGCGGGTCTTGACTTCCAGGCGCCGGGCGCGCGCCAGCAGGCTCTCCAGTTCCATGGCGCCGCTCATCAGGGTGCGGGAATTGTCTGCAGGATGCGCGCCACGATGTCTTCGGCGCGGATCCCCTCGGCCTCGGCTTCATAGGTGAGCAGCACCCGATGGCGCAACACATCGGGCGCCACCTTCTTGACGTCGTCCGGAATGACGAAGCCCCGGCCGCGCAAAAAGGCGTGGGCGCGCGCCGCGCACAGGATGCCGATGCTCGCCCGCGGCGATGCCCCGTAGCGGATCAGCTTCGCCAGGTCCAGGCGATATTCCGCAGGATTGCGCGTGGCGAAGACGATGTCCAGTATGTATGTCTTGATGCGCTCGTCGACGTAAACCTGCGAGGCGATCTGGCGCATGCGCAGGGCCCGTTCCGGAACCAGCACTTTGTTGAGGCGGATGGCTTCCCCGCCGGGCATGAGCCGGCCCTCGCCGTCGGAAAGGGCGCTGCGGTTCATGATCTCGCGCTCCTCCTTGCGATTGGGATAGGAAAGGACCACTTTCATGAGGAATCGGTCCATCTGGGCTTCGGGCAGCGGATAGGTGCCCTCCTGCTCGATCGGGTTCTGGGTGGCCAGCACCATGAAGGGCTCGCTCAGGCGGAAGGTCTGGTTGCCCAGCGTCACCTGCTTTTCCTGCATGCATTCCAACAGGGCGCTCTGCACCTTGGCCGGCGCCCGGTTGACTTCGTCGGCGAGCAGCAGGTTGCAGAAAATCGGGCCCTGGCGCGCCACGAACTCGCCCTTCTTCTGGTCGTAGACCATGGTGCCGATCAGGTCGGCCGGCAGCAGATCGGGCGTGAACTGGATGCGCCGGAAGCCCACGTCGATGACCTCGGCAAGGCTCTTGACCGCCAGGGTCTTCGCCAGCCCGGGCACTCCCTCGAGCAGCAGGTGGCCGCCCGACAGCAGGCCGATGAGCAGGGATTCCAGCAGATGCGCCTGCCCGACGATCCTCTTCTGGATCTCCTGCTGCACCCGTTCCAAATAGAAAGTTTCTTCCTTCACCAGCTGCGTCAGGCGGTCCGAGGGCTTGTCCATGGTCAGAAGCGGTAGTTGGCCTGTTTGATAACCTGCCGGAAATCCTTGCCGCGGATCTCGACGACCTTGCACATTTCCCAGAGGCGCGAGCGCAGGCGCGCGCCGATGCGGTCGGTCAGCGTTTCCTCCCCGGGTCTTTCGGCCGCGTCGGGGTAATTGGACGTGAAAATGGTCAGGCGTTTCTCGTTGTAGCGGCAGTTGATGATGTGGGCGATGGTATCGCGCACCCACTCGGTCGGCTTGTTCGCCCCGAGCTCGTCGAGCACGAGCAGGTTGGCCGTCAGTACCGGGCGCAGCACGTCGTATTCCGTCGACTGGGAAACGGCGTTCCAGCTCGACTGGATATCGCGCAGCAGGTCGCGAAAGTCGTAGAAGATGCCGCTGTCGCCCTTTTCGACGATGATCTGCTTGAGCACGGATACGGCCAGATGGGTCTTGCCCACGCCGCACGGGCCGAGGAAGAGCAGCCCGACGTCGATCAAGGGATATTTCTCGACGAAGCGTGCGGCATCCAGTTTCGCCTTCTTCTGCGTGGGATCGTTGGGAACGTAGGACTCCAGGTCGCAGTGCTCGTATCTCTTGGGCACCCGCGCCTCGGCCAGCAGGCGCGTCACACGCGCCTGCTCGACGCAGCGGCAGCGGCGCACAACGGCCTCGGAGCCGACGCGCTCCCAGCCCGAACCCGCGCAGAAGGGACACGCCTCATCCACCGGTGCCGGTTTGCTGTCGTTCATGGTTTCTTCTGCTCCTGCGGCGGCTTCTTCTTCCTTGCTTCCGGCGCCGGCTGCGCCGGGGCAGCCAGCTGCAAGGCCATCAGTTCAGCGTACATCTTTTGCACGTTGGCGGGAAAGAAATTCCGGAAGCCGTACGAGCCGTATTTCTCCGGCAACTGCGCCTCGCGCACGACCTGCGGCAGCGACTCGCCGCGAAGGACCGCGGGCTCGACCAGCGCGCGCAGGTCGCGCAGATAGTCGCGGAACTCCTCCACCTGCGCCCGCCCGCACGGCCGGCCGTGGCCGGGAACGAAAATGTCGGCGTCGAGGTTCGACAGCGCCCCCAGGGTCTCCGTCCATTCCAGAATACGGGCATCCTCCGTGTTCGGCAGCGCCCGGTCGAAAAAGAGGTCGCCGGCGAAGACGATCTTTTCCCGCGGAAGATACAATATCAGATCGCCGTCCGTGTGCCCCGCCCCGGGCAGCAGGAATTCGAGCGTACGCTCGCGGTCGTGTATCGTCAGGCGGTCGTCGAGCGCCATGACCGGTGCGCGCACCTGCAGGCCTGCCAGGCGCTCCACCAGCTCCCGCCTGCCGGCGATCCGGGCCCGCAGCGAGCTCTTGAGCGCTTCGTCCCGCGCCCGCTCCAGTTCCCTGCTCCACTGCTCGAGTTGCGCCCGTCCCAGATCGAGCGCGCGCCGCACCGCCGGCAGGTCCTTCTCCAGGATATCGCGGCGCGCATTGGTGCTCGCCAGAACCAGCGCCGCGCCCGGGAAAGCGTCGAGGCCGTGGGTATGGTCGGGGTGGAAGTGGCTCAGCGCCACGAAGCGCACGGGCAGCTGGGTGATCCCACGGATCTGCCGCAGCAGCTCCTCGCCGCCCTCGCGGGTGAAATGCGTGTCGAAGACCACGACGCCGTCGCTGAGCAATACGACGCCGGCGTTGGCGACGAAGGCGCCCTCGGGCTCCACCACGTGGGCGTAAACGCCCTCGGCCAGCTTGCGCAGTTCACCCTGGTGCGGTGCGCCCCCAAGGGCGGCGGGCAGCAGAAGGCAGAGCAGCGCACAGGCGGGCTCCCGCCGTTTCCTGCCCCAAGGCCTTACGATCATCGGATCGAAGTTGGTCGCTTCCGATCCCTTGCCGGCATGCGTTTCAGAAACGATACTCCCGGGGGCGTTCGGTCAGCGTCACGGCCCGCTGGCTGCGGGCCCGGCCGCGGTACATGGTCACCGTCACCGTCTGGCCGGGGCGCTTGTCCTCCAGGACGCGGCGAACGTCGTCCATGGAGGCGACCGGCTTTCCGTCGATCTCCGTGATGACGTCTCCGCCGGCAAGGATCCTCTCGTTGTAAAACACCACAATCTCGCTGGCCCCGCGGATGCCGGCGCGGTCGGCCGAGCTCCCGCGATACACCCTGGTCACCAGGATGCCCCGGTTCACCGGAAGATCCAAGGCGGAGGCCAGGTCATCATTGATAGTATAGCCCTCGATTCCCAGCCACGGGCGCAGAACCCTGCCCTCGCGGATCAGGTCGTCGACCACGCGCCGGATCGTGGTGGTGGGGATGGCGAAGCCGATTCCGACATTGCCGCCGCTCGGGCTGAAGATCGCGGTGTTGATCCCGATCATTTCCCCCATGGTGTTCAACAGAGGCCCGCCGGAATTGCCGGGGTTGATGGCGGCATCGGTCTGGATCACGTTTTCCACCAGATTGCCCTCGCCCGTCCGGATGGTGCGCCCGAGCGAGCTGATGATGCCGACCGTCAGCGTGTTCTGCAACCGGTAGGGATTCCCTATGGCCAGCACCTTCTGGCCCACCTTCAGCTTCGTGGAATCACCCAGCGGGATCGGGTGCAGGCGCTCCGGAGGCGCGCCCACCATGCGAATGACGGCCAGATCGTTGGGCGGATCCGCACCGACGAGTCTGGCGCGGTACTTGGTGTGATCGGGGAGGGAAACTTCCAGCGCCTGGGCATTGGCGATCACGTGATAGTTCGTCAGGACATGCCCCTCCTTGTCGAGCACACAACCGCTGCCCGTGCCCTGCTGCGCATAGGGCGAAAAGAAAAAGTCGTACTCCACGACCACCGAGGTGATGTTGACCACCCCGGGTCCTGCTTTCTCGTAGACCCGGATATTGACCTGCTCGTCCGGGCTGAGCGCAACCTCGGTCGGTTCATCAAAAGCGCTGGCCGCTCCGGCCGCGCTCGGCAGCGCTGCCGCCGGGCCCGGCTCCGGCGCGCTCCGGTTCAGGAAAAAAAACACGGTCGCGCCCGAAAGCAACGCGGCCGCAACAACCAGGCGCACAGTGTGTCTCGTCATGTCCGAAGCCGTTCGGCCCGCCCTATCTCTCCGTGATCTCGATTCCGCGCCCCCGGATGTTCAGGTCGAAAATGACGCTGTTGACCGGCTTCTCGGGGATCTTGATCTCCACGCTCATCTTGAAGATGGAGATGTTCAGGCGATAGGTTCCCGGGGCGATGGGCTCCTTGAACCGGCAGCTTCCGCGATTGCCCTCGGTCAGGATCGGCTCGGAAATGTGGCGCGTGCTCGCGCCCACGAATTCGGCCTGGAAGCCGTCCAGTCGATCCATGTTCAGATTGACTTCCGGGGCCTTGATGATGTTGATCGTCACCACCTTGGGTGCCTTCTTGAGCGCCTCCTCCTTCTCGAGCTTTTCGCGTTCCGCGGCCACCTGTTCCATCAAGTTGCCGAACCACTTGTCGCGCAGCTTGTCGAGCTCGCCCGATCGGCGCAGCCGCTCGATCGTGCTGTTGACGACCTCCAGCAGCTTCTTCTCCTCCTTGCGCACCGCCACGCCCATCCGCTTTTCCTTCAGGCGCACGCCCGTGGTGATGAGGTTTCCGAAGCTCTTGGAAATGCTGTATGTCATTACATACTCGTCGCCGACGACCGCGTCGACCTCTCCGCGGTTCAGGGCCCCGAGCGCGTCGTCCACCGTGGGCATCTTGACCAGAGTTACCGGGGCGACCTTCTGGGATTCCATGAACTGCTCGGCGATCGTCTGCGCCTGCACGGCCACCTTCTTGCCGGCCAGGCTGGCGAGGTCCTTGATTTCAGGGTGATCTTTGCGGCGCGCGATCGTGGTGTCGCTGGTGAAATAGGGCTGCGAGAATGCGACCTCCTTTTCGCGCTCGGGCGTGATGCCGAGCGCCGAGATCACGAATTCCACGCCGCCGTTCTTCAGAACCTCGAGCAGCTGGCCGTACTCGATCTTGATCCACTTCGACGGGTACCCGAGCTCCTTGCATATTTCTTCGCCGATGTCGACGTCGAGCCCCTTCACTCCAGTCCCTTCACCCAGTTCAAAAGGCGGGCTGACCGCGGAGGTTGCGATGCGCACGACCTTGTTCCGGCGCATCGACTCGTCGGCACTCCGCACTTCCCGTTTGCCGCCGCAACCCGGCAGCGCCGCCGCGAGAAGCAGGACCAAGCCTGAGATTGTCGCAGTCCGCAATTTGGGCCTCCTTATCTGCACAAAGTGATCGTCAGCGGAATTTTGCCTGCCGCTATATTCTAAACGAAGCGCTATCTCACCATAAGTGTTTTCGATTTGCAATCGGCGGGCGCTTTCTTCGGCCCCGGCACTTCACTGAGCACGCCGCGGAGCGGCCCGCGCGGCAGAGCATACCCGGCAGCGCGCGCCTTTTCCACTGAAAGAGATGCCGCCGGCCGGTGCGGCAGGCTCCCGGGACGGCACACGGGCCGGCGCCGGCGCTAGGGTCTTCCCCGGCGCCAACCGGCCCTGGCGCGGCCGCTCAGCCGCCCGAGTTGTCCGGGTCCGAGAGTATTTTGTTCCTCAGCGGTGCCGTATTCGTATAAGATGGCGCGGAAGGCCGGCCCGGCGCCGCGGGCTTGATTATCACGAGGCTACTATGGAAGTACGAAGGTGGAAGGATTTGCCTTGGGAGGAAGTCACCCCCGACATCTCCCGCAAGATAATCACCGGCTCCAACGAGATGATCGCCCAGGTTTTCCTGCGCAAGGGCGCCGTTGTCCCGGAGCACGCCCACGCGAGCGAACAGATCACCTATATTCTCGAAGGCGCGCTCCAATTCCGCCTGGGCGGGCAGGAGCTGGTGGTGCGCGCGGGCGAGGTGCTGGTAATCCCGCCCGACGTTCCTCACGAGGCAACCGCCCTCGAAGACACCCTGGATGTCGACGTCTTCAGCCCCATCCGCCGGGACTGGCTCGACAGGACCGATTCCTACTTCCGGGCAAAGCCGGCACAGGGTTAGGCGGGGCCCGCCGGCTTCGGCCGCCGGTTCTTTCAAATATCGCGTTCCATGACCAGCGCGTCTTCCTGCGGATCGGTGTAGTAATCGCGCCGCACGCCCGCGATCGTGAAGCGGTGGAAGAAGTAGAAACGTATCGCCGCGCTGTTGGATTTGCGGACTTCGAGGAAGCACCGCCGGCATCCGCGCCGGATTCCCTCGCTGTATGCCGCCTTCATCAGGAGCGTTCCGATACCCTGCCGGCGATATTCCGGGGACACGCCGAGCTTCAGGATCTCCAGATTCTCGAAAATGGTCCGTGCCAGGACGAAGCCCGCAAAACACCCGTGGTTTCCTTCGCTGTAAACGACGGCCTTGTTGCCGAAATACTCGGGAAACTCCCTCAGGAAGCGCAGGTAGTTTTCCCTCCCCCAGAAGGTCAGGCCGGTGGCCTTTTCGATTTTCTCGAGGGCCGGCAGGTCCTCGGCGGTCAGTTCGGAAAGCCTCGTCGTGATCATCGCCTCAGCTCTTCCGCCGTTCGCCGCGCAGCGCATCCGGGGGGCGGATGTAAGTGGGCTTGGCCTGTAGGAAGGGGCCCGTATGCCAGGAGCGCTTTCTCATGGCCGCCAGCCGGCCGACGCTGGCCGCGAGGAACAGATCGGGCTGCAGCAGGCGCGGCCAGCCGCCGGTGCGGATGGCCAGTTCCCTGCGGTAGAGGAGCGCCCCGTCGCCCGCCATGTAAAGCCCGGCGGGGCGCAGCGAGCGCGCCAGCTCCTGCGGCGTGAGCATGGAGGGCTTGCGCACCTGCCGGAGGCGCCGCCCCTGCACCTGGTACTCGGCATAATACACTTGAGCGCGCCGGGCATCCATGGCCACACCCAGGCGCCCGGCGGGAAGCGCGGCCGCCAGCGCCAGCGCGTCCAGGCACGAAATTCCGGCAAAGGGCACCGAGAGCGCCTGCGCCAGTCCCAGAGCCGTGGCCATGCCGACCCGGATGCCGGTGAACGAGCCGGGGCCGGTTCCCGCAGCGATCAACCCCAGATCCTTCAGCGTCCAGCCGGCATCGCGCAGCAGGTAGGCGATCGACGGCAGAAGCCGCGCCGAGCGGTTCTCGAATGAGGTCATGCGCAGCTCGGCCTTGATCTCGTCTCCCTCCAGCAGGGCCACGCTCACGCGGTCGGTGGCCGTGTCGAGCGAGAGAATCCTGAGCGGCATGCTTCCGGGCATCGCGGTTGACAGATAGTCGAAGCGGATTATATACTGCCCGCTCGTTAACCGCAAGGATTGGAGATACTTCCGGACAAGCCCCGGGACGGCTCGCGGCCGGGGCGGGTCGCTGCTTCATGGATGCAGCAGTGAGGGCCACACGATCGATCCGGCGGGTGCCCCGGGCGGCCGGGCGGCCTGTGCGACCCGAGCCGGCCGGTGGCGGACGGTCCTCGGGACCCCGGCGCCGGCAAACCGGCGGCACCGATTTTCGCTCGAAATCTGCGGGAAGCCTACGCGCATGGAAGATCTGACCCCCATGATGAAGCAGTACCACGAGGTCAAGCGCCGCTTCCCCGGCAAGCTCGTCCTTTTCCGCCTGGGCGATTTCTACGAGATGTTCTACGAAGATGCCCTCACGGCCTCGCGCGAACTCGAAATCACCCTGACCTCGCGCAACAAGGACCGTAAAGGCGAGCCGATTCCCATGTGCGGCGTCCCCTATCATTCGGTCGACGGCTACATCGCCCGCCTGCTCAAGAAAGGCTACAAACTGGCGGTTTGCGAGCAGGTCGAGGACCCGCGCACCGCCGGCAGGCTGGTGCGCCGCGAGGTGGTGCGCATACTGACGCCGGGGACCGTGGTCGAGGAGATGCTTCTCGAACCCAAGGATCACAACTTCCTCGCCGGCCTGGTGTGCGGCGAGCAGGCTGCCGGCCTGGCGCTCATGGACCTGTCGACCTCGGACTTCCTGGCGACCGAGTTCGCCGGGCAGGACTACTGGTCCGACCTTGTGGACGAGCTCGGCCGGTTCGGCCCCGCCGAGATCGTGCTCCCCGACGAGTCCGCCGACGAGCTGCGCGCGCGGCTGCAGAAGGACTGGCAGGCGGAATGGGTTTCGAGCCCCGTCGAGACCTGGGCCTTCAACCACGACTACGCCCGGCGCCTGCTGCTCGAGCATTTCGAGGTTGCAGGCCTGGAGGGATTCGGCCTGGAGGACCGGCCGCATGCGGTGCGCGCCGCCGGAGCCCTGGTGCATTACCTGCGCGGCAGCAGGCTGGAGGCGCTGGGAAAGGCGGCGGGCTTGCGTTTTTTTGCCGCCTCGGACTTCCTCAGGCTCGACGCCACCACGATCGCCAACCTCGAGCTGGTGCAGTCGCTGGAGGGCACGCGCAAGGGAAGCCTCCTCGCCTTGCTCGACAAGACCCGCACCGCCATGGGGGGGCGCCTGCTGAAATCGTGGCTGCTGACGCCCCTGATGGATCGGGAAAGGCTCGAGCGGCGCCTGGATGCCGTCGAGGCGCTGGCGTCGGACGTCACGGCGCTGGAAAAGACGGGCCGGCGGCTCGCGGAGGTCCACGACCTGGAGCGCCTGATCAGCCGGGTACTGGCGGGCGTCGTCACGCCGCGCGAGGTGCTGGCGCTCGACGCCACCATCCGCCTGATCCCGCCGCTGCGCGGGATTCTGCGCGCTTTCGCCGCCGACCGCATCCGCGAAGTCTGCGACGAGCTCGATGATCTGGCCGATGTCGCCGACCTGATCGGCCGGGCGATCGCCGACGACCCTCCGGCGTCGGCCAACGAGCCCGGGATCATCCGGGACGGCTACTCGCGGGATCTCGACGAGCTGCGCGCCGTCCGCTCCAGCGGGCGCGCGTATATCGCCACGCTCGAGCGCCGCGAGCGCGAGCGCACCGGCATCCAGTCGCTCAAGGTCAAGTTCAACCAGGTGTTCGGCTACTTCATCGAGGTCACCCGGCCCAACCTGCCGCAGGTGCCCCCGGACTACGTGCGCAAGCAAACGCTCGTGAGCTGTGAGCGCTTCGTAACCCCGGAGCTCCAGGCCTACGAGGAAAAGGTGCTGGGCGCCGAGGAGCGCATCGCCGTCCTCGAAAAGGAACTCTTCGCCCAGGTGCGCCGGGCGATCGCCGCCGAGGCCGCGCGGATCCAGAAGACTGCCCGCTTGCTGGCCGAGATCGATGTCTATGTTTCCCTGGCCGAGGTCGCCCTCAAGAACGATTACGTCCGGCCGCAGGTCGACGAGGGCGACGAGATCCATATTGTGCAGGGGCGCCACCCGGTGGTCGAATTCCAGAGCCGCCCCTTCATACCGAACGATCTCTACATCAACACCACCACGGACCAGCTGCTGATACTGACCGGGCCCAACATGGGGGGAAAGTCCACCTACCTGCGCCAGGCGGCGCTGATCGTGATCCTGGCTCAGATCGGGTCGTTCGTTCCCGCCCGCAAGGCCCGCGTCGGCCTGGTCGACCGCATCTTCACGCGCGTCGGGGCTTCGGACAATCTGGCGCGCGGCCGTTCCACCTTCATGGTCGAAATGATGGAGACGGCCAACATCCTCAACACCGCAACCGGCCGGAGCCTGATCCTGCTCGACGAGGTGGGCCGCGGTACGGCGACCTTCGACGGCCTGTCGATAGCCTGGGCGGTCGCGGAATACCTGGTGAAGAACCCCCGGTATCGCGCCAAGACCCTGTTTGCCACGCACTATCACGAGCTGACCCGCCTGGCCGGCGCGCTCGCCGGCGTCAAGAACTACTGCATGGCCATACAGGAGGCGGGCAAGGAGATCGTTTTCCTGCGCAAGGTCGTTCCGGGAAGCGCCGCGCGCAGCTACGGCATCGAGGTGGCCCGCCTGGCGGGAATGCCGCGGCCCGTGCTGCAGCGCGCGGCCGAGATCCTGCAGCGCCTGGAGAAGAAGGAGATCGATCTCACCGGCCGGCCGCGCACACGCTCGACGGAAGAAGTCATCGAGGAGGTACAGAAGTCGCTCTTTTGAGCCGAATGGGCCGCCGATGCCGCAAGCCGCACGTTCCTATCTGATGGTTCTGGTCCTGGGCGCCCTCATCGTCCCGTATTTCCTGAACCTGGATGCCAATTCCCTCTGGGACACCAAGGAAAGCTACGTGGCGGAAACCCCAAGGGAGATGCTCGAAAGCGGCGACCTGTCGGCCCCGATGTTCAACTACCGGCCGCGGACCGTGAAGCCGCCGCTGGGTTACTGGGTTGTGGCCCTGAGCTACCGGCTGTTCGGCATCGGCGAGTTCGCCGTGCGCCTGCCGGCGGCGCTGGCGGCCGCCGCTACGGTCCTCCTCGTCTGGCGCATCGCGCGGCTGTTCTTTTCCCCGTGGGCCGCGCTCGCCGCCGCCGCCATGGCGGCGACCACGCCGCGCTTTTACATCATAGCCCGCAAGGACCCGGTCGACGCCATGCTCCTTTTCTGGCTGGTCGCGAGCGCAGGCTGCCTGCTGCGCAGCGAACGGGAGCGCTCGCTCGGAGCCTGGTTGCTCGCATGGCTGTGCGCCGGCCTGGGCTTTCTGACCAAAGGGCCCATCGCTTTGCTCATACCGGGCGCGAGCTGGTTGGCGGCGCACCTGTGGGCGCGCGGCCGGCGCATCAGGCCGGGCCGCGTGCTGCTGGCGGCCGCGGCGTTCGCCGCCGCCGTCGCCCCCTGGTACCTCTGGACCTACGGGCGCCACGGAACGCTCTACATCACCGGCTTCTTCCTGCAGGACAATCTCGGCCGCTATCTCTCGCAGTCGTTCGGGCCGGCACGCGGGCCGCTGTACTACGCCGCCGTATTCGCCGTGGACTTTTTCCCCTGGTCGCTGGCGGCCGCCGCCGCCGCGGTCGATCTGTGGCGCCGGCGCCGGATGATCGCGCAGCACCGGACCTTCGCCGATGCCTTCCTCGTCATCTGGCCGCTTTTCGTGTTCCTTTTCTTTTCCCTGTCGCGCAACAAGCAGGAATACTACATCCTTCCCATGTATCCCATCC
>Ga0129301_1000685_pt1 | contig 18391 bp, 14 predicted proteins | sample ConPoolayeHmetaG_FD_94489 | JGI IMG/M metagenome (GOLD analysis project Ga0129301, IMG submission 94489) | Hot spring microbial mat communities from California, USA to study Microbial Dark Matter (Phase II) - Cone Pool mat layer H metaG ...
CCATATCTTCATCCGTATCGACTCCGGTGACGGCGAACAACTTTCCCAGAATCTCCATGACGAAGCCCGGGCCGCACCCGACGTCGAGTGCGGACATCCCGCTTCTCCCTTGGGCGACCTTCGCGCTGAGCAGCCAGATGTAGGAATCCCGGAGCCACAGCGATTGCCTCCTCAGCTGCTTGTCAAGCGCCATTCGCCGAGGGGACTCCACGGCAGGCAAATGGTCAGTTTGGCGATAAAACGGTTATCTCACACGGGGGAACGCGGAGGAGCTTCTCGATGGCACTCGGCTGGATGAGAGGATGGAGAGGCGGTCTTCTTCCCGCGCCGATCCACGCTGACTGGGCCGGCGTACGGGGGATTGCAAGGCCCGGCGCCGGATCGGAGCCGGTTGATGTGGACCAGACGGCAGGTGATTCAGTACTTGTCTGATCCCTTCAAGGGAAGCGGTACGATCCAGATGTTGCGATACTTAACCGGGTTCCCGTGGTCCTGGAGCAGGAGCGGTCCCGGCTCGGCGATGTTGGTGTCCATGGCGCCGCCCGTGGGGCCGAGCACCTCGACGTTGTTGTGTATCAGTATGCCGTTCTGGAAGACCGTCACCCGCGCCTGGCTCAGGACTTTTCCCGAATCGTCAAACCGTGGTGCACGGAACGCCACATCATAGGTTTGCCACTGAAGCGGCGGCTTGCATGCGTTGACAAGCGGCGCAAACTGGTCATATATCGCGCCGCAATCCCCCTTTCCAGGGATCTCGATGCCGTAGGAGTCCAGGACCTGGATCTCGTAGCGTCCCTGAAGGTACACGCCGCTGTTCCCCTTGGCCTGCCCCTTCGCCTCGGGCATGTCGGGCTCCATCCACTCTAGGTGGAGGAAGAAGTCGGTGAACTTCATGTCGGTGGCGATGTCGCCCGTCCCTTTCACGACCGTCATTACCCCCTTCGAGACCTCCCAGCCAGCCGGTTCGCCCTTTCGAGTGCGCCAGTTTCGAAGGTCCTTGCCATTGAACAGGACGATGGCGTCCTTGGGCACAGTGAGGGGTGGTTGGATGTGAACCATCATCTTGCCTCCGAGCTTGTCGGTCAAACCGTGCCATAAAAATGCGTTGACGGACGGGCACATCTGGATCGCAACGTGCTTCGCCTCAGACCCTCGAATCCCAGCTTCGCACTCTCGGAAGGATGTTGGGGTCTCACCCGGTCTCTGCGGGGTGCTGGAGCCGATCAGCTGGCCGCAAAGAACATCCAGTAGACGAGGACGTTGACCGCAGTTAGGGGCAGTCCGATCCTCACAAACTCGAAAAACGACACGGTCTCGCCGGATCTCTTCTCCGCGTTCTGTATTATGATCACGTTGCTGGCGGCGCCCAGGATCGCGAGATTGCCCGCGATGGTGCTCCCAGCAGCCAAGGCCATGGTCGCCTTCGTTGAGACTCCGGACTCGATGAGCAATGGCAGATACAGCGCGACGAGCGGCACGTTCGAGATGAACTGGCTCAGCAGGACGCTGACGATTAGGATCATGCCCACCGAGCTGAGGTCTACGTTCAGCGCGCCGATGAGGTTTTGGAAGAAGCCAGAGTCCCACACGCTCTCCATCAGGACGAACATCGAGGCGAAGAAGATCAGCGTGTGCCAGTCGATGTTCCTCACCAGCCTCAGTCTGGAAGGGCTCAGCAGGATGATAGGGGCCGCCGAGGCAATCGCTATGTAGGTCAGCCTGTAGTCGATATCAACGTTCAGGAGTGCCGTCGCGATCTTGGCTCCTGTCAGGACCACAAGCAAGATCAGGGAGACTTGGGAAAGCTTGGCGAGCCCGGGATCCCTCATCGGCTCAGGGAAGCTTTCAACCGGCTTGCCCCGAAGGTGCTTGCCGTAGAAGAGCCGCAGCATGAGGTAGGCCACAAGAAGGTTGACCATCGTTGGCATGGCCAGGAATCTGAAGAAGGTCACGAAGGGATTGGCGACCCTTGCCCCGATGGCGATCAGGAGGTTCTGCGGGTTGCCTATGGGGCTCATCGCGCTGCCTGTCGTCACCGAGAAGGCAAGGGCAAGAAGCAGGACCTGGGGCCGCATGCGATTCCTGATTGCGAGCGAGAGGACCACCGGCGTTCCGATTATTGCCAACGTATCGTTCATCAGGAACGCGGAAGGGATCCCCATGCCGAACAGGATTATGAGGATCAGGGCGTCGAAGGATTTCGCTTTCCTGAACATCCTGTGGGAAAGATGGGAGAGGTATCCGCTCTCTTCGAGCGCTTCCCCGACTACGAACATCCCGAAGAGGAAGAACATCACATCCAGGTTTATGGCCCGCACGGCAGCCTCAGGAGAGATCTGGCCTGTCGCCAGAACCGCCACGGCGCCCAACAGCATAACCTGCCATATCTGAAGCCTGACGCTGCCTACTCGCCTTGCTGCAATCAGCGCGAACACGACCAAGAGGACCAGTACGGAGATCATCCTGAACCAGCATCCTTGACGGTTCTCACCATCTTCTATTCTGAAGGAGATGCTCTAGGAAGCTGGGCCGATGCGGCCGACTTCCTGGCTTCCAAGCTCGATGCTTCCTTCGCGGCCGCAGAAAAGGCTTTCTTGCTCCATCTTGCGATGCATCCAGGGCTCGGGATGTTCCCGGACGTCCCCGATAAATCCTTCAAGGTCTGCGTCGACGCGAAGCCCGTCAGGTCGGATCAGTCGTCGGTTCCGCATCAGGTGTGGTGAGATAGGTGTTAGACGTCGCGCATGGAGGGCTCAGGTTGACCTGCCGGTCCAAGCGTAGCGGCATCGTAATCAGTTCACCTCTGAGCGCGAGCCTCAGGGTCGGGCCGCTGGCTCCAGGTCTGATTGTGGACGGCCGCAGGCTTGCTGTCACCGACCGTATCACGGAACGTGATGACGCATGCCTGGGCATTGCAGTGCAAACCGAGTTCGCGCCCGCAAGGGTACGCCTCGTGCAGGAGTTCTCGGCTGTCGAGAATGCTGGTTTCTTGCTGCGTAGCGAACTCACAAACCTGTCGGGGCGAGGTCTTCGTCTGAATCACGTTCAGATCCTGGGCCCGGTTCTCGGGGACAAGATGCGGGTCAGGCTCTCGCGGAGTCCGCGTTCGACGCGCATCTATGAACAGGGGAACTACTGGGCCAGGGTCAGGTGGTTGGGCTCCGCGACGGCGGGCGGCAAGGATGCTAGGCCTTCCCGTCACTCATCCGACACCTGCTGGCTGAGCTTTGACCTTGATTCGGGGACGGCCTTGTGCGTCGGCTTTCTGACCGAGGAAAGATGGAGGGGGCAGATCGTCACCGAAGAGCGGCTGGGATACCAGCCGCATTCGTGGTCGATAGGTTTTGACGGCGGCGACCTGCTCGTACAGCCGAGGGAGAGGATAACCCTTGAGGAGGTCGTGCTGCTGGCGGGGCGGGATCCCTGGAGACTGCTCGAGCGTTATGCGGATGTCGTTGGACGTCGCCACAAAGTCAGGCCGATCTCAGACATCCCCGTTTCCTGGTGCAGCTGGTATCCTCATCGCCTCGGTGTGAGCGAGCAGCGTGTCCTCGCGAACGCAAAGATCGCGGCAGAAAGGCTCAAACCGCTCGGCCTAAGCATAATGCAGCTGGACCTCGGGTGGCAGAGAGGCCATCTCCCCTGCGCGTTTGAGGAGAACGACCAATTCCCTCACGGCCTCGCTTGGCTGGCGGATCGCCTGCGTGAGCTTGGCCTCAAGCTTGGTGTTTGGACCGCGCCCTTCAGCATCAGTGAGTTTGATCCCATCTTCCGGGAACACCCTGACTGGCTGCTCGGCGGGAAGGGGGAGAAGCCCCTCTCCAGGGGTGAGTGGTTCTGGGAACCCCATGGAAGGATCTTTGCCTTGGACCTGACAAACCCGGATGCGCAGAGGTGGTTGAGGGAGAAGATCCGCGGCTTGGCAAACAGGGGAGTTCGGTATCTCAAGGCTGACTTCCTCGGGGTGGCCAGCGATGGAGCCCTCCGCGATAGATGGGACTCAAGCATTGTGGCGGGAGGGGGAAGCGAGGCATCGCGAGTTGGGATGCGCATAATGAGGGAGGAGATGCAGGCGGTTGACCCCGAGGCACTCCTGCTCAACTGTTCCGGGCCGGAGCTACCTGGCACAGGAAGCTTCCCTCTTCTTTACGCCTGTAACGACACGGGCAACACGGGGTACGTCGGCTGGCAGCATCACCGGCAGAACTACGGCCTTAACTTGGCAGGGCACCTCTTCAAGCATCGCAGGTGGGGAATCATACAGCCCTCTTGCCTATGCGTCGGCCCGCCAGGCACGATCGAGGAGGCCCGCCTGAGGGCGACCGCGACCTTCATGAGCGGCGGCCAGGTGGACATCGGGGACGACCTTACCCTTCTGCCAGAGGACCGCTGGCAAATACTGTTGGCCGCCCTTCCGCCCCTCGGCATCGCGGCGCGTCCGGTGGATCTCTTCGAGCCCGTCCGCGTTTCGCACCTGGAGTACGAGGCCTCGTGCCGAGGACAGCCGGCCACGAGCGTGGAGTCACCGGTTCAGATCGGATCTAGGATCTGGCATCTGCCCGTTTCGTCAAGCTGGGATGAGTGGCACCTGATCGCCCTCTTCAGCTACGATGCGCCTCTGGACTCCGAGGGCAGACCCAGCATCACCACCTTCCACCTGCCTTTGCGGCGCGTCGGGCTTGAAGCGCGTGGAAGGTACTGGGCCTACGAGTTCTGGTCCGGACAGTTCCTGGGCGATGTCTGCTCGAGGAAGGAGGGCGTCAACGGCTATGTCCATCCTGGCGATGCGCAGTCCCTCGTAGTCGCAGCGGCCAAGGGTACTTTGAAGATCAGCTACTTCGGCCCGGCCGTCAAGCTCTTGATCATGCGGAAGGCCAGAGTGCATCCCTGGGTGGTAGGGACCACGTTCCATCAAAGCGGGGGCGTCGAGCTGAGCAACGTGGTCTGGGATTCCTCTGGGACCCTCACGGGGGAGTTGAACAGGCCAGCTGGCCAGCAGGGCTACATCGTGGTAGTTGGGCCCCCGAACGCGCGCGCCACGGCCAAGGTGGACGAGCAGCTAGTTCACCCGCTTCCTGGGGCCAACGGATCGCTCGCGATCCCCGTTGTGTCCAAGGGCCCCCGAACCCGCTGGGAGCTATGTTGGACTTTGTAGGCCCAGAGGGACCGGGGCTCGTCAGGATCGGCTTGAGGTTTGGGGCCGGACTACTCTATGCCCCACCTTCTGACCAACCTCACAAGCAGGAATATCACGAACGCAACTATCACGAAGGTGATGAGCGCGCCGACGAAGTGGCCCACGCGGAACTTGCCGATGAGGAACTCCTCCCAGCTCACATCCGGCACCGCGTACTCGATTATGGGCATTATGAAGTCATCAACGAGCGCCTTGACCAGGGCACCTAGGTATAAGCCCATGATGAACGCGACCGCCAACCCCATGACCTTGTACTTGGAGAGGAAGTCGATGAATTCAGCCCACATCCCCTTCGGCGGGGCCGCGGGGGGCGCAGGCTTCGGCGTCAAGAGCGTTCTGATCTGCTTCAGCTCCTCCAGGATCTGGTCCTCGTTAGCCAACACACCACCGTGCTAGCCCGCTTCGCCGGTGGCATAAAAGGATTCCGGAAAGGGAGAAGACGGGTGGGAAGGGACCAAGGGCGGGAGGCCTGGGGGGAGCTTCGGCGAAGGTTGCCAGCTACCTCCGAAACACAAGACCATATCCTTTTTGACCTCGGTGCGGAAAGAGGGCCCGATGGGGAAGGATTAGGCCGATGCGAATTCTTTTCGTGGAGCCGCCGAGGGAGACATGGTTCGTGATGGGCGAGTACCTTCCTCCGCCCCTTGGGATTCTCCAGCTGGCGGCCTACCTGGAGGCCTACATGAGGGAGGCCGAGATCGCGGTGGTCGACTGCCAGGCGGAGCAACTCGACTGGAAAGGCCTCGAGGCACGGATCGAAGCTTTCCGACCCGACCTGGTGGCTCCCAGCTGTCTTTCCACATGCAACGTGTACACCGTCCTGCGAACCTTGGAGCTCGCCAAGAGCGTCAACCCCGATATCCTAACCGTGGCGGGCGGCCAGCACTTCACGGCATTGTCCCATGAGAGCCTGCAGGCCTACCCCGAGATAGACGTCATCGTCAGGGGGGAGGGAGAAAGGACCCTGTTGGAACTCGCACGGGCCCTGGACGATCGGTCGTCGCTTGCCGGAATCCGCGGCATCTCGTTCCGACATGATGGAGCCATCGTTCACAACCCTGGCAGGGAGCTGATCCAAGACCTGGACGGGCTCCCACTGCCCGGGTATCACTTCGTCCGGGACGTCGTGCACAAATACCACTTCAGGATGATGGTGGGCTCGGGTGCGGGCTATGCCCTGATCGAGGGTTCGAGGGGATGCCTACATCGATGCACCTTCTGCTCACAGTGGCGACACTGGGCGGGGGCGCACCGGGCGAAATCGCCGAAACGCATTGCGGACGAGATGGAGTACTGCCTCAACAACTTCGGAACGAAATTCATCTGGCTCGTCGACGACAACTTTGGCTTGGGGGAGCGGACAAGGGAGCTTTGCAGCGAGATAACCCGGCGAGGCCTCTCGGATGAGATCATGTGGTTTGTGCAGGCCCGGGCGGATGACGTCGTCAGGCACCACGACCTTTTGCCTGCGATGCGAAGGGCAGGCAACATGTGGGTGCTGGCCGGGCTTGAGAGCGGGAACCCGCGGACCCTTGAGTCGTTCGGAAAGGGGATACGACCCGACGATGGGCTGAAGGCCATGGATCTGTTGAAGAGGAGCGACATATTCGCCCAGGCCACGTTCATCATCGGGGAAAGGAAGGACACCTCGCAGACCATTTCGAGGCTGATCGGCTTCGTCCAGGATGCCGATCCCGATCTCGCCATCTTCATGATACTCACCCCATTCCCCGGAACCCAGCTTTACGAAACTGCCAAACGAAACGGCTGGATAGAGGAGGAGAACTGGGCGAAATACGATATGGTACACGCCATAATGCCCACCGAGGCGCTGACCCGGAACGAGGTCCAACGGGAGCTATACGATTGCTATCGAAGCTACTATGGCTCGCTTCCGAGAAGGGTGAAGGGCCTTTTCTCCCGAAACAAGATCAAGAGACGCACCTACAGGTACCTCGCTGGGCAGGGGCTCCTGGGGGAACTGAGAAGCCTTTTCACGTGAGCTGTGCCCCATGTCGAACGTCGCTCTGAGCAGATTTCTGGTCGCCGTGTCCCTGTTTGGCCTAGCCGTCTCGGCATGCGCCGTCGTCGGCTCGCCAGCGCCCACGGACGATATCCAAAGGAAAACCCTGATCGGCCTGACCTTCTCGGCCGTGTGCCTTCTGGGAACGGTCGCGGCATTGCGCCCCAGACAATGTTCCAGAATGATGGGCTTCGGGCAAGCTGGGAGCCCGACCGCTCGAAGCAGCGAGGTGGGATGGGGTTTTGGGATAATGGGCCATCATCCCGCATGCAGTCCCTTCCAGAGGCACGTGATATCGATCCGGGGCAGGGTCCTCTGCGCTGGCTGCGTGGGCCTGTCCGGCGGCGGCATTGCGGCATTCGGTGGGGCAATTCTCTACTTTTTTGGCGACCTCCACGTTTGGCGCGGAAGCCTTCTTCCGTTCTGGCTGGGTGCGCTCGGGGTAGCGGTCGGCCTGCTTCAGTTCTGGCCGCTCAAACTTGGCCGAAGGGCCCGCCTCCCCGCAAATGCGTGGTTTGCGTTCGGGGCCTTCCTAGTCCTCGCCAAGGCCGATGAGATGGGCCAGAGCCTGGGACTTGACCTTTTCCTCTTGGTGTTGATCGGGTTCTGGATAATGACCAGGATCGCCCTTGCCGGCTGGGACCACGAACGTACCTGTGGAGCCTGCACTGCGCCCTGTGGCGGAAGGCGGTACCTCAGCGCTCTCTAGCCCGGTAGAGGGCACCTACCACGATGAGTATGCCGATGACTATGAGGATCGAGGGGCCCAGGCTCTTCCACACATCTATGGACCAACCGTAGTACTGACCCAAAAGGTAGGCGACCCCGATCACGATCACCGCCAAGCCCATGAGTATGGCGAAAACAGCTCCCCCTCGGGGCACTCCGAAGCATTCCTCTTCCATCTCCCGCCGTGGCCCGAAACACTCCTCGTCGTGCCTAGCAGCAGGTCGCCCCCGAGCCGGGTAAAGGCTCTGGCCGCAACTCGCGCAAACTTGGGCGCGCTCGTCGTTCTTCGCGCCGCACTTAGTGCAGTAAACCATACAGCAAGTCTCCGCGCCCCGGTTGGTCTCAACTTTCTTAAGTTTATGGCCGGTTGGCAGTTGGCACCGCTTGCGTTTCTCTTGCGGCCGTCCAGATCGTCAAAGTTGGCCAGTTCGAGGTCCTGTTTGGCTTGGCGGGACCGGCCGGTCCTCGAAAGCCTAGTCCTAGGTCTAATGGTGACGGTAGAAAAAGTTACGGCGAGTCCCTACCGCAAGCGACTTGCGGCTTTCCGTCCAGCGGAAGTCGAGAGCCCAGCGAACCATTGATCCCTGACGTTGCGCCAGAGCTGTCGCATGGACCTGCTTTCCTTGCAGGACCTTAAGGCAAGATCAGGAAGGTGAGATCGCCGTGTCCAGTGTGTTTTATAGATCCCTAGTACCTTCGTCTCGGGCCCCTGCGCTTCTGGTAGCAGTCCTGGCAGTAGACGGGACGACCTTCCGTCGGCTTGAACGGAACTTCGCACTCCTTTCCACAGTCAGAACAGGTTGCCTTGTGCATCTCTCTGGGGCCCCTGTCGAAGCTGGGTCTCCTTTCGGAACTCATTATTTTTTACTCTCCTATCTTGTGCCTAGGAAAAAAGCACCCAAGCACGCAGGCCCCCGAGCGGGCCCCCTTTTAACTGTGTTCCTAGACGACCGCACTGCCTGTCCCCGGCCATCCCGTAGCTGCGGAACGCAGCCGGAGCTCGCGGTCCGGTCAGAAGTACTTGACCTGGGTTCTGAACCTGGTCTCCGCGATCCTCCGCGGCTCGGGCAAAGACAGCGTCATCAGGGCTGCAGTCAAGGCGCTGGCGATGGAGACCGCGAAAAGGGCTTCATATCCCATTGCCTGCGATACGAAACCCCCGATCAATGGCGCCACGCCGAACAGCCCAACGACCAACTGGGTCAAACCCATATAGACGGGGCGTCTGGCCGGATCGGAGTGATCCAGGAGGTAGTTCGTGACGCCGATGTAGATGCCTGCGTTCGCGAGTCCTAGGAGAAGGAAGGTCATCACGGAGCTAGCGGCTGCCCCCAGGTATTGCGACAGCAGTGCGGTGAGGGGGGCCGAGGCCAGCAGGACGGCCCCCGCGAGCATCACAACTTTGGTCCCCTTGGTGTCGCCTATTCTGCCCCAAGCAAGGTTCGAAATCACTCCCCCGGCGGTCATCGACATTATGAGGACCCCCACCGTCGATTCGTTGAGGCCGAGTCCCCTGATGGCATGCAGGACGTAGAAGGGCCCGGAGATTCCGGCGATGGTTAACACGCACCTGACCGCCAGATACCTCCTGTACACGCCGTCCTCAATGACGATCGCTCTCGCACCCCTCAATGTTTCCCTCAGCGGAACGCGCCGGGACGCCTGCAGAACAACGGGCTCATGAACGAGTGCGAAGGAAAGCATGGCGACGAATGCAAAGATCGATCCGACCGTGAAGAGAAGCAGGTAGTTCTGGGGGAATGCAATTGCCGGGGAGGAGAGTATCATCTTGACCACGTATCCTCCCGCCATGGCCAGTATCCCTCCGAAGAATGACCTATAGGCAAAGAAACTACTCCGCTGGCTGGGCCGCAGGGTGTTGCCGACGATCTCCATGAACGGAATGTAGGCCAACCCTCCCCCGAGGCTGTAGATCGCGAAAGTCAGTATGACGACCGTTGCGACCAAGACTCCAAGCCCGCTTGCTAGTCCGACGGCGAGCACCATGCCGAGCAACGCAAAGGCCCTTATCGCGAAAGAGAGGTGATAGTACGTCATCTTCCTGCTCGCGCCTGCCGCCCTGCTTGCCATGATTATCTGCGGAAGCAATGCACCCAGGGATGAGACGGCCGCGATGAGACCGACGAAGGCATCTGAGCCAGTGACCGCGGCTATGAAGAGCGCTAGGACGGTGGTGGGCTCGATGAACGTTGATCCGAGGTTGAACAGCGCACCGTTCACGACGCCGAGCACGAAGGAACGTCTCGTTTCACGTTCTGAGACAAGATCGTCATCCGAAGGCAAGGGGAAGGTTGGCAAGAGCCTCGACTTATAGATGTGTCGAGCTGGATTTGAACTGTCCTCGATCACCGAACCACGAGAAACCTCTTAGCGCCAAGAATCCCCTTCCCGCGCAGCATGACGGCGTAGTTGCCGGGCGGGGCGTTCGAAGGCACGGTTATCGTCGCGTGCCCCGGCATGGTCGTCCTGGCCGGCCTTACCTCCAGCCCCGGGGCCGTGACCGAGACCCGGCCGCAGGTTTGCCGTCTAGCTCCTGAGGCGAGCGCGAGGACCTCGATCTCGGCAGACTGACTGGGACGAAGTGCTGGAAGGGCCCCCATCCCCGCGACACCGGGGCCTCCGCGCTCCCGCAGGATAACCAAGGCCCAGTTTGCGTCCAAGCTCAGGGTTACGCCTCCGTCTCGGGCTTCGAGGTCCACCGCGGACCATTCGAGCGTCTCTATGTTGCAGACCACGGCGTCCTCGGGCCCCGTGGTGAGGCCGGTGATCGTGATCGTGTAGCGAGGGTGTTCGCGTGAAAGGCCCGTGCCCGGAGGCCACAGAAATGGGTCTTTGCACTCGGGCCGCACCGCCACGAGCGCCCAGTACCCTTTCCCTCTGAACAGCCTTGCGACCACGTGCGGATCCGAGGTCATCGGATCATCGCACACATCGCCCCACACGAGGGCTTCGTGCACCGGGAAGCGGGCGCAGAGCCAGTTGGCGTCGAGCTGCGCGAGTTCCGGTCCGCTGCAACCGCCACCCGCGAAACCGGATATCGAGCCCCAAACGGCACCCGTGGCACTGTAAGCGTAGGGACGATAGGGCCCAGCGGCGAGCCTCATGAGGGGAAGCTCTCGGGGGCATCTTGCGGTGAGGGCCCCGTGGAACCACTGGCTGTACCAATCCGCCGGCCCCTCGGTGGTCAGAAGGGCATCCGGGTTCACCTCAAGCGCGGCCTTCCGCACCTTGGCAAGAAGCTGCTTGATCCACCCGTTGTAGCCGAAAGGCGTCTCATGTGAGTGTGCGGGATTGTAGCAAGGGAGATAGTAGAACCCGAGCGAGTCTAGGCGCACGCCGTCAGCACCCGTCTCCCGCAGCAACCGCGAAACCGTTTGCGCAAGATGGTCCTGCCACTCGTTGCAGCCGGGGCACATGTGAAGGAACCCTTGCCTGGTATACGGCCCGTCAATGCTCCCGTCTCTGTGCATAACGGCCCATCTTTGGACTCGGCCAGACTTCGCGAGGTCGCTCTCGCCATGTACGATGTAGCCCTCGACATAGAGCATGACATGAAGTCCGAGGCGGTGTACGGCGGCAATGCCTTCCCGCATTGCTTGAGCTCCTCCCATGTCCTCGCGCACGACGTTGTCGCCGTCGGTGTGGACGCCATGTAGCATGGAACCCCGGCTGAAGAACGCATACTCCGTGATGTCCACCGGAACCTTCAGGTGCACGAGCGGTAGCTCCCGGAAGCTTTCGAGTGCGAACTGTCCTGGGTAGTCCGGCTCGATGCCTGGGCCGCCTTTCTTGAAGTGCCTTCCCGTGCAGCCGTCCGAGCGGCGGAACCATGTGGGCGGTTCAGCGCAGGCGAAGGCCCGCCCAAACCACCGGCGATAGGCCCGTGCCGCGCGACGCCAGTCACCTTTGTATGCCAAGATCCTGACGCGCGGCAGGCTGAGCGACTGCCCTGGTCCGAGGCTAAACGGGGGAAAGTAGTTGATCTCGATGCTGGGCTCCTTCAGGATGAGCCGCTTGGGGCGGACGTCCGGATCCATGATAATGATGCCTAAGGCGCTACGAGTCAGCGGATCCCAGATTGTGTGCCACTGCATCGACATCTGGTTCCCCTCGCCCAACACGCCGCCAGGACGTGCCCATGCTGGCACCACGACCCCGGCCTGATCCATTGCGGTGGCGAGGTTCCTTGGGGGATCGGGCCCGGGCCGCACGCCGTCAAGGTACGGAAAGCTCACCATGAGTTCCCTCGTTTCCGTGCCGCGATTCTCGAGCGTGAGGCCAAGATCGCATGACGGCCTGTTTCTGCCGGGCACCGCTTGCAACGTTGCGAGAAGCCCTTCCGACTCGTATTCCAGAGACAGCCCGCGTTTTCCGCGGCAGTGCACCAATCGGGAGTTACCCGGCTGGATGATCGCACGGCTCGTCTTGGATGGATCCTCGAAGAGAAGTTGGTACCGGTCGTTCATCGAGATCTCGAACTCCTTGACCGGATCGGCGTATACGCGGAAGGGCATTGACCCAGGCAAGCCTCCCTTCAGACATTCGTCCGGGATGAGGAGGTTGGTGATTCGGCGAAGTCCGCCGTCTTCGTCGAAGGCCAAAGAGAGGTATTCGTTCTGGACCGTGAACATGCTTCCTCTGATGAGCCCCTCGCGCACCTCTTACATATCTTCCCTCGAACCGGCGGCTGTCGAACAGCTCCACCCGGATGTCCCGGCATGCGCCTGAGACGCTTCCGACCTCCGACCGGTAACGCTTGTCAGTAAGAGCTCCGCCTATAAGCCGGATAAGCTGAAACCCGCATTTAGGGAGCAGGTGGATGAAGATGGAAGCGACGTCCAGGAGGTTATTCTCCAAAGCTCGGACAGGGGGACTCTCTGAGGGCTGCAGGACCAACTATATCTTGCCTAGTATCGTGCGGACCCGACCCGGAGCAAGAAACAAATCTTTATTCGCCCTAGTCGCCCTCGCGCCTCTCAGGATAAGTTGACCGAATGCAGGGCAGGTTCCGTGAGTGTTCAAACCCGTGTTTGAGAACCCGCTGGAGCACGTCGTCGCGTACAGCCCTGCCGATTCACGGGTCTACCTCGGAAGCCCCAGCCTAGCCTTGGCAGAGGATGGCGACATCATCGCCTCACATGACTTCTTCGGCCCTTGCAGCCCGAGGGACCGGTTCCGCAGGGAGTTCGTCTCGAGGATCTGCCGCTCGGAGGACGGCGGACTAACATGGAATCCCGTCGTCGAGATAAGGAGAGCGTTCTGGTCCTCGCTCTTCACCTACCGGGGCTGCAACTACCTCTTGGGGTGTTCCGCCCATGACGGCGACATAGTGATCCGCCGGTCAAAGGACGGGGGTTGGAATTGGACCGACTCGGTGGATGAAAGCTCGGGTCTCCTGTTCCGGGGCGGACCGGGGCGGAAGGCGCCGAACTACCACTGCGCTCCTGTGCCCGTGCTCGAGCATCGCGGACGGATCTGGCGGGCCTTCGAGGACAACGTGCTTGGCCGTTGGCCCGGCTTCCACGCCGCCGTCATCTCGGCCGATGCCGAGTCCGACCTGCTCCGGGCTTCGTCATGGAAGATGACCAACAAGCTTCCGTACGACCGCGACGGCGATCCTCCCGAGTTTAGCCCCTGCAGGGCCGGGTGGCTTGAGGGGAATGTGGTCCGGGCCCCCGATGACCAGATCTGGAACGTGATGAGAGTCAACTCCGTCCCCGTCGCGAACAAGGCGGCCGTGACCAAGGTCTCCGAGGACGGGGCGACTCTCAGCTTCGGCCCGCGGACGGGGTTCGTGGATCTTCCGGGAGGTATGTCAAAGTTCGTCATAAGGTTTGACGCGACGACCGGTAGTTACCTGATGATCTCCAACGAGGTGTTCGTGCGTCGGAACCCGTGGCAACGCAACGTGCTTGTTCTCTCCTCGTCCCAGGATCTGGTCTCTTGGAAACGCCGAGCCGTGTTGCTGTATGTCCAGGAAGACGAAAGGAGGGTAGGCAAAGGGTGCAAGATCGGCTTCCAGTACCCCGACTGGGTCTTCGACGGAAGCGACATCCTCATCCTCGTCAGAACAGCCTTCGAGGTTGCGCACAACTTCCACGATGCGAACTACATTACCTTCCATCGTCTCCGGGACTACGAGAGATTACTCTGACCGTGCATGTCCGATCATGCAGTGCCAACTGCGCCAAGGCGGGCATGGCCTCAGCTGCCGTAAAACCAGCTCTGATCCAAGATCTTCACCTTGAGCGATGCTAGGACCCTCTCGCCCTGCGGCAGCCTTTCAGAGATGTAGTACGATAGGAGGGCCCTCTCACCAACGAAGGTGACGCTCGTGTAGCAGTAGGTTCTGGTTCGGTCCGATTCAACATCCCGGAAATGACCCCAGCTCGCGCCCTCGTCCTGGGAGATGGCCGAGGTCAAGGGCGTCCTGCGGGAGAACGGCTCCGATTCTGGAGCGTTCTCCCGGTTGTTCCAGATCACTAGAAGGTCGCCTGTCGATGGAATCCTCTTCAGGGTACTCGGGGAGACCGGCGCGCGGAGTTGGGTGGGACGGGGCTCAGACCACGTCAGCCCGCCGTCGAAGGATCTGGACTGGTAGATGTACCCGAGGTCGCACCTCATGAACATGAGCAGGCTCCCGTCCTTCAGCTCGACCACCCCGGGTTCCTGCATGCCCGACTTGGATCCCTCAACGGCCAGCTCCGAGACCGATCTCTGCCAACTGTGGCCGCCATCGTCCGAGTAGAAAACCGTGGCCCAGTTCCGCCACACTTGGATTCCCTCGGGGAAGCTGCACGCCGGGACGATGAGCCGGCCCCCCGACAGCTCCACCAGCCTGTCGTTGTTCACCACGTGGTATCCCCTCTCAGGGGTGGCACAGACGGGCTCGGACCAGTTGGCGCCGTCGTCGCTTGACTTCCGGAGGTAGGCCTTGCAGTCGTCAGGACCATTTTTCACAAGGTAGAGGAAGCCGAGGTCGCCCGAGCTCAGACGCTCCAAGCTGACGGACATGACGTTCAGCCTTCCGACGTTGGGCTGAAGCACGAAGGGTGGGCCCCAGGTGAATCCCCCGTCCTCCGAGATCCTGCCCGAAATCCTTGCCGCCGAACCGTCCGCGCTGCCCCCGTAGAACTCCGTGTACGCCAGGAGGAGCCGCCCGTCCTTGAGCTCTGCGATGTCCCCCTCCCCATTCCTGGGATTCGACTCGCTGATCGGGAATACGACCTCATTTGTTCTCAGCCTCGGCATGGGTAAGGGAAATCGCTGGTTACAGAAAAGCGTTTGGCATGGGCCTGCTGTGGCCCTTGGAAGCCTAGATGTACTGCACCCCGAACTCCCTGGTCTTGACGCCCACCTTGGCGACGTACCTCTTGGCGATCGCTCCGAGCCGGACCAGCTCCCTGTGCGTGGGAGGTCTCACCGACACGAGGGACTTGTCGAGTAGGTCGCCCTCGGGACGGAACTGTTGGAGGTAGTACACGTCGCACTCCTTCGCCAGCTTTGCGATCGACTCTATGTCCTTCGCGCCCACCAGCCCGGGAACCACCGTCGTCCGGACCTCGGTGACGGCCTTCGATTCGAGCGACAGCTCGAGCGATTCCAGGACCCTCGCAGCCGCACCCTCGACTGCGCCCGTCACCTGCGGGTACCTCTCCGGGGACGCCTTCAGATCCAGGCTCACGTGGTCTACCAAGCCCTCGTTCAGCATCGTCTCCAACACTGTAGGCCTTGACCCATTGGTGTCCACCAAAACGCCCCTTTTTTTCTCCTTCACGTGGGCTGAGAGCTCCATGAGGGCCCGTTCCTGCAGCGTAGGCTCGCCGCCTGAGAAGACCACGCCGTCGATCCAGATCACGTTTTCGTCTATCGCGGACTTAAGCTCGTCAATTGGACAATCCCTACCCGACCCCGGGGGGACGATGCTCGCATTCTGGCAGTAGGGGCACCTGAAGTTGCAGCCGGCAAACCACACTATCATCGCGCATTTTCCCGGCCAGTCAACCGTTGTAGGCGCGAGGTAGTCCCCAAGTCTCAGTCTTCCGCGCATTGGCCTCAGCTACAGCAGAGCGGATGCGTTAAAGAATAATGTGCTCCAATCGGCCACATCGTGGCGGGCACGCTGCCGCCATCGACCTCGCGCCTCGTGTCCCTGGGAAGGCCTGCGATGTCTGCCCGCCCTTGCCGCGTCCGTCACTGCGCCACCTTGGTTATGAGGCGGAAGGAAGCCGGGTCAGATGCCGGAATGGATGTCGCCGAGCTTGGCCGCGCTTGAGCGAAAGTTATCTTTGCCGGAGACGAGCGATCGATGTGGGCGAAGGATTCGAGAAGCTCCAGAAGGCCATCGAGTTTGAGAGGCGTCGCTCAAGGCTTTCGATGCCGTTGGCCAAGCCGATCTTGGTTCTCCTCGGCGAGCCAAAGCCTCATTTCACATCCAGGGACGGAACCGAGTTCGCGGTCGATCGAAGGGATCTCGACAAGGTGGTGGCACTCCTGGGCAAGGATGAACTTCAAGGCCTCTCGCTTCCCATCTACCTAGCGCCAGCCCAGCAACTAGGATCGGATTTCTACCAACTGATCGGGGTGGACGCGGGAGGCGAAATGGAAAGGAAGCAGTCCAAGATCATCTTCGGCATCTTGGAGATAGAACCGCGCAGCTACCTTTATGGTTATGAAGTCCAGAGGCTCAAGCGCAAGTTGCCGACCTTGGTCAACGTTCAAGTGTTCTAGGCATGATCCCGCGTTTCGTCCGAGGTGGGGATCAGGGTTGGCCGCGTCGGCATGGCCATCCCGAAAGGCTGTGTTCATCGTTCGCGCAGAGTTCCTCGATGGAAGAAGCCGGGGGCAATACCGGGTGAGCTGCGATGGACTTGGAAGACGATATGGTTGGCCGGTGGAGGCTGCAGGGCGATTGCAAGGATTCCTCAGGTAATGATAACCACGGGGTTTGCCGTGGGGTCGAATTGGCTCCTAGTGGCGCCAGGTTCACCGGCGTCGACTCCTACGTCGAGGTTCCGGATGACGCGTTCCTGCACCTGGGTGAAGGCGAGTTCTCCATCGCCGCTTGGGTTCATACCGACGCCAAGCTGGATGACGCGTTGGGGGACATCCTTACCAAGTACGACCCCGAGTCGCGGACGGGATTCAACATTTCGATTCTGAACCTCCATGGCGTGGTCTCGTCCCAGCCAAACTACAGGAACCTCTTCTTCGGAGTCGATGCCGGTCTAGCACCGAAGTGGGCTGACTGCGGGCGTCCAGGCCAAGCCGTCCTAGTCTGGTCCCTGTGCGTGTACCGGGGCGGGCTGTACGCCGGCACGTTCGAGATCGGTAAGGAGCAACACGGACACGTCTATCGCTACGCCGGCAGGACGACCTGGATCGACTGCGGAAGCCCTCATCCGAGCAACGCCATCACATCTTTGGCCGTGTACGATGGGAAGCTGTATGCTGCTGCGTCCCACTACCGCTCATCCGGGTCGGCATTGCCTGAGTCAGAGAATATGACGCCCGGGGGAAGGGTCTTTCGCTACGAGGGCGGAAGGAGTTGGACCGACTGTGGCAAGGTCGGCCGGGGCGAGGCGATCGGTGGGCTCGCCGTGTTCTCCGGCAGGCTCTACGCCTCGTCCATGTACGCTCCTGCCGGCCTGTTCAGGTATGAGGCAGCAAGGGAGTGGACGGACTGCGGGAACCCCGGCGGTCGGGTCGAAGCGCTCACCGTGTACCGCGGACACCTATACGGGTCAGGTTGGGACGCCGAGCGAGGCGGCGTCTACCGCTACGAGGGTGGCTCCTCTTGGTCCGATTGCGGGACTCCTCCTGGGAACACTCAGACCTATTCGTTTGCCATACACCGCGGAAGCCTTTGCGTGGGCACCTGGCCCTCCGGGAGGGTGTTCAGAATGTCCGGGGATGGATGGCAGGACTGCGGCAGGCTGGGCGAGGAAATGGAGGTCATGGGGATGGCTGTTTTCAACGGGAAGCTATACGCAGGGACCCTGCCCTCGGCCCGCGTCTACAGGTACGACGGCGGGCGCGATTGGGTGGACGTGGGCCAGCTGGATGCCACGCCGGGCGTCAAATACAGGAGGGCATGGTCGATGGCGGTGTTCAGAGGGAAATTGTTCTGCGGGACCCTCCCCTCCGGCCATGTTCACTCCCTGACTGCCGGGTGCTGCGTGACGCACGACTGGGAGCTTAAGGCCGGTTGGCAGCACATCGTTGCCGTAAGACGGTCGCGGGAGCTCTGCCTGCTGGTGAACGGAAGGACCGTCGCCCGTGAGAAGCTCGGGAGCCGGAGGGTGAACGTAACCAACTCTAGACCCTTGATGATAGGATTCGGGGAGCACGACTACTTCAAGGGATCTCTGAGGGATGTTCGCATATATGCGAGAGGTCTCTGCGACAAGGAAGGGGCCCAG
>Ga0129301_1000688_pt1 | contig 18361 bp, 13 predicted proteins | sample ConPoolayeHmetaG_FD_94489 | JGI IMG/M metagenome (GOLD analysis project Ga0129301, IMG submission 94489) | Hot spring microbial mat communities from California, USA to study Microbial Dark Matter (Phase II) - Cone Pool mat layer H metaG ...
ATCCCGCCCGAAGTTGCGCGCATGGACCTGGATACCTTGCGCAGGCAGGTTCCTCTCGCGGAGGTGCGTGTCGGCAAGCTCGCCGGGAAGACGGAACGTCTTTTCCCCTCCGGGCCGGCCATCCTGATCGACACGGCTGCGAACAGGATCTATCTGCTGCGCGGCTCGCGCGTGGTTCTCGAGGACCGGTGTTCGACCGGCAGCGGGTTGGAGCTGACCGACACGCAGGGCAAGAGGACCTGGACCTTCGAGACGCCGCGGGGATACTACCGCGTGCTCTCCAAGGTGAGCAATCCGGTCTGGTACCGCCCGGATTGGGCGTTTATCGAAGAAGGCGAGCCGATCCCCAAGGACCGGGAGAGCCGGGCGGTCGCGGACGTCCTGGGCGATTATGCCATCGCGTTCGGCGACGGTTACTTCATTCACGGAACCTTGTATACCCGGATGCTCGGCAGCAGCGTCACGCACGGCTGTGTCAGGGTCGACGATGACAGTCTCAGGAAAATCTACGAAGCCGCGCAACCGGGAACGCCCATCTGGATTTATTGACAGGGCCCGCGACACGGGGCCGAGGCTCCCCGGTATCTTCGGGATCGCGCTTGCGCTGATTGCGGTCGCCGTTTCCTGCTCGTCGGCCGGCGGACCGGGTGCCGCCGACGAGGCGCAGCGGCTGCGCCGCAGGCTCGTGGAGCTGGCGCGCCAGGAGCGCTCCCTGACCGAGGAATATTCCCTGGCCCGGGCCCCTGCGCCCTACCTCGTAGTCGATCCGGACAGGCATTCCGTGGAATTGAAAGCGCGGGGTCGCAGCCTGCGCAGCTTCGCCATCAGGGAGATCGGGGAATCGTCCGGCACGCCGCTCCCCGATCCCACATGGAGCCTGGTGGAGAAGAAGCCCCTCGAAAAGACCGAACGTCCCAAGATAACGCCCGGGGCAGGCGAGGAGGCCGCGGCCGCCGCCGCCAAGCAGGCGCTCTGGGGGCCGCATCGCATGCCCTCCGACTACGACTTGGTATGCGATGAGGGCCGGGTCCTGCAGATCCGGGCGTTGCCCGGCTCGCAGTCGGGTACTCTGGCCGTTCGCTGGCTCAGGTCGGCCTACCGCCGCATGGCGGAAAGGTACCGTCGCCGGCGGGCCCCCGAATCGTCGCGCCCTCGCTACAGCTTGCAGCTCTGGATGACCGAGAGCGATGCCCGGCTTCTTTTCTGGTCGCTTCCCGAGAAGATCGAGATCCTGGTCTTGGACGGGCCTGCCGCGCGATCGGCGCGCTAATCTTCTTGCACCGGCTGCGGGAAAACTGTACGGTTTTTGTTTCCGGCGAAACGGCCCCGCACGTCCGGGGGGCATCGGCCGGATGTTCATCGGGGGAAGCTCATGAGGGCGCGATCCTGGCTCGGTTTGTTCTCCGTGGCGGCCGCCCTGGCCGCCGCGCGTCCGGCTGCCTGCCAGGGGATCGACGGCTGCCTGTCGTGCCACGGGGATGCGGCCGCGTTCGAAGGCAATGCCCGCGCCGCGCGCCTCGTGGTTGCGCGCGACAAGTTCGTGCAATCGGCGCACGGCACGGCCGGATTCGACTGCCTGGTGTGCCATGAGGGCATGGACGAAGTCCCGCACCCTGCCGGCAGGAAGCCGACCGCCTGCGACAGCTGCCACGAAGACGTGGCGGCGAAGTTCGCCAACAGCCTGCATGCTTACGGGCTGAAGCAGGGCAATCCGCGCGCGCCCACCTGCATGAGCTGCCACGGGACCCACGATGTTTTGCCGGCCGCCGACCCGCGCTCGCCCACGCACAAGGTGCGGCTGCCTGCGACCTGCGCCAAGTGCCACGGCACGGCCGGGCTGCTGACCGACCAGATCGTGAAGCTGCCGCAGTCGTTCACCGACTATGCCACCTCGGTTCACGGCCAGGGGACCGGCCGCGGGGTGGCCGCCGCCGCTTCGTGCGCCGACTGCCACGGCTTCCATGAAATGCGCGGCTCGGCCGACCCGCAGTCCCAGATCAACCCGCGCAACGTCGCGGCGACCTGCGGCCAGTGCCACCCGGACATGCAGATCGCGTACAACCGGTCGATCCACGGCCGCGCTCTGGCGGCCGGCGTGCGCGACAGCCCCACCTGTACGAACTGCCACGGCGAACATCACATCCTTTCGCCGCGCAATCCGGACGCCAAGACCTATGCCGCCAGGCTGGCGCAGGAAACCTGCGGCAAGTGCCACGACGACCCCCAGATCATCGCCAAGTACAACCTCCAGGGAGGCGTCGTCGGCTCCTATGTCGACAGCTACCACGGCTGGGCGACGCGGCGCCAGTATGCGCGCGCGGCCACGTGCGTGAGCTGCCACGGCGCGCACTCCGTCCTGCCCGCCGGCGATCCCGAGTCCAGCATCCATCCGGCCAACGTGGTCGCCACCTGCCGCAAGTGCCATCCGGGTGCCGACGTACGCTTCGCCATGAGCTACACGCACGAGAGCACCTCGATCACCGCCAATCCGGTCAATCGCTGGATCCGCGACATCTACATCGTTCTGATCGTCGTAATCATCGGCGGCATGGTGCTGCACAATGTGACGATCCTGAACTATTTCATGGTGCAGCGGCGGCGCGAGGAGGAAAGCTCCGACTGGATCCTGCGCTTCGACAGGGCCCAGATCGTGCAGCACCTGTTGCTGTCGCTTGCCTTCATCATCCTCGTGATCACCGGCTTCGCCTTGCGCTTCCCCGATGCCCGCTGGGTGCGCTGGCTCGGCGGCCTGGGACTGACCGAGCCGGTGCGCCTGAACCTGCACCGCGCGGCGGCGATCCTGCTGATCCTAGTGTCGGTCAGCCATGCCTACTATGTGCTGTTCACGCAGCGCGGCAAGAAGGAGTTCCGCGCCATGCTCCCCTGTCGGCAGGATCTCCGGGACCTGATCGACAACATCGCTTACCACACATGGCGCCGCGGTGAGCCGGTGAAGTTCGGGCGCTACGACTATTCGCAGAAAGCCGAATATTGGGCGCTTGTCTGGGGAACGATCATCATGATCCTCACCGGTCTTGTCCTGTGGTTTCCCGAATTCACGGTGAAGATTCTCCCCGGGGTCGTGGTGCCCGCGGCGCAGACCATTCATTATTACGAAGCCTGGCTTGCGACCCTGGCCATCCTGGTCTGGCATTTCTTCTTCGTGATCTTCCACCCGGAGGAATACCCGATGAGCTGGACATGGCTGACGGGCAAAATGACGCGCAAGGCCGTGCAGAAGCATCACGCCCGCTGGTACGAAGAGGAAATCGCGCCTGCGGCGCAGGCCGCGGCCCCGGACCCCGGCAGCGACGGGGCGCCGTAGGCCGGCAATGGCCGCCGGCCCGGTTCCGCAGAGCCGGGCACGTCTCGGATTCCCGGCGCGCGATTGCCCTGCGCGCGTTACGGCAACACCACAAGAGAGCAAAACCGGTAGGGGCAGATGATCGAAGACGATCGGGAGCGGAGCGGAGAAGGACTGGAACGCAAGCTGGGGCTCGTTTCGGTCACCAGCATCGTCATCGCCAACATGATCGGAGCCGGGATATTCACGACCTCCGGGCTCCTGATGCAGGATCTCAAGAATCCCGTCGTCATGCTCTGCCTGTGGGCGGTCGCGGGCGTGATCGCGCTGTGCGGAGCCCTGTGCTACGGGGAACTGGGCGCCGCCATCCCGCGCGCCGGCGGGGAGTATGTCTACCTGTCGCGGCTTTTTTCTCCCGTCCTCGGTTTCCTCAGCGGCTGGGTTTCGTTCTTCGCGGGATTTTCGGCGCCGATTGCGGCCTCGGCCATCGGGTTTTCGGAATACCTGGCCCGGGCCTTTCCGGGGCTGCTCGGTGCCGGCGGCGCCGCTGCGGGAACGGAAGCCGCGCTGTTCAAGAAGCTGGTGGCCCTCATGGTCATCGCGGTTTTCACGGCCGTGCACCTGCGCGGGATCGAGTTCGGCGCCAGGGTCCAGAACTTTCTCACTCTGTTGAAAGTCGGGCTGATCGCGGCCCTGATCATCGTCGGCTTTTCCGCAGGGCGGGGAAGCATGGAACATCTGGTTCAAGGCGAGCCCTTCCGCTTCGACTTCGCCGGGTGGAAGACGCTCGGCCTTTCGCTGATGTGGATCATGTTCGCCTACAGCGGCTGGAATGCCGCCGGCTACATCGGCGCGGAAGTGAAAGACCCTGCGCGCAACCTGCCCCGCTCGCTGATATTGGGTACGGGCATAGTGGTGCTGCTCTATCTCGGGCTGAATCTTTTTTACATTTATGCGGTCGCGCCGGGAGCGATGAGCGGCGTGATTTCGATCGCCGGGCTTGCAGCCGGCAACCTGTTCGGCGCCGCTTTCGAATCCGCGCTTTCACTGCTGGTGTCGTTCGCCCTCTTTTCCTCTCTCAGCGCTTTCATCATATTGGGCCCGAGGGTCTATTACTCGATGGCCTCCGACGGCTACTTCTTCCCCTTCGCGGCGGAAATCCATCCCAAGTACCGGGTCCCGTCCAAGTCGATTATCCTGCAGGGAGCGATTGCCGGAGTGATGGTGCTGCTCGGAACCTTCGATCAGATCCTGACCTACATGGGATTCTCGCTCGGGATCTTTCCGCTGCTCGCCGTCATAGGGGTGTTCCGGCTGCGCCGCAGCGGCCGGCTCCGCTTCCGGATGCCGGGTTTTCCTGTTGCGCCTCTGGTATATCTCGCCGCGGGGATTTCCATTCTGAGCCTGTCGCTTCTGGAGCGTCCCATGGAATCGGGAATCGCGATCCTGATGGTGCTGACCGGGGTCCCCGTCTACCTTGCCTTCCGCCGCCGGGCCGCAAGCATGCCGCTGCGATGACGCCCCTTCGATTCGGATGGAGTTCTTGATCGACAGGCTCGCCTCGGACCCATGGAGGGCCGGGTCGCCGGAGGAACGTCGGGCCAGGCCAACGTGACCCTGCGCGGCGTCGATGTCAACGAAAAGCTCAACGGCAGCGCTTTTGCCCGTGTCCTGCGCGCACCGCTCGGCTCGGTATAGGGGTTCCGCACCACCACGACGGAACGCCGACACCGATCGGGGTCGCGGTTGGAGCGCCGAGGTCGGCATGGTGCGCGAGGCCGGCACCGACGTATCCCACGGCTCTCTTCTCGAAGGCAACGGCAACGACAAGTTCGCGGCGAACAGTTTCTTCAGTAACCGCTCGTGCTTGGCACGGCTGGCGTTGTAGATCAACGTCCTCGGCGGGCCGATCATCATGTACATGCCGTTCTCCTCCGCAGACTACGAAGGCCGGCATCATGCCAGCGCGAGCGTTGTGCCACGTACCGTCCCGCCCGGCAACATGCGCCGGGGAGTCGTCGCATATCACGGCAAGGGCCGAGCGCCGCGAGCGGTCGGCCCCGTCGACATCAAGGTCTATGCCGCTCCGGCGGGCATCGGCGTCAACCCGAACGTGCTCGAGGTATTCAACCAGTGTTCGCGCGGACCTACGGATGTGCACGGCGCAGCGGCCGCCCTGCACCTGTGATGCGGCTGTCTCCCGGAAAAACGATGCCGGGCCGCGTTACCCGCGGGAGGCAGCGGCACGGCGCACCGTTTTCTTGCGTGCCTGGTAGGTGCGCGCCAGTTCCATGAAGATGCCCACATCCCGGTCGAGGTCCGTGGCCGTGCCGTCGAAGAAGAAGTTGCGGATGGGGATGCCGTCATGGTCGGCGCTCACCCTGGGGTAGATCGCCTCCGTGACGATGCCGTTCATGCAGGTGAAGGGCGATATGTCGACGATGCCGTCGCAGCCCTGGTGGTAATGGTGCACCGCCTTGCCCACGCTGAGCACCATTTCCCCCAGCGCGCCGTCGCGGGGCAGGTAGGGCGCGGCATAGCGGAAGATCTGCTGCACCGAGGGCTCTTCGTAGCCGCGGAAGTCTTCCTCGAAAACCTGGTACAGCCGGTGCTCGTCCTTGTGCTGGATGTAGTCCTTGATCTTGGCCGCGAGCATCGCCTTGGAAAAAGTCCTTCCCGAATCGCGCAGGCGCTTCTGGTGCTCGACGTTCGTGTACCAGATCCACTCGACGATGTGGGCCAGCATGCACTCGCCGCCGAACTCCTCGATCTTGCGGATGAGGTAATCGTTGGTGAAGGAGGTCAGCCGGCAGAAGATCTCGCCCACGGCGCCGATCAGCGGGCGCGGGCGCGAGCGGTCGGCGGGCACGGCGCGGAACTCGTCGCGGGCCTGCGTCAGGGCGGCGACCAGTTCGCGCGTGCGCTGCTCCTGCGGGACGCCTTCGCGCTCGATGACCTTCTCGATCGACTGGATGGCGCGCCGGTGAACGGCGTCGGTATCCCCCTTGCGGAGTTCATACGGGCGGGTCTTGTGCAGCATCTTGCGCAGGGCATCGGAGGCGATCAGCCCCTGCAGCGCATTGCGCATCAGTTCGTTCTTCTGTTCCTCCATTTCCTGGTAGCCGTCGCGCGAACTGGGGGAGAAAACCAGGACCTCCGCCAGCCCGATGTCGCGCAGCACCTTGCGGACATAGGGCGCGTACTGGCCGAAACGGCAGGGGCCGTCGGCGGTGGGCATGAAGAAGGCCGTCTTTTCCGGCACGAAGTCGGGCCTTTCGATGACCTTCAGGAAGTTGCCCAGCGTGACGCGGGCCGGCAGGCACTCCTCGCCGGAGGTGTAGCGCCCGCCCAGATCCAGGGTGCGCGCGTCGGAGTCCGGACAGATCTCGGCTTCGATGCCGACGCTGCGGAAGGCGGCGGCGAAAGCGATGGATCCGCCGTGGCTCATCTGGGGAATCCATAGCTTGCGGCCTTTCAGCGACTGCTTGCGCCCCTGGCCATCTCCTCCTGCTGGGATCCCCATCTCCTCAGAACTCCCTTGCTGTCGAGATATGCTTCGCAGCGGGTCAACATGCCCGCATCGTTGTTATGCCCGTCGAACTGCAGCGTGAGGAAGGGCCGCCCGGAGACTTCCGTGATGTAATGCTTGATGTACGAGTCCGGGCCGCACTTGAAGTTGGTGATGTAGACGATGTGCAGTCTGGGCTTGTCCTTGACGAAGGCCGCGGCCGCCAGGATCCTGGCGCCGGAGTCCCAGAACATGTTTTCGTGGAAGCGCGCCGCCTGGCAGGGATCGATGTCGAGGAAATCCATCCCGAGGACATTCGCTCCGTAATACTTGCGCATCTTGGCGGCCACGTCCAGGTTGACCCCTTTGTCGTACATGTTATAGGGGCGCCCGAGCAGCAGGATGCCGTGGTCCTGCTCGCGCGCGATGGCGCCGAGCGCCTTGCGCCCGGCCTCGCGCAGGCTCTCGCGGAAAAGCCGGAGCGCGGCGAAGCCTTGCTCGACGGCCAGCTCCGTTTCACGCTGGCTGCGCCCGATCCCCGCCCGGGCCAGCGCGCGCCGGATCTGCTCGGCGACCGCCCTGGTTCCGAGGTTGAACCACAAGGTGGGCACGATCATGCGCTCGGCGTGAGGCGAGATCAGCGGAGCCGCGCGCGCCACGAAGGGCAGGGTCTGGTTCCAGGGGCAGAAGAAGGCGGCCTTGCCGTTGCGGCTGCCGGGCGCCGCCACGTTGTTGGGCACAAAGACGAAGTCGACGTTTTTCTCCAGCAGCCAGCGGATGTGGCCCTGGGCCACCTGGATGGGGAAGCACGGCTCGGAGACGATGGACTCCAGCCCGAGCTTGATGATCTGGTTGGTTGTGGGCTCGGAGAGCAGCACACGGATCCCCAGGCAGCGGAAGACCCGGAACCAGAAGGGCGCCCAGTCGTACATCGACATGCAGTAAGGGATCCCGACCACGGGCCCGCTGCCGTACTCCGGGTCGTAATCGGCCAACAATCGCTTGCGGCGGAAGTCGATCAGATCGTCGATCACCGGCTGGTGCTCGACCCGGACGGCCTTGCGGTAGCGTTCGGAGCACTTGTCGCCCCAGTAGCTGTTCTGCCCGTCGACCGTGAAGCGTTGCATCTGGCAGAAATTGGTGCAGCCCTTGCAGGTGAACTCGTGGATCTGGTAGTCCACCTTGTCGAGATCGAATCCGCGGAAGCTGCTCGGCCGGCCGCTGCCGAGCATCTTTTCGCGCGCCAGCAGCGCGACGCCCACGGCGCCCATGACGCCGTTGAAGGGCGGCACGATGATGCGTTTCCCCAGGATGATGCTGAAGGCGGCCGCGACGGCGTCGTTGTAAGCCGTGCCGCCCTGGAAGAAGATGACCTCGCCGATCTTGCGGCCGCGCACGACACGGTTGATATAGTTCGTGGCCACGGAATAGGCCAGGCCCGCGACGATGCGGTCCAGGGCCACGCCGCGCTGCAGGTAGCTGTTGACGTCGCGCTCCATGAACACGGTGCAGCGCTCGCCCAGCCGGATCGGTTCCGCGCTCGACAGGGCGATCCCGGCGAAATCCCCTTCGATGCGCACGCCGAGCTCCTTGGCGCGTTCCTCGAGGAAGCTGCCCGTGCCTGCGGCGCAGGCTTCGTTCATGGCGAAATCGACAACGATCCCCTCTTCGATGCTGATGAACTTGGAATCCTGCCCCCCGATTTCGAAGATCGTGTCGACGCCCAATCCCAGGATCGTCCGGTCGATGAAACAGGCTCCGGTCTTGTGGGCCGTGATCTCGTCCTTGACGATGTCGGCGCCCACCAGCTCCCCGATCAGCTCGCGCCCGGAGCCGGTGGTGCCCACGCCGCGGATGCGGATCCTGCCCCCCAGATCGCGTTCGATCTCCCTCAGGCCGCGGCCGACCACTTCGATGGGGCGCGCTTCGGTGCGCAGGTAGATTTCCTTGAGCACGTTGCAGTCGGCGTCGATGACGGCCAGGTTCGTGCTCACCGAGCCGATGTCGATCCCCAGATAGGCGTCGCGCACCTCGGTGATCTCTTCCGGCGGCACGACCGGCATGCGGTCGCGCAGCAGCACGACGTTGTCCATGCTGAGGCGCGGCGATATCGGCAACGGCTGGGTCTCGGCGGGCCCGGCGGCCAGGCTGAACGCTGCGCGTCGCTCGCTTCTCCCGGCGGCCGCTTCCTCGGCCAGGATGGCGGCGCCGATGGCTGCGAAGGAAACATGCTCGGGCGGCACGATCAGGGTGCCTGCGGGCCAGTCGAAAGCGCTTTCCAGCGCCTGGACCACGCCGCGGTTGGAGGCGACTCCGCCGACGAAGCATACCTCGGGGGCGATCTGCTTCCCCTTGGTGATGGTCCCTTTGAAATTGCGCGCGACCGCCTCGCACAGACCCTTGAGGATTTCTTCGGGCGTGAATCCCTTCTGCTGCGCGTGGATCATGTCGCTTTTGGCGAACACCGAACAGCGGCCGGCGATTTGGGCGGCGCGCCGGGTGGCGAGGACGATGTCGCCGATTTCTTCCACCTTGAACAGCAGGCGGGACGCCTGCTGGTCGAGAAAACTGCCCGTGCCTGCGGCGCAGTCGCCGTTGGTCTGGTAATCGGCGATACCCAGGCGGCCGGCGCCGCCGTGGCGTTCGAAGCGGATGTACTTGGAAGTCTCCCCTCCCATTTCGAAGAGGGTGAGCACGCGCGGCAGCAGCAGCTCGACCGCCTTGGCCAGAGCGCGAAACTCGTTCTGGGTCGTGATGCCGAGATCCTGCGCGAGCAGCCGTGCCCCGCGCCCCGTGCTGGTGATCTCCCCCAGGGCGCCTGCGCCGACCCGGCCCATCAGGTCATCGAGAAGCGCGCGCGCCTGGCGCATCGGATTGCCGGCTATGCGGGCATAGCGCGTCAGCGCCATGCGCCAATCCTTTCCCTGACCGTCCCTTACGGTGCGGACCGTGTAGAAGATGGGGTCCGAGGCATGGCGCTCGAAGAAACCCGCATCGGCCGGGTCGCAGGAAAGCAGAGCCGCCTTGACGCTGATGGAGCCGAGGTCGATGCCGATATTGATCGCCATAGGTTCGAACTCCGGCCGCCGATGCTGCCCGATGAAAGTGTGAGCCGGCGGCCGTGGAATCTCAGTGCTGCCGCATTCGATGATCTCCGCGGATCACGATCCCGGGGACGATGGTTCTCCGGGGGCGTCAGCAGCTGAAGCCTTCGTCCGTGCAGCCGTTGTCCTGCCCGCGCCGTCTCCTGCGTTCGCGGTATTCCTCGAGCGAGACCGAGAACTGTTCTTCGATCTTGCGCCGGTGCACGAAACCGCCGTTATAAGCGCAGAAGGGGATGATCCGGCCCGCCGGGGTGGAGTAATGGATGACACAGCGGCGCACGCGCTCGAGTTCGAAATTGTAGCCGTCCATGAAGTGCATCCCGGCGACCAGCAGGGTCTTGTTGGTGTAGGTGCCGTCCATCTTCCCGCGGCCCGCTTCCTTGTCGAAAAATCCGTCAAGGGTCTGCAGGAAGCGCACGAAATCGAGCCCCTCGGGCGCCTTCTCCTTGTGGAAGTATTTCTGCAGCTTGTAGAAGGCGTTCATCTGGGCGAAGCGCTTGAAGCGGCTGGCCGCCGTCTTGTCGGCCAGGCGGTCGAGCTCGGTGAACATGCCCTCGACATCGACGAAGCGCGTGATCGGGACCGCCTGCCTGCCGTCCCTTCCCATGAAGAGGTAGGTTCCCAGGGAGCAGTGCGGGTGGCAGGAGATGTGCACCGTCTCCGCTCCGCGCAGGGCGCTGATGATCTTCGAGACGGGCGTGCAGAAGCTCAGGGGATACCAGTCGTCGCGCGAAGCGATTCCGGTCTGCTCCTCGATGCAGCGCACCAGGTCGGGCAGCGTGAAGCGCATCCTCTGCCTTTCCTCGTAGGAGATCCGGCCGGTGAACGCCACCGGCTGGTAGCTGATGCCGCTCGAGACGTCGATGTTGTCGAGGGCGAACTGCAGGATCTTGCCCACCTGGTCGTCGTTGATTCCCTTGGCTATGGTCGGGACGTAGACGATCTTGATCCCCGCCTTGCGCACCGCCTCGACCGCCTTGAGCTTGTAATCGAGCAGGTTCCTCCCTCTCGTCTGCGCATACACGCGGTCGTCGACGCCGTCGAACTGCAAATAGATGGTGTGCAGCCCGGCCTCGGCGGCCCTGAGAGTGAATTCCGGATCGGCGAACTTGATTCCGTTGGAGGCCACCTGGATATGGCTGTATCCGAGGTCCCTGGCGGCCCGCAGGATCTCGAGAAAATCGGGATGGATCGTGGGCTCGCCCCCGGAGAATTGAACCAGACGGCCGGCCACCGGCTGCTCCCGCCGATAGAGGCGCAGCATCTCCACCACCTCTTCCTTGGAGGGTTCGTACACCTTGCCGGTGACATTGGCATTGGCGAAGCAGATCGGGCAGGTCAGGTTGCAGCGGTTCGTCAGATCGATGTTGCCCAGGGAGGTGTGGCTGGTGTGATTCTGGCAGATGCCGCAATCCCGCGGGCAGACCTCGCAATACGTGTTGGGATTCATGAGACCCTTGCCGTCACCGAACTCCCATTTCTCCGCCTTCAGGTAGAGATCGACGTCGGACCAGTAGAGGTCTTTGAAATAGCCGTGGGTGGGGCAGGTCTTTTCCATATAGACCTTGCCCTCTTCCTCGTAAAGCCGGGCGGCGATGACCTTGCCGCAATCGGGGTCCGGGCAGATCGATTCGACGGTCTTGGGGAGACCCTTGGTGATGTTGTTCCGCGGCGCTCCCGCGTAAGTCGTGCTTTCGGCGGAGCCTGCGACATCCCTGTTCACTGTGGCCATCGGACACACTCCTCTCTCATGAGCGCATAGGCGCAAGCGCGAATTCTAACCGAGCGATGCGGCCTAGGATAGCAAATTTTTGCCCAAATTCAAGGTGGCTGTGCCCCGAGCAACCTGCGGCTTACCTTGAGCCGGCGCGCGCCCGGTCGACATACCTGAGCTTCTCGACATCGATGCGGATCATGTCGCCCGTCTTGATGAACTGCGGCACCATGATCTTCAAGCCGTTTTCCATCTCGGCGATTTTCCAGGTGTTGTCCTGCTGCTGGTGGGCCGGGGGAGCCGTGTTTTCCACTTTGAGTTCGACGATGTCGGGGAAGACGACGCTCACCGGCTTGCCGTCGACGAACTCGACCGGAAGCTGCATCTGCGGTCGCAGGAAGCGGCCCACGGATCCGATGAGCGCAGCAGGGATGCCGATCTGGTCGAAGCTTTCGGGATTCATGAAATAATACTGGTCGGCATCCGAATACAGGAACTCGAGGTTGTGGCGCTCGACCTCCAGGACCTCGAGCTTCAGGTCCGAGCGGAAGCTGTGCTCCCAGAACGTGCCGGTGAACAGGTTCTTGAGCCGCACGTGGGCGACTCCGCCCATTTTCCCCTGTCCGGCGTGATAGTCGCAGGAGATGACCCGGAATGCCTGGTTTTCGTAACGGATGACCATGCCGGGGCGTAACTGAGATGCGGCCAGCATCGTACCCTCCCTGGTTTTGCCCTACTATAGCCCAAACCGGCCGCCGGGTCACGATGGTTCCCTTGCGCCGCGCGCCACCGTGCGCACAGGCCCCGGCAGGGGTCCCGAGCTGATGGCCGGGGGTGAGCCGCAGGCGAAGGCATGCAGGTCCCGCGCGCCGCGCCGGACCGGCAACTTGGAGCAATATGCTCAGGGTCCGCCGCGCCGCGGCGGAACTGCCATCCGGCCCCGAAGGGGCCCTGAGCTGGTAGCCGGGGGTGAGCGGAGCGAACCCCCGGAAAGGAGCGTATCGATCCGCTGATCCCCGGAGGGCCGGCAGACCTTCGCGCCTACGCCGCCCATACAGGGCTTGCGCGGTCGACGGACGCTCATTCCCGAGGCTCGCGCGCCGTCCGGCTGTCAGGCAGCAGCGGCAAAATCCTCGCTGGCACGGCGCAGCATGAGGATGTTTTCGGGCGGGGCATGCGGCGGGATCGAGCAAGCCGAGCTGAGTATGTAACCGCCGCCGGGGGCGGCGATCTCGAGGCAGTGCCGGGCGGCGGAATACACGCTTTCGGGCGTGCCGCGCAGGATGACATGGACCGGATCGATGTTGCCTTTGATGAAAAGGCGCCCACCGATGCGCCGCTTGGCGTCCCCGAGATCCACGTCCCCGAGGGGCGGCGGGTCGAGCGTGTCGATGCCGTCGGTGCCCGTAGCCGCGATCAGCTCCAGCCGGTCGCCGATGCGGCCGCAGGTGTGCGTGTAAATGGGCAGGTCCCAGGCGGCCTTGATTCCCTTGATGACCATTTTTTCGTAAGGCAGCACGAACTCGGCATAGTGCTTCGGGGAAATGAACCCGGCGCCCGCGAACGCCGACGAGATCAGGACGGCCTCGACCCCGTGCGCCGCCTGCCCCCGGCCGAGAGCGACCGTGCCGCGTACGAGAGCCTCGAGGCAGACCTTGGTTTTCACGGGGTCGTCGATGAGAGCCAAGAGAGCACTGTCGTACCCGAGGAGTTCCAGAAACTGGGTGAAGGGAGAGAAGATCTCGCCGTGGACGGAGACATCTTTCCCCGCGCGGGCAATCACGTAGTCGATCGTGTCGTACTGCCATGGAGGAAAGAGATTGTCCGGGTCCGGACCGTCGGCGGAGAATCCCCAGGCGAACGGATATTTCAGCCCGCCGAGATCATGAGGTTCGATGTAGTAAAGCTCTTCGGGCCGGACTTCCTCGAATCGCGCGCGATATTCCCTGCCGTCGGCGCGAAAAGCATGGGGATTGTCGTCCGCCGGGCAAACCGTATGCCAGCCGTTCTCCCAGTGGATGACGGTCTCGTTCTCCCTTTGTTCGATCCGTCGGATGTAGCGGCGCCAGTGCGGGTCGCGCCCCGGCAGGTTGACGAGGATGCCGTCGAAGCCGTATCGCCTTTGCAGGGTGACGAGTGCTTCGCCGAAGCCCTCGCTCGAGTGCCATATGTCGACGGCCGGGATGCCGCTCTGCAGGAAGTAATGGCCGAGCGCCAGCTGGCACATGACGGGCACCCGCTCGACCCGCTCGTGCCGCATCGCCCGAGCGCACAGTGTCGCAGATCCCGATTCCGCCCGCGCGGGCATCTGGGTCCCAGGATTTCGATTCTCGGCCCCGACTGAGCGACGAGCTCGCCGGCATCCGCGCCGAGGAGGTCGGTATTCGTTACCGCAAGCCCGACCAAGGTGACGAGTCGCCGAGGAGCGCCCGCTTGGCGGAGAGGGGGGGATTCGAACCCCCGGTAAGGTTTCCCCTACACACGCTTTCCAAGCGTGCTCCTTAAACCACTCGGACACCTCTCCAATTGAACGAACCCGGCCCCACCGGGCTCACCGCCCGATTGTGCATATTAGCACGGCGCTTTCAACAAAAGAACGCCGGGTGCCGCTCAGGCCATCGTCCTCGGCTGCCCGGTCGAGGACAGGACCGCCGTCCACAGCTTGCCCTCGGGGTTGATCTGATGGCGGCGCGCGACGGCCATGGGAATGGGGACATGGGTGAAATCCATTTTCCAGTAGCCGACGACCATGTTGGTCCGGCCCGTCATGGCGGCATGGACCGCGACCTGCCCCAGCTGCAGGCAGAAGGCTGCATCGTAAGCGTCCGCGGGCATGCTGCGGATCGAGTAGCTGGGGTCGATGTAGCGCAGATTGATCTCCATCCCGATTTCCTTGAAATACTCCCGGATCCGGTCGCGCAGGAAGACGCCGATGTCGCCCAGCTTGATGTTGCCCGAAGCGTCGCGCTCCTGGCTTCCTCCCAGCAGGTCCTGCCCCGCCCCTTCGCCGACCACGATCACGGCATGCCCGCGTTTTTCCAGACGTTCCCGCAATGCCTTGAGGAATCCCTCCAGCGACAGCGGAACTTCGGGGATCAGGCAGAAGTTGACGTCGCTGTTGGCCAGTGTGGCCCAGGCCGCGATGAAGCCGGAATGGCGCCCCATGAGCTTGACCAGGCCGATGCCGTTGCGCGCGCCCTCGGCCTCGGCATGGGCGGCGTATATGACCCGGCTCGCCTCGCTCACGGCCGTCTGGAAGCCGAAGGAGCGCTGGACATAATAGATATCGTTGTCGATGGTCTTGGGGATTCCCACGACGGCGATCTTCAGCTTCCGCCTGGCGATTTCCTCGGCGATCGCCCTGGCGCCGCGCAGCGTGCCGTCCCCTCCTATGGTGAAGAGGACGCCGACGTTCATGCGCTCCAGGTTGTCGACCATGTCCGCGACGTCCTGGGCCCCGCGCGACGAGCCCAGTATCGTCCCCCCTTCCCGATGGATGTCGCGCACGAGCGCGGGCGTGAGTTCGAGCGGGGCATGGCCGTACCTGGATGCCAGCCCCTCGTAGCCGTAGCGGAAGCCGAAGACGGTGCGCACGCCGTAGTGGTGAAAGAGGCTCATGGTGACCGCGCGGATGACGTCGTTCAACCCGGGACACAAGCCGCCGCAGGTCACGATGCCGCACTTGAGCTTCGAGGGGTCGAAGTAGATCTTCCTGCGCGGCCCGGCCAGCTCGAATCCCGGTACCGGCTTCCCGCTCTCGATCATGGGCTGCAGCTCATCCACTTCCGATGGAAACAAGACCTTCCTGTCGTCCTCGATGAAGCGCACGTTGGACATCGGCGAGGGGATGCGGCATTCCCCCAGCCTTTCGATCTGCAGGTTCAATTCAACGTTGCTCATGGCCGACCTCGTCGTCGATCGCTCACGGGCCCGCGCGGGACCTCGCACGCGCTTTTCATCTCACGGGCCACAGCCCGTGGAGTCCGTATCGGCACTCGAGAACAAGACGTTGAGCACGCCGCAGTCTGGTTGTTCGGGCCGGGCGGCTCACTTGGCGAACGCGTACTTGTAGACCTCCTCGTAGCGGTTCGCGTAGAAGACCTTGAGTCCCTTTTTCAGGTAATCGGGTAGCTCGTCGAAGTCCTTCCGATTTGCGGCCGGGAGAATCAGGTAGCGTATGCCCGCCCTTCGCGCCGCGATCACCTTTTCCTTGACCCCCCCGATCGGCAGCACCTGGCCCGTGAGCGTCAGCTCCCCGGTCATGGCCAGGCCCTTTTTGACCGGTTTCTGCGTGACCATCGAGATGAGCGCCGTGGCCATGGTGATGCCGGCCGAAGGGCCGTCCTTCGGGGTGGCGCCGGCAGGGACGTGCAGGTGGACGAAGTGGTTGTCGAAAAAGTCGGGGCTGGCGCCGTAGTCCTTCATGTGGGCCATGACATAGGAGTAAGCGATATCGGAGCTTTCCACCATGACGCCGCCGAGCTGGCCGGTCTGCTTGAATCCCTTGTTCTTGCTGGGCGTCGCCGTGGCTTCGACCTGCAGCGTGGCGCCCCCCATGCTGGTCCAGGCCAGCCCCGTGGCGATGCCGGGCCTGGATTCGAAAAGCTCCTCGGGCGCGAACACCGGTTTGCCCAGGTATTCCTCGATCTCCTTTTTCCCGACAACGATCCTTTTGTCGCCGTCGCGCGCCAGCTCCATGGCCGCCTTGCGCATGATCTTCTTGATCAGGTTTTCCAGGTTGCGCACTCCGGCCTCGCGCGCATAGCTCTCGATGAGGTAGGCGAGCGCCTCCTTGCGCAGCCGGACCTGCTCGTTTTTCAGGCCGTGGTTGCGCACGGCCTTGGGCACCAGGTAGCGGCGGGCGATCTCCATCTTCTCCTCGGTGATGTAACCCGAGAGGCGGATCACCTCCATGCGGTCGAGCAGCGGCCTGGGGACGGTGTCGAGCTGGTTGCCCGTGGCCACGAACAGGACGTTCGACAGGTCGAAGGGGACGTCCAGGTAGTGGTCGCGGAAGGTCTTGTTCTGCTCGGGATCGAGGACCTCCAGCAGCGCCGAGGCCGGATCGCCGTGAAAGGATGCCCCGATCTTGTCGATCTCGTCGAGCATGATCACCGGGTTCGAGGTGCCCACGGTCTTCATCGCCTGGATGAATTTGCCGGGCATGGCGCCGATGTATGTCCGGCGGTGCCCCTTGATCTCCGCCTCGTCGCGCATGCCGCCGAGCGAGAAGCGGTAGAACTTGCGGCCCAGCGCCTCCGCGATGCTCATGCCCACCGAGGTCTTGCCCACGCCCGGCGGGCCCACCAGGCAGAGAATCGAGCCCGAGATGTCCCCCTTGAGCTTGCCGACGGCGATGAATTCCAGGATGCGCTCCTTGACGTCGTCCAATCCGTAATGGTCCCGGTCGAGAATCCTGCGGGCGTGCTCCAGGTCATACGAGTCCCTGCTGTATTTCCCCCAGGGCAGGACCGTGAGCCAGTCGAGATAGTTGCGTGTGACGTTGTATTCCGGCGAATGTGGTTCGAGCAGCTCGAACTTCTCCAGTTCCTCCTCAATGACCCTCCTGGCCTCGTCGTTCAGCGTCAGGTCGCGCAGCCTTTCCTGGAACTTCTCGATCTCGGCGGTCTTGCCCTCCTTTTCCAGACCCAGCTCTTTCTTGATCGCCTTGAGCTGCTCCTTGAGGAAAAACTCGCGCTGCTGAGCCGAGACCTTTTCCTGGATCTGCTGCGTGATCTGGGCCTGCAGCTTGGAAACCTCGACCTCCTTGCGCAGGAGCACGAGCACGCGGTCGATGCGGCGCCGGACCTCGAAGGTTTCCAGGATCTCCTGCAGTTCCTGGCCGCCGGCCGTCGTCAGGTTGGCGGCGAAGTCGGCCAGCTTCCCCGGGTCGTCGAGCGTCGATCGGCTGAGGAACATCTTGATCGCCTCGGAGTGCAGCGGGCTGAGCTTGGCCAGTTCCTTCAAAGCCGAGATGACGGCCAGGGCGTAAGCTTTGAGTTCCTGGTTGACGGAGTAATCGGGCTGGTAGTGATATTTGACCAGGGCGATCATCATCCCGTTGGGCGTCGTCGAGATCTCCTCGATGGTGAAGCGCGCGACGCAGTTGACGAGGATGTGGGCCCTTTCGCTGTCGGGTTGGAAGGCCTGCAGGATTTTGGCTGCGACACCCACGCGGTGGAGATTCTGGGGGGAGTCTTCGGCCCGGAGGTCGCGCACCAGTACCAGGCCGATCGTCTTGGAAGCGACCTCCATGGCATGCTGCACGAGCGGTATGCGCTCCGCCCCGATTTCCATCGGTATCGGGAGCCCGGGGAAGAACGGGCGCGGCCGCACCGGGAGGATCGGTATGCGGTCGGGCAGGATCTCGGTCGCCAGGATCAGGGCCGGAGCTTCCGCGGGCGCGGCTTGTTCGGCCTTTCCGGGATCGATCTGTTCTTGGTTCTTGCTTTCGGTCTTTTCGTCCATCGCCTATATTGTCCCACAGGGTTCAGCGACGCAGCAGGTCCGCCGCGCCGCGGCGGACCGCGAGCTTGTTACTCCAAATCACCGGTCCCGCGACGGCGCGCGGGACCTGCCGGCGCGGGGAACATGCCCGCATTCGGGGCCTGCCGGCCCTCCGGGACTTGCCTGATCGATACGCTCCTTTCCGGGGGTTCGCCTGCGGCTCACCCCCGGCTACCGGCTCAGGGCCCCTGCCGGGGCCGGATGGTAGGTCCGCCGCGCCGCGG
>Ga0129301_1000689_pt1 | contig 18337 bp, 18 predicted proteins | sample ConPoolayeHmetaG_FD_94489 | JGI IMG/M metagenome (GOLD analysis project Ga0129301, IMG submission 94489) | Hot spring microbial mat communities from California, USA to study Microbial Dark Matter (Phase II) - Cone Pool mat layer H metaG ...
CAATTGGGGCAACCCATACCTGCTTGAGCCAGGGCAATATCAGCGATGATGTCCGCTTTGAAGTCGCGCGGGTAGTTGACGTTTTTGATATGGTAGTCCGGCTTGTTGCCGCCGGCGACGAAGTTCGTGCCCGTGGTGATGGAATCGTCAGCGACGATTTTCACTCCCTTGAGCCCGATGGGCGAAGCGTATCCGGCGACAATGCCCGCCAGGGAAAGCTCATCATCGCGCGCCACGCGCAGGTCAGTGGCTTTGAGCACCCGCTTCAGTTTGACCTCATTGACATCAAGGTCGCCGCGAATCATGACGAATACCAATTGACCGTCCGCCATGTAAAAGACCACCTTGAGCGTCCTGTTCTCTGGGATTTTGAGGAAGTCCGCCAGCTTTTTGATGGTAGTAGCACCGGGAGTATGGACCTCCTCCAGCGGGAGAGGGTCGCCGCCGCCCACCTCACCCTTGACCATCTCCGCCTTTTCGGCATTGGCGGCGTACTGGCAGGCTTTGCAGTAGATGACTTCATCCTCGCCGTCTTCGGCGATGAGCATGAACTCGTGGGAGTCCTTGCCGCCGATGGCGCCGCTGTCCGCCTCAACGAAGAGCGTGGGCAGACCACAGCGCTGGTAGATATTTTTATATGCCTGCACCATCTTCTTATAGCTCACGTCCAGCCCGGCTTCGTCCACGTCAAAGCTATAAAGGTCTTTCATGATGAACTCACGCACGCGGATTAGCCCGCCGCGGGGTCGCGGCTCATCACGCAGTTTGGTCTGGATTTGATAGAGGAGGAGGGGCAGGTCGCGGTAGCTCTTCACGTTGCGGCTGACCAGCGTGGTGATGACCTCCTCATGGGTGGGACCGAGGGCGAGCTTGCGCTGTTTGCGGTCGGTGACGATGAACAGGCTCTCCCCGAAAGCCTGGTCGCGGCCGGTCTGCTGCCAGAGCTCAAGGGGCTGGAGGACGGGCATGGAAAGCTCCTGCCCGCCGGCTTTATCCATCTCATCCCGCACGATGGCTTCAATCTTGCGCAGGACGCGCCAGCCCAGCGGCAGGTAGGAATAGACGCCCGCCGCCACCTGGCTTATCATCCCGGCACGGACCAGAAGCTGGTGGCTGATGGTATCTGCATCTGCAGGGATTTCCCGCTGGGTCTTACCGAATAGCTGTGTGATACGCATGAGTTACTCCGTTTCTGGTTTCACTGCTAATAACTACTGCCTACCTTATTCTTCGTCTAGGTAGCAGTGGATTTTCTCTATTCACCTTTTCAATTTTATTGAATGCTTTAATAAGGTCAAATGGTTTCTCAGCCCATTTGCCAATTTTGGCTTTCATAATTTGTTCACTTCCCGCATCAGTGCGGTGAAGATGTCAGCCTCAGCCACCACCCCCACCTTTTGCCCCTTCTTGAACAGGACGGCTTTACCCTTCCCGCAGGCGATGCCCACATCAGCGTCCTTAGCCTCGCCGGGACCGTTCACCACACAGCCCATCACCGCCACCTTGACGGGCTTATTCATTTTCAGGAGCTCTTTTTCCACCCTTTGCGCCAATTTTACTATATCCACCTCTGCCCGACCACAGGTGGGACAGCTCACCAGCACCGGACCGCGCTGGCGCAGGTCAAGGCTTTTCAAAATCTCGTAGGCGGCGATGACTTCCTCCCGCGGATGAGCGGTGAGGGACACACGGATGGTATCGCCGATGCCCAGGTAAAGCAACGTGCCGATGCCCACGGCACTGCGGATGACGCCCGTCCGGGGCAAGCCCGCTTCCGTGATGCCTATGTGGAGGGGATAGGGCATCTTTCCCGCGATGAGCTTGTAGGCTTCAATGGTGGTGGGCACGTCAAAGGCTTTCAGTGACACTTTTATCAAGTCAAAGTCAAGGCTTTCCAGAAGTTTAATCTGCTCCAGCGCCGCGGCAACCATGCGCCCGGCGATGGATAGTTTTTTGTCAGCGGTCGCGGGCAGACTGCCGGCGTTCACGCCAATGCGGATGGGCACACCGCGCTCTTTTGCCGCAAGCGCGACTGCCTTTACTCTGGCGGGGTCGCCAATGTTGCCCGGGTTGAGGCGCAGTCCGTCCACGCCTGCTTTGAGCGCAGAGAGCGCCAGCCGGTAGTCAAAATGGATATCAGCGATAAGGGGGATGGAGATCTTCCGCTTAATCAGGGCGAGTGCTTCCGCCGCTTCGGCATCAGGCACCGCGACGCGGATAACTTCGCACCCGCACTCCTCAAGCTCCTTGATTTGCCGCACGGTGGCTTTGACATCGCGGGTGTCCGTCTTGGTCATGGACTGGACGACAATTGGTGCGCCACCGCCCACGGTCACACCGCCGATTTTGATTGCCTTGCTGATGCGCCGTTTTATCATCGCTATGGCAGTAAACTCCCGCCGGTCAAAATGCGGAGGATATCCTGATATGTTATCAGGAGTGCAAGCGTGATGAGCAGGGCAAAGCCAATCATGTGCACCAGCCCTTCAGTTTTGGGCGAAATACGCTTGCCGCGCCTTATTCCCTCAAGCAAAACAAAGGCAATGCGCCCACCGTCCAGCGCCGGCAGAGGCAATAAATTGATGATGGCAAGGTTGATGCTCAGGAAGCCGGCAAACTCAAGCAGAGGGCTGAACCCGGCGCGCGCCACCTGACCGGTAATCTGGGCAATGCCCACCGGTCCGGTGACCACCGCTGATGCTGAGCCGATGATAATGCTGATGATTTCATTTTTGAAAAGGATATAGGTTTCAATGCACTCACTTATGCCCATCGGCACAGCCTGCCAGACGGGATAAGACCGTCTCTCAACGACCGCGGCTTCCAGCCTGACCTGCACACCCACTGCCCCCTGCCCTTCCGGGGGACGCCAGCGCGGCGTAAGCTGAACCGCTTCAATATCGCCGGCGGTCTTTTTGACCTGAACGGTGACAGATTCGCCCAGCTTCAGGTGGAAATAGCGCTGTAAATCAACAAGGTTCCTCACTGGTCTTCCATTCACCGAGATGATGGTATCGCCCGGCTCAAGGTTTGCCAGCTCAGCCGGAGAGCCCTGAGCCACCGCCGCCACTTCCACCTGCCCGGAGACTATGTCATGGGGAATCATGAATGCCACGGTGAACAGCAGAAGAGGCAGGAGAAAATTCATGAGCGACCCCGCGCTCAATACCAGCATCCTGACGCCGATGCTCTTGCCGGCGAGGCTCCTCTCCACCTTGGGGTCTTCTTCTCCCGCCAGCTTGACGAAGCCACCCAGAGGGAGAGCATTAAGGGAATAGCGTGTCTCTCCCCGCTTGATTGAGACCAGCCGCGGCGGAAAGCCGATGCCGAACTCCTCAACCCCCACCCCAAAGGCTTTTGCCGTGACGAAGTGTCCAATCTCATGAAAAAGGACGATGACAATGATAACCGCAAAAAATGAGATGATGCTCAGTGCCACTACTTCTCTCCCCCAGCCAGCTTCAAAACTGTTTCTTTTGTCCAGGCGTCCGCCGCCATGATTTCCTCAAGCCCCGGCGCATGACGGGGCTGATGCCGCTCCAGGGCTTTCTCAATCAGAGAGGCGATATCCGTGAACTTGATGCGCCCGGCGAGGAAAAGCTCTACCGCCAGCTCATCCGCCGTAGCAAGCACTACCGGGTAAGTATCCCCGCTTTTTGCCGCCGCAAGTGCCATCTTCAGGCAGGGAAACCGCGCCATGTCCGGCGGCTCAAAGGTCAGCTTGCGCAATTTCCCCCAGTCAATCCTGGGAAGCTGAGGATTGTCCAGGCGCTGGGGATAGGAGAGGGCATACTGGATAGGCAGACGCATATCCGGACATCCCATCTGAGCTTTCACCATGCCATCAACAAATTCCACCATGGAGTGGACGATGCACTCCGGATGGACCAGAATTGAAATACAATCATAAGGCATGCCAAAAAGCCAGTGTGCCTCCATCACCTCAAGACCTTTGTTCATCATGGTGGCAGAGTCAATGGTTACTTTTTTCCCCATTTTCCATGAAGGGTGTGTAAGTGCCTGCTCCACTGTCACGCCGGCAAGCTGAGAGGATGTGAAGCGGTAGAAGGGACCGCCGGAGGCGGTGAGAATGATACGCGCCGCTTTCTGCTTCTCTCCGTTAAGGCACTGCCAGATGGCGCTGTGCTCACTATCCACAGGTATGATGGTGGCGCCGGTTTTCTTTAGCTCCCGGGTTATGATTGCGCCCGCCATCACCAGAGACTCTTTGTTCGCCAGGGCAATCCTCTTGCCCGCCTTCACCGCGGCCAAGGTGGGGCTTAAGCCAGCTTTCCCCGCCGTGGCAATCACTACCAGGTCAGCATCCGGATGCGATGCAATCTCTTCGCGCGAGATGAACTGACAGCGAGGGACATTCAGGCATGCTTGCACCTTGCTACTGGAGCAGTTTGCCGGGTCATAGCAGGCGAAGTCAGGCTTGAACTCATCAATCTGCCGGGTGAGCAAATCCAGGTTTTTCCCCGCCGCCAGCCCTACAATGCGGAAACGCTGAGGGAAGGCACGCACGATATCAAGGGTCTGCTGACCGATGGAGCCTGTGGAACCGAGGATTGCCAAGCGTTTTACCGGACTACTCATAAGCCATTGCCTGCGATACTTATTATCTTACTACAAAAGCGTGAGCGAATGTAAGTCAGGGCAACCGGTTATGTAATATTGCCTTGGTTAGTTCGGTTGGGCACTACCTTGACCAAAAAATCAGTGCCAATAATACCGCCAGACTCCACGCTATTGTAGCTATGGTAAAAAGTAGTATAATTGCTCGCGGAGCAGACAGTTGAAAATAAAGGTGAGGGCTGACTATGAAAGGAAAAGCAGTCATATTGAACCAGAAAGATAACGTGGCAACAGCGCTGGCGGAGCTCAAAGAAGGAGATGAGCTGAAGCTGACCACTGCGGAAGGTGAGGTGCAGGTCAAGCTACGTGCGGCGATACCTTTCGGGCACAAGTTCAGCTTCAGAAAAATTCAGAAAGGCAAGCCGGTGCTAAAGTACGGGGAGACAATCGGTACAGCTACCGAGACTATCATGCCGGGCGACCACGTGCATGTCCACAACGTGATAAGCACGAGAGGCCGCTAAGAGCAGGAGGAGTTCATTATGAGTTTCTATGGCTATCCGCGACCGGACGGTTCAGTGGGCGTGCGCAACTACGTGGGCATTATCTCCACAGTAAGCTGTGCCAATGATATGGCACTGTGGCTCTCCCAGCAGATTAAGGGAACGGCGCCATTTCTGCACCCTGCCGGGTGTGGCCAGGTGCAGTCAGACCTGGACATAGTAACCACCACCCTTACGTCAATCGGTCAAAACGCCAATCTTGCCGGTGTCTTGCTCGTCAGCCTGGGATGTGAAGGGGTGAATGTGGACCGGATTGAGGAAGGCATCGCCCGTACGGGTAAGCCGGTAAAGAGAATCACCGGCCTGAAAGCCGGGACCGTTGCCGCATATAATGAAGGCTTGCTCCTGGCACAGAAGATGGTGCAGGAAGCATCCAAGATAAAGCGGGAGAAGTTTGATGACTCACACCTGGTAATCGGCGTCAAGTGCGGCGGCTCAGACACCACATCCGGGCTTGCCTCCAACCCGGCAACAGGTGCCGCCTGCGATATCGTCGTGGAAAAGGGGGGCACGTGCATTTTCGGAGAGACAACGGAGTTCCTGGGCGCAGAGCATATCCTGGCTAAGCGAGCGGTTAACAAAAATGTCGCAGATAGGATTTACATGATTGTGGACCGGCTGGAGAAACGGGTCATCGCCAGCGGCGGAGATATGAGGGGAGGGAACCCCAGCGCGGGCAACATTGCCGGGGGGCTGACCACCATTGAGGAGAAATCACTGGGAGCCATCAGCAAGGGCGGCACCAAGCCAATTCAGGGCGTGTATGAATACGGTGAGCGGGTAAAGGGTAAGGGGCTGTTTATTATTGACTCACCGGGGCGTGAGCCGGACTTTTTGACGGCGCTTGCCGCCGGGGGTGCTCAAATCGCGCTGTTTTCCACCGGACTGGGTGTGCCACAGGGGTTTCCTTTTATCCCGGTGATAAAGATAACTGGCAACCCGGTCACCTTCAAGCGCTTGCCTGACCACATAGATATGCTGGTGAAACTGGATGTGGATAAAGGCTCCTGGATACAAGCGGAGGGACAGAGGATTTATCACGAGATACTGGCGGTAGCTTCCGGCAAACAGACAAAGGCGGAAATTCTGGGCTACGGCATTTTCCCGGGCATGTGCACCAGGGGACCGATAATATAACACAGCATAAAAACAGAGAGGGGTGAAAACCCCTCTCTGTCCTCCTCCACCCCCAGACCCGTTCTGATTATCAATTTTTCAGCAGTTCACTGATGGCTTCACCGAGCGGCAGTTCCGCTTCCTTAGTATCCTCTTCTGATGGACTTTCTACTGCCACCGGCTGTTTCTTGCCAGGGTACAGATCATACCACGAGTTGCGGAACTCTCTTTGCTCACCGCAGAACTTGCAGACACCGCGACTGGTGGGACCATTGGCGCTTTCAATAACCCAGTAATGAGTACAGCCCTGCGGGACCGCAGGCTTTCTGGGAGTCTCTTTCACCTTATCTCTCAACACCGCGCACCTCCTTTGGTATTGATAACGTTATTCTACCTGAGCAGTTAGCGCCTGTATGTGACTTAAATCACATAAAGGCGGGATTAGAGAAATAGAAAGAGGAAATGGGACTAAGAACTAAAAAACAGCGGAAATCTGAGACAACTTCTGAGCTAATGCTTTTCTATCACGATTTCATAAGGGCAAGTAAGAGCACCGGTGGGACAGACTGCCTCACACTCAGTACACCAGCCGCAGCTCTCCGTTTCAATTACCCTGACCACTTTACCTGCCATCACCAGGGCGCCGCATTTGCAAACGCTAACACATAGACCACAGCCATTGCACTTGCTATGGTCAATAAGAGGCATGCTCATCCTGTTTCTCCCCACCATAATTATATCCTAATCTGAATTCAGTGCTCCGTCTGCGACTTTTATCTCACCCGATGATGCCGGCCTGGCGGCGCAGGGCTGGCTCATCAACAATCACTATACGGTGCCGCTCCAGCCGGATTAACCCTTCTTGAGCGAGCACTCTGAGCGACCTACCCACCATTTCCCGTGCTGTGCCTGCCAGGGCAGCCATTTCCTGCTGGGTAAGCTTAGGCCTCTGGTCATCATCACTGCGGGCGTACTCCAGCAGGACTTTTGCCACCCGGTTGGTAACCTGCCGGAAGGAGAGGTCTTCTACCAGAGAAACCAGATGCTCAACCCGCTGAGAAAGGACTTTGAGCATATTCCGGGCAAGCAACGGGTGCCGGGGCATAAGCGCCTCTACAGCGCTCTTGCGGAGACCATAGAGGGTCAGCGGCATCACCGCTTCAGCACTTGCCAGGTTTATGCCCCCGCTGAAGACAGGAACATCGTTAAGAGAGCCGCCCGGACGCACGAAGTAGAGGATTTGCTCTTTGCCATCCGTTGATGTCTTGAATACTTTGGCCACACCCGCCACCACAAAATAGACCGTATCAGCCGGCCCGCCTTCAGTTAAGACCAGCTCTCCTTTTCTTGCCGTCTTTTCAAAAAGGAATGATGAGATTGAATCAAGCTCCTCCTGACTCATCCCAGCAAAATACGCCACGTTTTTCAGAAAAGATGCTTGAACTGCCATGATAACTCTTGTAGCCGGGTACACAGAAAACTTGCTTCCCGTAACTATAGCATGGAAAGCCTTGCTTTGCCAATAGCGGTTTATAGCTGTTATTGCCAGTAGCGTAGCGACGAAGCACTCTCTTTCTATTGAGGTTGCCATGAGCACTGAGGTGCTCTCGGAATGACATTAGAGCCAAAACCGGATAGCGTCCGCAGGAAGCAGTCTTTCAAAGGTTTCACGGCTTTGTGCTATACTGAAAAGATAGCTTTGCTAGATTGCGAGGAACAGAAATGAGCCAGTTCATTGATAAGCTGAACCAGATGATAAAAACCACTTTCCAGCCGCTGGGCTTCCGCTCTCTTGCGCAGAGTCATGTCAAGCCCAGGTTACTGTTTGTTGCCAGCCTGAAACAGGGTGAACAGCCTGACCGGCCGGATGATGCTTTTTCCGGGGCTGATGCCATCCTGTTCGCCCCAGAAGCGGGAGCCAAATCAGGAACAAAGCTGGTCCCCTATCCCGCCAGCATACCGTGGGGCATCTCTGTCAAAGAGCCCGGAATAAAGGATTTAAAGCCATTCATTGAAGACGGGTGTGATTTCCTGGTGTTCTCGCCGGGAGCGACTCCCCTTTCAATCCCAAAAGACGCTGGAAAAATCGGCAGAATACTGAGGATAGATTCGTCAATCAGCGATAGCCTGCTGAGGACACTCAATGAGCTTGCTGTGGATGCTCTGCTCATCGCTGACGAAGCCAAAAAAGAATCTTTCCTCACCTGGCAACACCTGATGGCTCTCCGCCGCCTCACCATAAGCCTGATGAAGCCAAGATTGCTCATGACCCCACCGGAGCTGAGCGAAGACGAAATCCAGTTGCTGTGGGATGCAGGGATTGATGGTGTGGTGATAGAAACAGATATCGCACAGGCGAGCGCCAGAATGCAGAAGCTCCGCCAGACGATTGATAAAATGACGCTAGCTCCGCGCAGGCACAAAAGAGGAGAGGCAATCTTGCCCCGCATCGCTGAAGAACGCCCTGCGCCACTGGAGGAAGATGAGGAAGAAGAATAACTCCCTGCTCTAGCGGCAGGAGGAACGGGACATCTGCCAGTACTTGCCTTCCGTGGTTATTGACGGGGCAATCACCATTTCTGCTTTATGCATCTCCTTGATGGTAGCGGCGCCACAGACGCCCATCGCCGTGCGCAGTGCACCCACCAGGTTCTGCGTTCCGTCAGTTACGGAAGTGGGGCCAAAGAGTATTTGCTCCAGTGTGCCGGTGGTGCGCACCTTGATTCTGGTGCCGCGCGGCAGTGCCGGGTGGGGATTTGCCATACCCCAGTGAAAACCGTGCCCGGGCGCTTCCTTCGCCTGAGCAAAAATTGAGCCGAGCATGACGGCATCGGCGCCGGCGGCAATAGCCTTGCAGATATCCCCGCCCTTGCGGAAACCGCCATCGGTGATGATAGGCACATAGCGCCCGGTTTCCTTGAAATATGTGTCCCGCGCCGCGGCGCAGTCTATAGTTGACGTTATCTGCGGGACACCGATGCCCAGCACCTCGCGCGTGGTGCAAGCCGCCCCGGGTCCTACTCCCACCAGGACAGCGGCAATCCCGGTCTTCATCAGCTCCAGGCAGGCGCTATAGCTCACGCAATTGCCCACGACCACCGGTATTTTTACTGATTCACAAAGCTCGGAAAAGATGAGCCCGCGCGCGCTTTTAGAGATGTGGCGGGCGGTGGTGACCGTGGACTGCACCACAAAAATATCTGCTCCAGCTTCAGCGGCGATTGGGGCAAAGCGCTTGGCGTTGGCGGGTGTGCAGGATACGGCACATAGGGCTTCCCCCTGTTTAATCGCCCTTACCCGTTTCCCGATAAGGTCTTCTTTGATTGGCTGAGAATAGATTTTCTGCAGAAGCGCAGTAACCTCAGTATCCGGCGCCTGAGCAATCTCCGCCAGAACATCCTGCGGCTTGTCATATCGCGTCTGAACACCTTCAAGATTTAACACCGCCAGACCGCCCATCTTGCTCAGAAGGATGGCGAAGTTAACATCAGTGACGGCGTCCATGGCCGCCGCAAGAATAGGAATGGAGAGCTTTACTTTATCTATACTGAAATCAATGTTGGTCTGGTCAGGATTGATGGTAACATCACCGGGCACGATTGCCACTTCATCAAATCCGTAGGACTGTTTCAACTGCTTGAAACTCGGGTTACTCATGGTATTTCCTCATCCTTTTTAAGGACAGACTATATCAGAGATGGAGATGGAAGTCAAGCAAACCGGAGGTTCTTCAGCTAGACTTAAACTCAGTGGTAAGCTATAATGACATAATATCAGGATGACTTTTCATGCCTACTTTGTATATCGTGGCCACCCCTATTGGCAATCTGGAAGACGTCACTTTACGTGCCCTGCGCATCCTGCGGGAAGTCAAGCTCATTGCCGCTGAAGATACCAGAACCACACGGAAACTGCTCGCCCGCTATAAGATAAAAACTCCTTTGACCAGCTATCATGAACATACCAAGCAGAACAAAATGGACTATATACTGGAGCGCCTGAAGGAAGATGACGTCGCGCTTGTCTCTGAGGCAGGCATGCCCGGCGTGTCTGACCCGGGCTACGAGCTTATCCGCGCCGCATACGAGCGCGGCATTGCGGTTGTCCCCGTGCCAGGACCATCAGCAATCATTACTGCACTCGCTGTCTCGGGACTGCCCACGGAGCATTTCACCTATATCGGTTTTCTGCCGAACAGAGCAAACGCCCGCAGGCAGATGCTGGAATCAATAGCGCACGAGAAAGCCACCGTCATCGCTTTTGAGGCGCCGCACCGGCTATCAGCATCGCTAAACGACATACTGTCAATCTTGGGCGACCGTAACATCGCCGTCTGCCGGGAGCTGACCAAGCTCCATGAGGAAATCTTCCGCGGCACGGTCAGCGAGGCGATTAAATACTTCGTCCAGCCGAGGGGTGAATTTACCCTGGTTATTGCAGGCAGACAGGAGAAAATGAAGCCAGAGTTGACAAAAGAGATAGAAAAACGGTTACACTATATGTATCTGTCCGGCATGCCGGCAAAGAAAGCAACAGCAAAGCTGGCTGAAGAGACTGGCTTAACACGCAGAGAGCTATACCGGGCATGGCTGACCCTGGATAAAGTCTGGAGCCGGAAGAAAGACTCGTATCAGAGTTCGGGAGGAGTGAAATAATGCGTCGCGGTTGTATTTCCACAGGTCAGGTCAGATGTGATGAATGTAAAAAAATGATACCATACCCGGAACGCTATCTCGCCATTGACGAGGAAAACGGAGTTGAGGTAGAAGAAGGCACCACTATGCGCTACTGCGTGGAATGCTGTCTGAAAAAGGGGTACGCTCACTATAAGATGGAAAAGGGAGAAAAAGTCCTCTCTTTCTTTAAGGAGTAATTGAACCGCCATGAGTGAGCGTATTTTCATCGGCGTTGCCTGGCCCTATGCCAGCGGCCCGCTCCATGTGGGACACGTTGCTGGCGCCTACCTGCCGGCAGACATCTTCGCCCGCTATCACCGCACCAAGGGCAATGAAGTCATCATGGTCTCCGGCTCTGACCAGCACGGCACGCCCATCACCATCAAGGCAGAGCAGGAGGGGAAAAAACCGGCGGAGGTGGTGGCATATTTCCATCAGATATTTCTTGATTCCTGGAAGAAGCTGGGCATCTCCTGGGACCTCTTCACCACCACCGGCACCCAGAACCATGCCCGTGTTTCTCAGGATATCTTTCTGACTCTCCTTAAAAAGGGATACATCTATAAGGAAACCGTCTCGCAACCCTACTGTCCCAAATGCCAGCGTTTTCTCCCTGACCGCTATGTAGAAGGCACCTGTCCCCACTGCCAGTATCCCGGCGCCCGCGGCGATCAGTGTGAAGCCTGCGGCAAGCCGCTTAACCCGCAGGACCTCATCGGCTTTCGCTGTCGTATCTGCGGGACGGCTCCGGTGTTTAAGGATACGGAGCACTTCTTTTTAAAGCTCTCCGCGTTTAACGACCGCCTCCTCACCTGGATAAGAAAGCAGACCCACTGGCGGCAGAATGTCACCAACTTCGTGGAGCATTATCTTGAGGATGGCTTGAAAGACCGCGCCATCACCCGCGATATTGAGTGGGGCATCCCTATTCCTCTTGAGGGATATGAGGGAAAGCGACTTTATGTCTGGTTTGAAGCAGTCATCGGCTATCTTTCCGCCGCCATTGAGTGGGCTTCCTATCAGGACGATAAGGAAAAGTGGCGCGCCTTCTGGCAGGACAAAAATACCAAGAGCTACTACTTTATCGGCAAGGATAATATTCCCTTCCATGCCCTCATCTGGCCCGCCATGCTCATGGGCTATGACGAGACTCTGAACCTGCCTTTTGACATTCCGGCAAACGAGTTTCTGACCATTGAAGGCAAGAAAATCTCCACCAGCCGCAACTGGGCTATCTGGCTCCCGGATTACCTTTCCCGCTATGACCCGGAGCCGCTACGCTACCTGCTGTCCATCAATATGCCGGAAACCTCAGATACCGATTTTTCCTGGCGGGAGTTCGTGCGCCGGAACAATGATGAGCTGGTGGCAACATACGGTAATCTGGCGCACCGGGTGCTCACCTTTACCTATAAGAATTTTGATGGCAGTGTGCCTCAGCCCGGCGAGATGGACAGTCAGGACAAAACCATTCTGGACATGGCACACTCTGCCATTAAAGCCACGGATGAGATGCTTTACTGCTGCCACTTCCGCGACGCGATAAGGTCCGCTATGGCACTGGCTCAGGAGACGAACCGTTACCTTGACCGCAAAGCGCCGTGGAAAGCAATCAAAGAGAACAGACAGGCCGCGGCAACCTCACTCCATGTTGCCCTCACCGTGCTTTCTGCGCTGAGCACCATGCTCTATCCATTCCTGCCTTTCAGCTCGCAGAAGCTGTGGGAGTTCCTCGGTTTCAAGGACACGGTGCAAGAAGGCGGCTGGCGACTGCATACTCCACCCGCCGGACAGAAGCTTCTTCTGCCACAGCCATTGTTTTCCAAGCTGGATGATGAGACTATTGAAGAAGAAAGCAAACGCCTGGGACAGGAATACCGGTCAGGTTAGCGGAGGCTCTGTGGAACTTACGTCTATCTACGCCCCAATACTGCAAGATTTGAACAAAGTGAGGGACACGCTGAAGTCCATCAGCCGCGTAGATTTTCCCTGGCTTGCCGAGCAACTGGGCTATGTGGTGCGAAGTGCGGGCAAAGGCATCCGCCCCGCCCTCACCCTCCTTTCCGGGAAATTCTATAATTACGACCTGCGCTACCTTTTGCCCATGGCGGTCTCAGTAGAACTGATGCATACTGCAACACTGATTCATGATGATGCCATTGACAATGCCGTGGTGCGCCGCGGTCAGCCCACCATCAATAAGATATGGGGAGATGAAAACGCCATCCTGCTGGGTGATTACCTCTTCGCCAAGGCAGGTGAATATGTTTCAGACACCTTAAACCCACGGGTGATTAAGCTCTTCTCCCAGACCCTTGCCACCATCTCCAGCGGCGAAATCAACCAGCTCCTTGATGCCTTCAAAGTGGAGCAGAGCCATGAGAACTATTTGCAGAGAATCGCCAGGAAGACCGCATCCCTCTTCTCCCTGGCGACCGAATCCGGAGCTATCCTCAGTGGCGCTCCTGAATCCTCCGTGACACTGTTGAGGGACTACGGCTATAACCTCGGTGTCGCCTTCCAGATTGCTGATGATATCCTTGATTTTATTGGCACAGAAGAGAAGTTAGGCAAGCCAGTGGCATCTGACCTGATACAGGGCACCCTCACCCTCCCCTCCCTCCTCGTCCTTGAGCGCCTACCTGGCGATAATCCGGTCAGGCGGGCACTGGCAAGCCGCGGCAACCGCAAATACGTGAATGAAGCGATACGCCTGATTAAGAATTCGCCGATTGTGGATGAATGCTACAAGATTGCCGCAGAATACTGTGAGAAAGCACGCCAGACCCTGAAGAAACTGCCCGAAAACGAAAGCCACAAATCGCTGATAGACCTGACGGAATATATCCTCATACGGGATAAATAATCCTGCTGAAATCAGCTTAGCCCGGGGCGCATTCCGCCGGAGCCGGCACCATCCATTTATGAACTAACTCATATTGCCACATGATTAGTTCCTGTATAATCACAATGGAACAGTAGTCATTCTGTTTCAGGAGGCAAGTATGAGCGAAACTTTAAGCAAGGAAATGAAAAAGGCGAAGCTGAAGGATATCATCCTCAAGCTCCACGAGGGACTTTCAGTGACTGAAGCCAAAGAGCGGTTTGAGCGTGAGGTGGGGGAAATCACTTCCTCTGAGATTGCTGAGCTGGAACAGTCTCTCATCAATGAAGGGCTTTCCCCGGAAGAAATAAAGAAGTTCTGCAACGTCCACGCTCTTCTTTTTCAGTCTGCCCTGGAAAAGGCGACCATCAAAGAGACTTCACCGGCGCACCCGGTCTATTTGTTCAGACTGGAAAACCGTGAAATTGAAAAGCTCATTGATGCGATAAAAAAGGTCGCTGATAAGAAGGGGGAAATTGCCCTTCCGGTGCTCAAGTCATCCTTGAGAGAGCTTTTACTTAAACTAAAAAGTGTGGAAGTCCACTATGAAAGAAAAGAACAGCTTCTTTTCCCGTTCCTGGAAAAGAAGGGTTTCATGGGACCTTCCAAGGTGATGTGGGGCAAAGATAATGAAATCAGAGGACTTATGAAGGCGGCAGTCAATGGGCTGGATAGCATAAAAAGCACCGCTGACCTGCCAGGCTACCGGGAAAAGAGTCTGAACCCGCTCATTGAAGAGGTGCTGGGCATGATATTCAAAGAGGAGAACATCCTGTTCCCCACCTCACTGGAACTGCTGGACGCTGGTGACTGGGTGGATATACTGCGGGAAAGTGACGGTATTGGCTATGCCTTCATTGAAAAGCCGGCAGAGACCGCTGACCTTATCAGGAGCCTGGAAGCAACATTGCTTGAAGAGACCATGGTTGAAGACAAAAGCATCAGCCTGCCCACTGGCACCATCAGGCTGGAGGAGCTGATGCCCATTCTCAACACCCTGCCAATTGACCTGACCTATGTGGACAAAGAGGACACCGTGCGCTATTTTTCAGAAAGTAAAGCGCGCATTTTCCACCGCACCCGGGCTATCCTGGGCAGGAAGGTGCAGAACTGCCATCCGCCGCAGAGCGTTGACGTGGTGGAAAAGATTCTGAACTCTTTCAAACAGGGAAAGAAAGACCACTATGATTTCTGGATAAACTTCCATGACAGGCTGGTCTATATCCGCTATTTTGCGGTGCGGGATAGCCGGGGGAACTACCTGGGCACACTTGAAGTGACTCAGGACATCACCGGGATTAAGCGGCTGGAGGGGGAGAGGAGGTTACTGGATGAAAGAGATTGATTTGAGCAAAAGCGTATATGAACTCACCACGGTGTATCCTGAACTAATCAGCATCCCGAAAGAGCTGGGGTTTGCCGGTGTGGTAAACCCGCTGGTCCGCAGCACCATCGGCAGGGTGACCACCATACCTCAGGGTTGCCAGAAACAGGGGAAAAACCTGGCTGATGTGGTAAAGAGGCTAGAGGAAAAAGGTTTCACGGTGAAAGCGCCCTAGCCACGCCTTTATTCAGATGGCGCGGGCTTATGCTCCGGGACTAACTGTGGTACTTCACGCTGTTTCTTGGGAGCCGGCGCCGGTTTGACTTCTCCCGCCGGCGCCACCGGCACCGGTTCCGGCTTTACCTTCACTTCCTGTGGCGTAGCAGGACTGGCAGTGCCGAGCAAAGCGTCCAGTTGCGCTCCTTCAAGGGTTTCCTGGGCTATCAGCGTGGTAGAGAGCAGGACAAGCTTATCTTTATTTTCAGTCAGGATTTTGCGGGCGGTGCTATAGCCCTCCTGGATGATACGGTAAACCTCATCATCAATCATCTTGGCGGTCTCATCGCTATAGTCTTTCTGTTCGGCAATCTCACGCCCGAGAAACACCATCTCCTGCCTGTCGCCGAAGGTGCGCGGACCGAGCTTATCACTCATGCCCAGGCTGGTGACCATCGCCCGGGCAAGCTTGGTCGCCTGTTCAATATCTTCCGCGGCACCGCTGGTGATATCCTTAAAGATAAGCTCCTCGGCGACACGTCCACCGAGATACGTGGCAATCTTGTCCATGATTTGAGAACGACTCAGCAAATAGCGGTCTTCCGTCGGCAATTGTTTAGTATGACCGAGAGACATGCCCCGCGCCACAATTGAGACCTTGTGTACCGGGTCAGCATTCGGCAGCATCTTAGCCACGAGGGTATGTCCTGCCTCATGATAGGCAGTGATTTCCTTCTCTTTCTGGCTGATTTTACGGCTCTTCCGCTCCGGACCGGCAATGACCCGGTCTATTGATTCTTCAAATTCCTTCATGCTGATAGCTGATTTATTGCGCCGCGCCGCCAGAAGTGCCGCTTCGTTCACCAGATTGGCAATGTCAGCGCCGCTGAAGCCCACCGTGGCTTTGGCGAGCGTCTCCAGATTTACTGACTCGTCAAGTGGTTTACCTTTTATATGGACTTTAAGAATGGCAATCCTGCCATTGATGTCAGGCCGGTCAAGGATAATACGGCGGTCAAAGCGTCCCGGTCTGAGCAGAGCCGGGTCAAGGATATCCGGGCGATTGGTTGCCGCCATGACGACGACGCTGGTACTGGTATCAAAGCCGTCCATTTCCACCAGAATCTGATTGAGCGTCTGTTCACGCTCATCATGACTCCCACCCAGCCCGGCGCCACGGTGGCGACCCACGGCGTCAATTTCATCAATGAAGACGATGCACGGCGCGTTCCGCTTCGCCTGGTCAAAGAGGTCACGCACGCGGGAGGCGCCCACGCCGACAAACATCTCCACAAACTCACTGCCACTGATGGAGAAGAAAGGCACATTGGCTTCTCCCGCTACTGCCTTCGCCATGAGTGTCTTGCCGGTGCCCGGCGGACCCACGAGCAGAACTCCCTTGGGAATGCGGGCGCCCAGCTTCTGGAACTTCTCCCGGGACTTGAGGAACTCCACTACCTCTTGCAGGTCCTGTTTGGCTTCATCCACCCCGGCGACATCATTAAAGGTGATATTAGTGCGGTTAGGAGCAAACATGCGGGCACGACTGCGCCCGAAGTTCATCGCCTGGCTATTGGCTCCCCGCGCCTGGCGCAGGAGGAGAAAGAAGATAAAGCCGACCACGATGAAAGGCAGAAGGTTAAGCAGGAGAGAGCCCCAGTTAATGCCGGTGGAACCCTTCACATTAACGGTAACACCTTCAAGATTAAGGTTCTTAATCTCATAGATGCTGGTATTGCTCTCTTTGAATGTCTTAAGCTCGGCGCCGGTAAGCGTGGTGACAAGGAGCGTGTCCTCTTCAATTTCAATCTTGGCAATCTGTCCCTTCTGGGACATGGCAATAACTTCACTTAAGGGCACCTCTTCCGGTTTGTCCGGCATGGGCAGAAAATAGAAAAGCAGCGCCACCGCTCCCAGAATAAGGGCGATGTAAATGAACGCGTTACTGGTCCAGCCCGGTCTCACAGATTTACCTCACCTTCATTATATATTATACCAGATAATAGTCAATGTGAAAGAAATGAGTGAAAACCCTGATAGTACTAAATTCTTTTAGAGGCTATTATAGGTACTCTGGAGGAGCTGGGCGTCTCCTTCCAGATTTGGGCTTTCACAGATGACCAGCCCCTTCACTTTACGGTCTTTTAATGCCCGGAGAAAGTCACGGTAGTTAAAGTCAGAGTCAGGTATATTAAGATGATTAAGCTCGCCTTTCGCGCCGTAATGGATGCCGGATACGTGGATATGGATATCGTCCAGGGCGGGACGTCCCAGCCTTTTCTCTATTGCCTCCAGTGTTGAGACAAATTCAACATAGGAATTGGAAACGCCGGTGCGGGCATGCCAGTGGGCAAAGTCAACGCAGGGTGCCACGCCATCAAGCTCCAGACTCAGCTGAAGCACTTCGTCAATAGTGCCAAACTGGCTGGGTTTACCCATGACCTCCGGCCGGACAATAATTTTATTTCCCTCCCGCCTGAGCTGATTGACCACCACGGCGAGATTATCTTTGATAATGGCATAGGCTTGCTCGGGAGAATCGCCCAAATAGAAGCCGGGGTGAAAAACCACGCTCCTTGCCCCGCAGAGCCAGCCGATGTGCGCCGCCTGGAGCAGACGCGCCTGGCTTGCTTTCAGCTTTTCCGGCTCGCGGGCATTAAGGTTGATATAGTATGGGGCATGCACGGAAAGCTTGACATCAAGCCTCTTCGCCACATCAGCGACGAGCCTGGCGCCGGCTTCCCCCATGGTGACCCTCTGGACGAACTCCAGCTCCATGGCACCGAGCTTGAGCTCCGCGATGCGCTCAATACCGCTGATGGAGGAGGGGTCTTTTGAGCTATGGGGCACGCCGCCGGTGCCGAAATAAAGTTGCTCCATCTTACTCTCTCAGGAATGACTGGTGGAGCCAGCGATAGGATTCGAACCTACGACAAGCGGTTTACGAAACCGCTGCTCTACCCCTGAGCTACGCTGGCGC